>Ga0310786_10012761_pt1 | contig 10384 bp, 19 predicted proteins | sample AusTroGonzalo_MG_FD_203881 | JGI IMG/M metagenome (GOLD analysis project Ga0310786, IMG submission 203881) | Bovine rumen microbial communities from tropical cattle in Woodstock, Queensland, Australia - Gonzalo_03 (v2) (version 2) | ecosystem: Host-associated > Mammals > Digestive system >... | reverse complement strand
TATCATGGCCATGATGATTGCCGAGAAGCTGACAAATGTAAAGACTGACCTCACGCAAGCTATCTATACTGCGCCGTCTGAGGGTTATAAGTTCAATTCTGGTGATTTCAAGACAGACCATCCAGACCTCTTCTACAAATACGCTACCAAGTATCAAAAGCAAGGTTATCTCCAAATGAAACTGAAATAATATGAGCGAGAAAGAGCTGAAACAAGAATACGATGCCCTTCTTGAAAGATTGAAGTTACAGCCTATGTATGATGGGCGAGACAAGGGTGTTGATGTGTATGTATGTGAGAAATGTGGAAAGCAGTTCTATACAAGATACAAGGATTTAGGTGTTACCCCATTTACTATCAGATGCAGAAATAAAGAGTGCAATGGTACGATGGTGCATGAAAGTATTATTGACAGAATGATAAGCTCATTGTTAGACCCATATTTTGTGCATAATTGGGTAAGGCCCTCATTTGAATGGCTTAATGAACAGAGAAAGAAAAACAACTTTGGTGTCATTGACCATGTTTTACAAGGCGGTTTAATACTGGAGGAAGAGTTATGAAAATTTACATTAGCGGAAAGATGCGAGGACTTCCCGAAGAAGAATCTCGCAATCTATTCAAAGCGGCGGAACAGTATCTTATAGGGTTGGGACATGATGTCGTCAACCCCTGGGATACTGAGGATGAGAAGAAGCAGTTGTGCAAGGATTGGGATGACTATATTTTGTATGACTTACAAATCCTTAAAACTTGCGATGCCATCTTCATGCTTCAGAATTGGCAATTTAGTGATGGTGCGCAGACTGAATATCACTTCGCCCGTGGCAGACACATGGAGATTATCTATGAGGTTCCTCCTATCTTATCGGATAAGGAATATTTAGACCGAGCAATCGACTTGATCATCCAGCTTACTGAAGATGACCCGTCATTCATGTGCGAGGAATTACACAACTACAAAGAAGAAAACAGGTTGTGTGCAGAAACTTGTGAAAACTTTGACCACTTCTGTGTATTGAGATACTTGAAATATCACAAAATCAAAGCAAAATGACAATTACCATTTTTATTCTATCTGTACTATACATTTTAGCTTGTATAGCTGATGGTCCTGATGTGAAGCCTGTCTGGAAGAAATGGCTTGGTAAGCGACTGGAGAAGATGGCCAACAGATATTATCCCATCCAGTACGTTCAGCGTCCTATGCCTGAGATTGATAATCCATTTGTAAGGCAGACCACTCAGATTACTCCAGCTGAAACTAAACTGATTAAGTCCAATGTAATGTTCCAAGTGTTTCCAGATATAATGCTTGGTAAAATGGATAGTAGAATATTCAGTGAGAATCAGGTGAAATTCTCTCATTGCATCAAAGAGGGAATCGACAACATCTTGTATAATATCGGCAAAGAAGCATTTCGCATCGGTCTTGTGAAATGTGAGCTGATGGCAGATAGACATGAAAGTGCCATTCTGCTTGGTGAAATGAAAGTGGTTGAGCCTGAATGTTCGATGTTTCCTAACCCATACGTTCTCTTTGAAAACAGCAAGATTGAAGTGAGACAACCAGGGCCGTTTATAGACATGGGTCTTATCAACGAAGAACAAATCAAATATTAAACGCAATTATGAAAGCAGCTATAATATACTCTGGAAAGGGTGGTGTTGGCAAGACTACAACAACGGCTAACATCGCCCGTGCCCTCTGTAAAAAGCACAAAGTATTCATTCTTGACATGGATATTAACACGCCATCTATGAATACCGAGTTCAAAGGTGAGCATCCAGAAGAAAATCTGTGGGTTCATTCCACCGGTAATATGTTCGATAAGTTCATCTTTCTGGAAAACTCTATGGTTGAAAGATTCATTATTTCTGCACAAAAGAAAATCAGAGAAGTGAATCCTGATGTAATTCTGATTGACACACCGCCATCAATCACTCAGACGCATATCAATGTGTTGAAGCTGGTAACTGTATCTGTTGTTGTGTTTGTCAGCCAGCCCACTGAGTTGAGCCGTGAAGATGTGATTCGTACAGCATCTTTCTTCAAAGAGAAATGCGACCCTTGCATTGCTTACCTCGTTGAAAATATGTGTTCTGATGCAACACTCCAGCAACCGCCTTATGACTATGGAATTGATGTTATAGCACAGATTCCGCTCATAAAGGACTTCAAGGCTGATGAACTAATAACTACTTGTTATAAGCAGTATGAAGAAATCGGTGAGAAGATAATGCTGGGTGCAGAAGTTGAACAGCAATCTACATTCCATAAACCTCCATACGATGAGACATTTGACCTGATAAAGGTCTATAATAATGGTCGTAGAAATATGTGTCTCTATGCAGTCATAAAACGTGATGGTGATGACATGGAAAAAGAAATGCCGCTTGGAAGATACCCTAAATTCTTGTCAGCAAGGACATGGAAACGTATGCAGGACTATATTAGCAGATATGAGCATTGGCCACGAACTGATATGAGAATTGAACTCTGTACTTCTGAGAAAATCAGTCGTATGTTGAATCCTTTCTACGAAACAGAACAGGCATATTTTATGGTTGTAAATGCTCCATTGTGTGATATACAATTGATCACTGGAGAAGTTGGCCAGGCATCACTTGATACTACTGGCACTTCTCATTATGGCATACCAAGACTAAAATACCAGACTTCTCGCGGAAGCATCACATTGTTTCCAGACGAAGTTATGCCGGTTGGCATTGGGGAATTACAACAGTTTTTGCAAGAAGGCTATAAAATCCTAACTGATGGCAGATACTTGCCACCAAAGCAAACCGTCCAGATGTGCTATGATGCTTATGGTTCCCGTGTTGGGTTATCTGAGAAATGGGAAGAGGTTTATGATAATTGGTTTAAATAATATGAATAAATATGAAAGAGAAATACTAAAAGGGTGTGTAGAGGACATTCTGAATAGTGATGACCAAATAGATGGTTTGACAAGATTGCTTAATATAGTAAAGCAAATGATTAAGCATAAATAAAATATATTGGAATGTATGAACATATTGTTAAAAGAACTTTATGAAGAAATCCGAGAAACTTGAAAAAATAAAAGAAGCTGACCTTGGTTTATTCATCAAAACACGTCAGCAAGTATTCGATGAATTGAGCGATTCCCAGACAATGTTCTGTTGTTGTGGAAAACTGGCTACTGGATTACATGAAAGTCATTGTAAAAAATTTAATGACAAGGTAATTTCTGAGACAATTAAAAGACTGGAATATTTAATTAAGTAGTTATGATAGTAAACGAAGAAAAAACAGATCGTATCGTCATAACTGGTGACAATGGTATATGTGTATCTATATCAGATACAGAATGTGGCAACCTGAGAGTGACGGAAATAGGTCGTCACATTAAAACACTGGCGGTCATTCCTCAGTCATCTAATTGTGTTGTAATTAAAAGTTTCAAAGACACTTATTAAAACAATTATGATTCCACACAAACAACAAAAGGAAATCGAGCGCCAATGTGATGAGTGGCTGAAACCAATGAATTATTCATGTAGTTGTATTTCTGGCAATTGTCTCATTTACACGAGTAATAATCCAAGTGCCGATTGGCCTTGGCCATCTATTAGGTGTTATTTCGATGAAAACAATCAGATTGATGTCATTCTTGTTATGAGTAATCGCAAGACACTGATTAAGGCTGAGATTGGACCGATTCAATTCAAGCATCCAGACATCAAGGAGTTTATTTCACAATTGAGGTATTTGGCTAATTGCTGTGACTCGATGTTTACCAATAATTTGGCCGAATGGCATGTCAATAATCTATTGCAAGAACTGGAGGGCTGAACGATGAAGCACGTCAGAATGACTCACAGAGGGCGAGGGCCGCTGCACACTTACTACTACCTCGAATGGATGTATGACCAGATGCGTCACGGTGACTACGGTACGTCATACGGCATGTGGTACATCATAGCCAACGCCTACGTCCAGTGCTGGGCACGGGAGCGCAGCAGCGGTAGGAAACGCAAGGAGTATATCAAGAAGATTATCCACGTATGGGTAGAGGGCGATATCCGCTGGGGTATCGAGTACAATAGCACGCATGAGTGGTATCGCGGTTGCAAGCCGTGCGACTTCATACACCTGCCAGGCTACGGCACAGAGGTGTATCATATCCGCGAAATCATCAAGCAGTGGAACAAGTTTTTCAAGCCAAGTCGTCGGTTCCATGTGGACTTCGACGGCAACTACAAAGGTGTCACCTACGACAAGTGCTTGCAGATTCTTAAAATGTTAAACGTAAAAAGGAAATAACTTAAAAGGAATACAAGGTTAATTTTATAACAAAAACAACAAGACAATGAGACTGATTTACTTGATTGCAGCCGACGTACTGAGAGCACTCGGCTGGGAAGTTAAGATTAATGAGAAAGAGAACTACTGGAACCTCGTGCTTACCAACACCACCAGCAGCGAGGACATGCCACAGTCGCACAAGTCGTGCCTTCGCGGACTGCTGCGCGGATGGCTGATGGAGTTCAACTACGAGGGTGGCCGTCAGCAGGTGAACATCTACAAGGAACTGCATGGACTCGACCCCGAGGACGACCGCTATTCCTGCTTAGACACCTGCGTCAAACGGACGGACAGCAATACACCTCAGTCCGAGTTGAACGACAGAGAGGTATTTGTCCGCCGCAAGGACCGCTTCGACCGCTACGTGCTGGCAGAGCCAGTGGCCGATCCGCTGGCAAAGACCGTCCCCCAGGACGAATACTTTCGAAACAATTCATCAAAATGATTACAGATAAGACCTACAAAGCTCTAAAGATACTGGAGCCGACGAAAGACTACTCAGTGGTCATGTCTGCTTTTGTGTTTGCAAATCATTTCTGGGGTGATGACCCTGAGAAGCAATATCTCTTTACTGCCATGACCAATAATGGCAATGGAGCCACTGCCAGTAAGAAAGCATGGCTGTGCGCCGGCTCCTATCTTTCTAAGTTGGCAAAGAAAGGACTGGTTCGTTGGCAGCCTTCTCTTAAAGGCTATCATAGCACAGGTTATCAAATTACATCTAAAGGACTTGAAACAATTAAGGAATATGAAACTAAGATTAAAGGGTGAAACAGAGTGGAAAGAATATAAACTATACTTCGGTGAAGATGGTTTATTGATGGGCGTTGTATTTGACGAAGTGAAGGTGAAGCTTCCAGTTCCAGAGACTAATGAAACACTTGAAGTATCAGAGCCAATGTTATTACCGCTGGAGTGCTTTGATATGTGGGAAGAACCAGACTGGCAATCTATACGAACCCAGGCGGCTATAGCAGCTATGCAGGGAATACTAAGTGGACGTGAGAGGTGGCCAGACAAGCAGAGTGTAGCACAATTCTCAGCATTGATGGCAGGTCATCTAATTGAAGAACTACAACAAACACAAGTATAATTATGACAACATTCACCATTATTTTTACCACTTTCGTCCTCTACATGACAAAATGTTTATTGGAAAAGAAAACAAGGAGATATGAAAGACTACCCCGTTGGCTCAGTTTTTAGCTACGAGAATGTGCAGCTCAGAGTCGTCGCGCAAAAGAGAAATCTCGCATCATGTGCCGGCTGCTGCTTTACAAATGAAACTTATGCAAAATGGCATGGCGGAAAGATCAGCTGCTACGTTCATGGCCTCAGTTGCACGAAACACGTCAGAAAAGACAAAACCCATGTGATATTCGTTATAAACAATTAAGTGATATGAAACAGACCGAACAGATAAAGGCCAAAATAGATATTGAGGCAATGGTCGAGAAGCGCATGAAGTCCATGCTGGACATGGTTCTCAATTCCAATGCGGTGATGAACTGGAAGGCGTTCTTTAACGAAATAGCCAGTAAGGTGGCTGAATGTGCTTATCGTCAAGGAATAGAAGATACGATAGAAAAGATTGAAAGCACATTGTCTATAGAGCGCCAACAGATTCTACTTGTTGGAATTAAGACCGCTGATGGTAGTCTGTGGAACGGCAACACCAAAGAAGAATTTGTTAGATAATGGAAACTAAAGACAAAAAATGTTGTAAATGCAATAAAATGGCTGTTGCTTTCTATCCAGTTATCGATCCAGACATTCCCAGCTACCCATACTGCGCTGACCACTTGGAAGAAGCAATGATTGACGTTGCCAAAGCTGTATGGAAAGACGATGATGGTATGCAAATAATGGCTATATATCAAGCAAAAGAAACAGTGAAAAAATATAGAGAAAAATAAGACTATGAACATCCAAGACTACATTAACAAAGCGCATCAGATAGCCACCGAACATGGCTTTCACGATGAAAAGAGAAGCAACGAACACTGGCTCATGCTTGTAATCTCAGAAGTCTGCGAGCTGATGGAGGCTCACAGAAAAGACCACTGGCCGACATCGGATTGTGGCCGTGAATCATTCGAGAGCCGCGAGTACGTCCATCCAGACTTCAATGAACGATATGATGCCTATGTAAAAGGCACCATTGGAGAAGAGCTGGCAGACATCTGCATCCGCATCTTCGACTTCATGGGAGAGACCGGCATGACTGAGAACGATATGCTTGGATGCACCATGACTAATGATGAGCTGCCAGACGATTGCAAGACATTCCCTGAACAGACATTCGAGCTTATCACCTGCATCACTCATTGCAGGACTGAGATAATCATCTGCTATGCCACGCTGCAGTATTGCAAGTATTGGGCCAACAAGTTCTGCATTGATCTCGACTGGCACATCAACACTAAGATGCAGTACAACCAGAACAGGCCAAGGCTTCACGGTAAAATGTATTGACTATGACTATCACGAAAGAGGAAATACAGGGCGATTTCATGCGCTTCCTGAGACACGAGGCCATGCGAGCCAACTGCACACAAAGCGAAATAGCCGCCGCCTGTTCATCTGTGCTGTCACATTGTTACAGCCATAACAAAGATTAACGACAACGGCTTAACCTTTCCCAGAGTTTTTCACTATAATAATATAGAACTCTGAGACTCAAATACGTTGATCAGCTTGGGAAGTTCAGGAGGTTAGTACCCAAGCCGTCAGAATCAAACCTCATATATCGCGGTGTGGTGAAACGGTTATCATGTGTGGCTCATTACCATAAGTCTCCAGTTCGAATCTGGACGCCGCAACAATTTCTTCATTATATCAAGTTAATAAATTATTCTTTAGGCCATCTTATACGGGAGTAACGGATCGCTTTCTTTAGCTAAAATGTTTATTTTCATCAAGGCCGTCAGATTGTTGCGAAACAACGCTGGCGGCATCCATAATTGAGATTTTAGATGTTTTTATGCCAGTTGTCTGTGAAGATGGCTGGCATTTCAGGTTAGAGAGTAGATAATTTACCAGTTGATTAAAATCTTTGGGGCCGGCCTGTTGTGAAACACACCGGCCCATTTTCAGAAGCTCATGGCATTTAGCACCTTGTCACGGCTTGCAGTATCTCCCTGGTTGTTGTAGTAGATACTCTCACAGTTCGACACCGAAGTCCCGGCAAGGTTGGCCACATAGATGACTGGTATGCCCTTGCTGATGTAGTGGGTGATGCCAGTATGCCTGAATACGTATGTGTGCAAGGGAAAGGGGCACTTGATGATTTCAGTCACTTTCTTCAACCAGATATTGATCTTGCTGATGAAATGCTTGATGTCGCCGTTGTTGATGACACTGGCTGCAATCCTTTCCTTGCTTCTTATCGGGAATATATAGCCGTCCTTCGAATAAGGCTTCCAGCGTTTCATTATATCCCGCATTATAGGATTGATAGGTACAGAACAATCAACCGACTGCTTGCTGGCTATCTTCCTGCGCTTGAACACGAAATGGTCAACACCGTTGATAGTCTGAATGTCCTTATACTGGAGAGAGACGGCATCACACGTACTTTGGCACATATATAGTATAAAGGTGCAAAAGTCACGGTACAGCTCAGAATGTGGCCCTCTTGGCAGTTCTTCTTTCGTCAGGGACACAAACTTCTTGCATTGGTCATTGGTAAGCGTCTGATACTTCTTGCTGCTCTTGCCGGTCTTTTTGAACCAATTGCATCGCTTCACATTCTTTATGTCAAACCACCCCATCTTATCACTTTTGTTAAGAAGGGCATGAAGAGATACCGAGACATAAAGACACTTCCCATTATTACGATTCACAACCCATTCCAGGAACTTATTGATGAACTGAGGGGTCATGTCCTCCAGAGTAAGGTTATCAAGGCTGATATGAACATCTTTGCAGTATTCATCCATACGCTTGATGGTCTTTTCGTATGGCTCATAACCGCCGCTGATGGTCCCGTCGTTATTCCTGCCGTTGCGCTTCATTTCATCGATGAAATACTGGAACACCCATCTGAGAGTACGCCTTTCCTCCCGTTTTACCTCTGTAGTCTCATCAAAGGAAAGCATAAAACCGTCCAGCGTCCCCGTCCATGTCCTTGAACGCTCATCGTATGGCCTCCTGAAATCTTCAAGTATGCGGTTGTTCTCGTCCGCATTCGGAGCACTGGAATAGAAGCACTTCTTCTTGGTATTCCAGTGCCGCTTCACCAAGTTACCCTTCAGCAACTTCGTCACGTTAATAAACTTGGTCTGGCCGTCCAGATAGAACCTTAGACGCAGCTGCAGACCCCTACTTCCATAAGTCTGATAGTTAATGGAAATCATACCTAATCTGTTTATAATCACACTATTCGCACAGATTTGCTACTAATTTGTGTACGAAATGTGCATTTTTTAGGTGATTTGAATATGATTTCCTAACAAAAGGTGCAGGCTTTTGTCGGAACAGCAGAACACCCTAACTAACTGATAATCAAATTGTTTCTGAACAAAATCCAGCACCATTTCAGGTGCTGGAAAATGTCATAAAGCGGAGAGTGAGGGATTCAAACATTAAATGCCAAAAATTACGCATCAAATTCCGAGTCCATTGCCTCTGAACACTCTTCCAACATTCCGATTATCAAGCAATTATACGCTTCACATTCCTTTCAAACGTCAAGTTTACAAAGCCTGAATTTCTCTGTCAAATACCTCCAAAAATCACAAATCATGCACAAATTGCGCATTTTCTGTTGCATTTCGATTGCAAAATTAGCAATATTTTTAATCAAAATAAGTGGTTGATTAAAATTTTTAATAACTAATAACATTTGGTGGTGGAATCCGCTCCACCCGACACAAAACAAAAGCCCGCCCAATCTCACGACCAGGCGGGACAAACAGTTAGAATCTCATGTATTACTATACTTAAATTATCCAATCATTCTGCCAAGGGTCGAAATTCCGCTGGTAGGTTGCAAGACCGTAGTCCTTTACTGGCAGGTTGTCCTCCTTGTTGATCTTCCTGTCGATGTCGATGATTATCTTGAACTTCGACGCTGCATAAAGCCATGTCATGCTGTCCTCATACTGAATCCGTCTCGTCTCTGAGATATTGGTAGGACTCACCAGCACATGAAGCTGATAGAGTGCAAGCTGGGTCATGTGCTTGACAAGACTCGGATTGCGTGGATCATCACGCACGACATTGACATTCTCATTCAAGTCATCGACATTCGGATTCATCACGGGCCTGAACACACAACTGTCATACACAACATAGTCATGGTCATTCTCACCATAGGAATACTCGTAGTCAGTGTCATATTCACCGATTTCACCCCAATAACTGCCGTCAACGGGATTGACCAGCGCATTATACGCATCTGTTTTCTCCATCAGCATATAGAACTTGCCGTTATAGGACACCACCTGATAAACTGCATAGTCAACGGCCTCAGTCCACGACACGGTTGGAACCTGCTCCCAGACATACATACCTGGTATTCTGATATCGTTGAAGTCAAAGCCGTTCTGATAGTTGCACCGCCATATATCGCTACCATATCTCACCATATCGCCGACACTGTATGTTTTAAGCTGGGAGTATGGAGCAATTGTATTAAGCCGTTCAGTTGACAAAGGCTCGTTCACCAGTACCCAATAGACAACCCTGTGCGGCCTCTTGTAACCGTTCACGGCAGTAAGCGTCCTGTATATAAGACCGTCGTAGTAGAAATATACGCCAGCCGGATAGGTAATCCGCTCTGAGTAGTCCCTGATAACCTTGCCTTTCTCCAGTTCTTTCTCAACCTCATAATATTGTCTGAGGTATTCCAGAACAGAAACCTCTGCACTGCTTTCAGCCTGCGGTATTCTGTCATGCACTTCACGGATGAGTTGGTCAAGCCCCTCCTGGGTAATGAGTGCCAGATAGTCCTTGTCGTTTAGAAATCTCTGATATGCCATTGTGTATCGTTTTAATATCCGAATGAATCATAAACCTGCCCATTTCCTG
>Ga0310786_10012758_pt1 | contig 10385 bp, 7 predicted proteins | sample AusTroGonzalo_MG_FD_203881 | JGI IMG/M metagenome (GOLD analysis project Ga0310786, IMG submission 203881) | Bovine rumen microbial communities from tropical cattle in Woodstock, Queensland, Australia - Gonzalo_03 (v2) (version 2) | ecosystem: Host-associated > Mammals > Digestive system >... | reverse complement strand
GCTTTTTCCGGAGCGATTATTATCATTACGAGAACCGATGTACACAGTCCGAAAGCGAGGGATATCGTCTTTGGTGTCAGCGCAGGAATGAATGGTTTGGTACATCCGGCAATGGCGATATCCGTCAAGAAGGATGAAGCTCTTTTTAATATTGCAGCCGAGTATAGTCGAGCCGAGGGCTATTATGCCCCTGATCCATCGGAGAAAGAAGCCGTTGCTTGCCGAAACAGCGACTACCAATTCGCCAATATCTATCTGCAATCCCGTTGGCGGGGAATGGATGTACAAGTAGGCGCGCAGTGGAAAGATGCGGGAGCGGGGATGTATTACGGGTTTGGATCTCAGGATCAGTTCGATGCCACGCGTACTGCTTTTGCTTCCGGCAAATACGAGCACCGATGGGATGCCTGGAGGCTGGAAAGTCAAGTGGCTTATCGTGCTAATTACGATCGGTATGAATGGCATCGCGGACAGCGGTTATATGGTAATTTTCATTTCTCTCAAACGACATCGGCCTCGCTCTCTGCGCATTATGCTTCGTGGCTGGGGACGACTTCATTCGGTGTCGGCATCCGTAATGAGAATATGCATTCCACTAACCTGGGCGATACGATTAATCCGAATGGTCAAGTACCGAACGTAGAAGGGTTTGATTTAGCCGATGTGCGTGTGCTGGATTTGGTACGGGGCGGTAACCGCTTTCATGTTAATTACTACGGTGAGCAGACTTTCTACTATGCCGGTCTCTCTGCTTCTATCGGTATCAATGGTACCTATAACACCCGGTTTGGCCATCATTTAGCCGGAGGAGCCAATATAGGATACGATTTTCATCAAGGCGGGACACTCTACGCCAATGCCAATAGATCGCTCCGGATGCCGACTTTCACGGATCTCTATTATAACGCGGGCAACCAACTTGGGAATCGCGCCCTGAAGCCCGAAGAAGCATGGTTGCTATCGGTTGGATACAAAGGAGATTGGTCCTTCGGAGAGAAAGGCGGCTCGTTTTCCGTGGCCGCCGATGGGTACTACCGATGGGGATGGAATATCATCGATTGGGTCTATGTGGCAGAAGATATGAAACGTCCTTATCATGCTCAAAACCAACAACATGTAAATGCAACCGGCGTAGAAATCTCGATGGCGTATCGCCTCAATCAATGGTTGCGGTGTGTCTCCGTAGAATACGCGTACACGTATCTGGATCTGAATTTGAAAGAATCCGGCTCGCGGTATTTAGACTACCTCAGCCATAAGCTTACCCTCCGCGTAGAGCATGGTATATATAAGGGCTTAGGGGCTTCATGGTCAGTACGTTTTCAGAAACGCGAAGGCCAGTATAATGATGCGCAGGGAGAGGTACAAAACTACCAGCCTGTGTGGCTGGTAGATGGTTCTCTTTTCTGGCAAAATCGGTTTCTGCGCATTAGTGCCGATTGTACGAACATGACCAATTGCCGGTATTACGACTTTGGCGGTATTCTGCAACCGGGTGCATGGGCGAAGATAGCCGTTAAAGCGATGTTATAACTTCGACGGCTTTTTTCGTGATCTCATCGTCTCGTTCGAAGAGCGGGAAGAAGCCTTCATCTCCGAGGATGTTACGAACGATATATGCATTGAGCAAGCGAGTAATGAGTGGCTTCGATTTAGCGATCTCCGCTTCGTTAGGCTCAATGCCTTTCTCCTGGGCAAAAGCTACGAACTCCCGCAATATATTCGCTTGATTAAGATGGCGTTCTAACGATTGCCAGTCCTTGAATTTACTCAATTGCTGGCGGTGGGCATCGGTGTATTTATATGCGAATTGGTAGGTATAGGCCATATTCACACATCGGTTATACCACCGCGTGTTTAGGGTTGTATCCCGTCCAACGAATACATCCGGCATGATACCTCCTCCTCCGTGTACTATGCGTCCGCCTTTTGTCAGGTAGGTCGTCGTATCATTGAGGTGTACACTATCGGCCGAATAGAACTCACCGTGCTCAAATCGCTCCATGAGTTCGTGCTGGTAATCTTCTGCGTCTCCCAAGGAGTAGGGTTTTTGGATGCATCGTCCGGATGGCGTGTAATAGCGCGCCACAGTCAGGCGAACCGCGCTGCCATCGCTGAAGGGCATTTGTTGTTGTACCAACCCCTTACCAAACGACCGTCGGCCTATGATCCGGGCACGGTCATTGTCCTGCATTGCGCCTGCAAAAATCTCACTGGCCGAAGCAGAGAAGTCATCAATCAGTACTACTAACGGTGTGTCTTTGAATCGTCCGCCTCCATCTGCTTTCGCTTCATATCGCGGATATGCACGTCCTTCTGCATAGACGATCCCGTCGCCTCGTTGGAGGAACTCGTTTGCCATTCGGATAGCCTGATCCATAAATCCGCCTGAGTTCTCACGGAGGTCAACGATATATCGTGTTGCGCCTTGTGATTTCAGTTCTGCAAGGGCTGTGATAAACTCACGGTAGGTAGTCTCACCAAACTTATTGGCTCTCACGAACCCTATCTTTTTTCCTTTCGACTCGATGATAAATTTCGCGTCAACTGAGTTAACCGGTATATCCCCGCGTGTGACGGTATAGTATAACTGTTCGCTGGCACCCGCACGCAGGATACCCAGTTTTACTTTCGTTCCCTTCTCTCCGCGGAGCGTGCGCATCACTTTTTCGTTGTTGATCTTCTTGCCGACAAAAAGACTGTCATCTACTGTGATCAGTTTATCTCCGGCCAATACACCTACGCCTTCACTGGGACCTCCGGCTATCACGGCTACTATGCGCACTGTATCCTGTTGAATCGTGAATTGCACGCCGATGCCGGAGAAGGAACCCGCCAGTTCGGATGTAACCATCTCCAAGTCTTCCTTAGGGATATAAGCCGAGTGCGGATCCAGTTTTTTCACTAACTCATCCATCACCTCATCCGTGATGCTATCCAGATTGAGGCTGTCCACGTAGGCTGTCTCCATCAACTGAAGGAGTCTGTCTACTTTCGATTGCTCGATATTCCATCGGCCGTTGTGATATACTATGCGTTGGGCATTGGCTTTTTGTGTCAGTGTAGAGCCAATAAAAATGCCGAGCGCTACGCCCAACACAGTTAAGGTAGGGAGAAGGTATTTTTTCATACTAATCAATTCTATTTGTGGTCTTGATCATTGAGAAAGACCACTTCTATTCCTGCACGTTTGAGTAGCTCCACGCCATCCATGATCCGGTATTCCTCGCCATAAACCACGCGACGAATACCGGATTGGATGATCAGCTTGGAGCATTCCAGACAAGGGCTTGCGGTGACATAGAGCGTAGCGCCATCGGAACTGTTGTTCGACCGCGCCACTTTCGTCAAGGCATTGGCCTCAGCATGCAACACATAAGGTTTGGAGACATTATTCTCGTCCTCGCATATATTCTCAAATCCGGATGGCGTACCATTGTAGCCATCGGAGATGATCATTTGATTCTTGACGAGCAATGCTCCTACCTTACGTCTCACGCAGTAACTATTCTCTGCCCATGTGCGCGCCATGCGCATGTAGAGATAATCGCGTTTTGTCTGTTTGTCCATGTGTTACTTTGTTCTGCGGTTAACGCAAATAATTCTCCCATTTGGTATTACGCATGTCGCCTGATTTGAGGAACTCCTCGTGCATAGCGAATGCGAGAGAGAGATTATGTTGCGTCTGGCCGTGTTTAGCGAATTTCAAATAATCGCGTAGCATCTCGCGGTATTCGGGAGCGACACAATTATTGATAATCTCTTCCGCGCGTTGCCGCGGACTCTTACCACGAAGGTCTGCTACACCTTGTTCCGTAACAAGCACCTTGACGGAGTGCTCGGAGTGATCGAGGTGCGTCACCATCGGTACGATGGAGGAGATAGCGCCATTCTTCGCCGTAGACGCCGTAGTAAAGATACTAATGTATGCGTTACGTGCGAAGTCACCCGAACCACCGATACCATTCATCATTTTGGTTCCTGTGACATGGGTAGAGTTGACATTTCCGTAGATATCTGCTTCGAGCGCCGTGTTGATAGCGATAAGACCCAATCGACGGATGATCTCCGGGTTGTTGGAAGTCTCCTGCGGGCGGAGTAAGAGTTTGTCGCGATAGAAATCGAGGTCAGCGAGCACTTCCGCCATCTTCGATTCCACCAGTCGCAGAGAGCAACCGGAAGCGAACTTACAATGTCCGGCCTTGATAAGATCTACCACGGAGTCTTGTACCACTTCGGAGTACATCTCAAAGGGCGGGATATGCGGGTTTTTGCCGAGTTCACCGAGGACGGCATTGGCTACGTTTCCTACGCCCGATTGGATCGGGAGGAACGAAGCGGGGATACGTCCTTCGTGCATCTCTCTCTCCAGGAAGAGCGCTACGTTCTCACCGATCTTGGCTGTTACGGCGTCTACCGGAGTGAAGGCCGGGATCTCGTTCGGACGATTGGTCTTCACGACAGCAGCAATCTTAGCGGGATCTACCTTCAAGTGGTCGGAACCGCAGCGATCAGAGGGTTTGTAGATAGGAATCTCCTTGCGATAAGGCGGATCGAGGGGTTCGTAGAGGTCGTGCATGCCGCGCATTGCAGCAGGGAACATCTCGTTTAACTCGATGATGATCTTATCTGCCTGGTTGCAGATGGTCGGCATGATACCGATACCTGCAGCGGGTACGATCGTACCATCCTCACCTACATAGGATGCCTCGATGATAGCCCATTTGGGTTTCGGGAGGAAACCATAGCGGATGTCCTGCGCCATGTGAGAAAGGTGCATGTCGAAGTAATGGGTTCCTTCGGCATTGATCTCGTCACGCATGGACTTGTTTGATTGATAGGGAGTACGGAACTCCACTGCGTGCGCACGCGCGAGAGCTCCATCGCAACTATCGCCCATAGAAGCCCCGGTCTCAAGTCCTACGCGGAAGGGAATACCTTGCTCGTGAAGACGCTCCGCGCGTTGAGCGAGAGCAAATGGAACGGCCTTGGGCACACCGGTGGCAGTAAAGCCACCCATGCCCAAGACGTCGCCATGTTGTATCAATTCAGCCGCCTGTTCAGCGGTCATAAATGGTAAAGCCATTTTTAATTGACAATTTTACGATTGACGATTTATTCCGCTTTGCCGTTGGAACCGAGCACGTTAATGATTTTGTGCTTGTAGAGTTCCTCCATGAGGTCGCGTGCGGGACCGCAGTACTTACGCGGATCGAACTCACCCGGTTTCTCTGCGAACACTTTGCGAACAGCAGCGGTGAAGGCGAGACGGGAGTCAGAGTCGATGTTGATCTTGCAAACAGCGGATTTAGCAGCCTTACGGAGTTGCTCCTCAGGAATACCAACTGCATCGGGCAGTTTACCACCGGTAGAATTGATCATATCTACGTACTCTTGGGGAACAGAAGACGAGCCGTGGAGAACGATGGGGAAGCCCGGGAGTTGCTCCATGATAGCGTCGAGAACGTCGAAAGCCAATGGAGGAGGAACGAGTTTACCGGTCTTCGGGTCGCGTGTACATTGCTCCGGAGTGAACTTATACGCTCCGTGGCTGGTACCAATCGAGATAGCGAGAGAGTCGCAGCCTGTACGGGTAGCGAAATCAACAACCTCTTCGGGTTTGGTATAGTGGCTTACAGCCGACGAAACCTCGTCCTCTACACCGGCGAGAACGCCGAGCTCAGCCTCTACGGTTACATCATACTGATGCGCGTAGTCCACTACTTTCTTGGTGAGGGCGATATTCTCCTCGTACGGAAGGTGCGAAGCATCGATCATAACGCTGGAGAAACCGAAGTCAACGCACGATTTGCAGAGTTCGAAGCTGTCACCGTGGTCGAGGTGAAGACAGATCTGCGGGTGCTCCCAACCAAGTTCTTTAGCGTACTCTACCGCACCTTGAGCCATGTAACGGAGCAGGGTTTGGTTTGCATAGTTACGTGCACCTTTCGAAACTTGGAGGATAACCGGCGATTTGGTCTCTGCCGAAGCTTTGATGATAGCCTGGAGTTGCTCCATGTTGTTGAAGTTGAAAGCAGGGATAGCATAGCCACCTTTGATTGCCTTTGCGAACATCTCACGGGTGTTGACAAGGCCTAATTCTTTGTAACTTACCATAGTTTTAAATTTTTAATGGGTTATATAGATAAAATTTGTTATTTTTTGTTCGCTGCATAGATAAAATAGCCGATGAGAGCTATATAGGCTCCGAGTCCTACTAAGGCGGCAGAGCCGGAACCAGCCCATGAAGCGAGGTACCAGTCTGCACCGCAGAACTTTACTATCGCGGAGACCACACCCATTAATGCTCCTCCGGCGATAAAGCCCGAGGCGATGAGTGTTCCTTTCTCCTGATGAGAGCGTGTGAGCCACGAGATGGCACCTCCGACCAATAAGGGCGTATTCAGACTCAAGGGGATAAACATACCGAGTGCGAAGGGTAACACAGGCACTCCGAGTAACGCTAAGATTAATGCCAATACCGCTCCTGCAAGGTAAAGCATCCAAGGTGCTCCCTGTCCGGACATGAGCGGTTCGATCACGGCTGCCATGGCATTGGCTTGCGGTGCGACCAAGGCATTATCGCCCACAAAGCCGTAGGTCTTATTGAGTACGATCATCACTCCGCCGACGGTAGCCGCAGAGACGAGGGTTCCTAAGAATTTCCATGTCTGCTGTTTATAAGGCGAGGAACCGATCCAGTAACCGATTTTTAGGTCTGTGATAAATCCTCCCGCCATTGAGAGAGCCGTACAAACGACACCTCCGATGATCATCGCACCGACCATTCCGCTTGCGCCTTTCATTCCGATAGCCACAAAGACCACAGATGCAATAATGAGTGTCATGAGTGTCATTCCGGAGACAGGGTTTGATCCTACGATAGCAATGGCGTTCGCTGCCACGGTGGTGAAGAGGAATGCAATAACCACCACAACCAGGAAGGCCACGAGTGCTTGCCAGAAGTTATGAAGCACTCCTACCCAGAAGAAGACAAGCGTACAAACAAGCGCTACTACGATAGCGAGCAATAAGGTCTTCATCGACAGATCGCGGTCGATACGAGGTTGCTGAGCCGTTTGCTCGGCTCCTGTTTTTTTCCGGCCTCCTAATTCTTTACCGGCCAGGCCTACCGCCGATTTGATCACTCCCCATGAGCGGATGATACCGATGAGACCCGCCATAGCGATGGCTCCGATACCGATGTTTCGTCCGTAGGAAGTGAATAGCAGTTGCGGATCAGCGGATTCCAGTCCGGGCATAGAACCTAAAACAGGCAGTAACACCCACCAGACGAAAAACGAACCGGCGCATATGATCGCTGCATATTTGAGTCCGATAATATATCCGAGTCCGAGCACAGCGGCAGAGGTATTGATCGAGAAGACGAGTTTTGTCTTAGCCGCCAGTGTTTCTCCCCATCCAATCATGCGTGTTGACAGTTGCTCCGTCCATAGGCCGAAGGTCGAAACGACAAAGTCGTACATACCTCCGATAGCCGCCGCCCAGATAAGCGGTTTGGCTTGGTTAGAAGATTCACCGGAGATAAGTACTTGGGTTGTAGCGGTTGCTTCGGGGAAGGGATATTCGCCATGTTTCTCTTTGACAAAATATCGGCGGAAGGGGATCAAGAACAGGATACCTAAACAGCCACCTAATAAAGACGAGAGGAAAATCTGCTCGAAAGTGACCGTCATCTCGGGGTATTTCGCTTGCAGTATATAGAGGGCGGGAAGAGTAAAAATAGCTCCCGCGACGATAACTCCGGAACTGGCTCCTATAGATTGGATCATGACGTTCTCGCCGAGTGCATTCTTGCGTTTGAGAACGGAAGAGAGGCTCACAGCGATGATAGCGATCGGGATGGCGGCTTCGAATACCTGGCCTACTTTGAGTCCCAGATAAGCAGCGGCCGCAGAGAAGATAACGGCCATCAGTACACCTATCGACACACTATACGGTGTCACTTCGGGAAATTCCTTATCGGAGCGTAAGATCGGTTCGTATTTCTCTCCCGGCGCTAACGGTCGGGATGCATTATCGGGTAATTTGCTCATGTTCTTTTCTTTTGTGGCTGCAAAGTTACGCAAAAATTTGCATATATGCAAATAATTTTACAAATTCGTCAACTATATTTATCACTTATACGTTGAACTGCGCAGCATGGTGTCCGCGGATCAACACGTGGTGATTAGCAATAGGGTCTGTGAGGAAATACCGGCTGACTTCCGGTGTGGAGCGGATCCATACCTGCGTACGGCAGAGGTTGGATTCGTATTGGCAACGCTCGAGCGCGACATCCACCGCCAGGAGTCGTTTGAGGTCTCCGCTTAGTTTGACGAGGGTATAATCACCCAGCGGTAGTTCTCCATGTATCGCTACTCCTATTCCCGATTCGAAATGCGTGGTATATTCGTGCGAGGATGTCATCTTAAGCGGTAATGTACAATGCGCGAATAGCATCTCTCCGTCCGGTTGGATACGCGCAGGGTTGACCTGGAAGCCAGGTTCGCCTGTGAGTCGTTTACAAATCATCATGGTCAGGAGTGTCGGTATATCTCCTTCACAAGCCGCAGGGATTCCTTCGTCATTGAGTTTGCTCAGAGCGATACATCCGGTGTTTTTGACCGTGGTAAGCAAGTCGAAACAGCGAAGCGTAACACCTTGCAGGTCATAGCGTTGTACGATCTCTTTGAGGCGGGTATAGATTGCTTCTGCTCCTTTCATTCCCGGATCTACTTCGCCTAAGGATGTCATTTCTTCAATGGGGACATCTATTAATTCAATGTTCATTTGCTGAAGGACTACATGGTAATCAGCCTTAGACGCAATCAGCCAATCAGAGGGAAAACCAACGACACCCAAGCGAAGCGGTTTGGAACTATATAAGAGCGCTGAGGCGGGTTGGAAACTAACGGATTCAGCGGTATTCGGAAGTTCTACGTCCTCCGGATTCATCATCACTTTCCCTATTCCGTTATGAGAACGGATATAACTGAGAATCTCCAGCGAGGCTGCTAAGGAATTACTATGTCCGCTGGCCATGAGGAAAACGGGTTGACGAAGATCGATCAGACCTTCATTCACCAATTCCACGAATTGTCCTTCTGTTCCGCCGGTGAGGATAGCTACCACTTGGTTCTTTTGCAGAAACGCTTCCGGTAGTTCGAAGGGCAGGGTTAGCCTCTCTTGGTGTAGAGAAGATGAGAGGATATGAACTAACATATTATTTCCTCCAGAAAGTAGCGGCATGATGGCCGGGGATTAATACATGGTGGTCGGAGAGTGGTAAGGTATGCAGGTATTGGCTGACAACCGGTGTGGTCTGGATCCAGACCTGTGTGCGGCAGAGGTTTTGCTCGTATTGACAGCCGATAACTTTGACGTTAACAGCCAGGAGTCGTTTCATGTCATGACTCAGTTTAACGAGCGTATAGTCTCCGGTAGGTACTTCGCCGTGGATAGCCACTCCTATACCTGATTCGAAATGCGTGGTATATTCATGTTTCTCGGTCAAGTGGAGGGCGATAGTACATTTGGCCAGTAGGATTTTTCCGTCAGGTAGAATCTGCGCAGGGCTTCCCATCCATCCGATCTCTCCGGTCAGTTTTTTACAAATCATCATGGTGAGTAAGACAGGGATATCTCCTTCACATCCGGCCGGTATGCCTTCATCGATTAGTTTGCTGACAGCGACACATCCGGTGTTCTTGACAGTCGTGATCAGGTCAAAGCAACGGAGGGTGATGCCATCCAGTTTATGTTTGGCTATTATTTCTTTGAGCCGTGTATAGATTGCCTCAGCGCCTTTCATGCCCGGATCCACTTCTCCGATACTTGTCAGTTCCGTTAGCGGGATATCGATGAGTTCGATATTCATTTTCTGTAGCGCTTCTTTATAGTCCACGTTTGAGCCGATCAACCAATCGGATGGTTTACCGAGAACGCCGAGTCGTTGTTTCTGTTCGTTTTGGAGGACTTTCTCGAGCGGCGCACGCGTTAGGGACTCCGTCTCTTCTACGATGGGGAAGAACGTATCGGTGGGATAGTGCATTATTTTCGCCACACCGTTTCGTTGTCTGATATAACTGAGGATTTCCAGAGCAGCAGGCAGTGAGTTACTAAAACCGCTTACCATGAGATAGACCGGTTGGCTCAGATCGATCTTTTTTTCTTCGATTAACTGAACAAACTTAGCCTCTGTACCTCCGGAAAGAACCGCTATGACTTGATGTTCCTGCGCGAACTCGTCGGAAACCTGAAAAGGCACTTCCGATACATTTTTCCTGTGGTGGTCGGCAATAAGAGTGTGTAACATGGTGATAAATAATTTAAATCGTTATTGCTTTTTTTGAATTATTCTAAAGGTATAATATTTTTGGCAT
>Ga0310786_10012757_pt1 | contig 10386 bp, 9 predicted proteins | sample AusTroGonzalo_MG_FD_203881 | JGI IMG/M metagenome (GOLD analysis project Ga0310786, IMG submission 203881) | Bovine rumen microbial communities from tropical cattle in Woodstock, Queensland, Australia - Gonzalo_03 (v2) (version 2) | ecosystem: Host-associated > Mammals > Digestive system >... | reverse complement strand
CGCCAAGCTTCGCGAATACAAGGAATCGCTCATGGCGTAGGTCGCCGCGGCGAACGACAGGATACACGCATGACCGCACGAACCGCTCTAGTGACGGGCGGCGCGGGATTCCTCGGCAGCCACCTTTGCGCACGGCTCCTTTCCGAGGGATGCCGCGTCTTCGCCCTCGACAACCTCTATACCGGCTCGCGCGCCAATCTCGCGGGGTTCGAGGATATCGGCGACTTCTCGTTCATCGAGGCGGACGTCACCGACGACGACGCTTTCGCGCCGCTCGGCGGGATCCGTTTCGACGAGATATACAACCTCGCCTGCCCGGCCTCGCCCGTCCACTACCAGGCGCGGCCAACCTTCACCACGCTCACCTCGATAAAGGGCGTGATGCTGTGCCTTGAAAGGGCGCTGAAGGACGGCGCCAGGCTTCTCCACACCTCCACTTCCGAAGTCTACGGCGACGCCCTCGTCCATCCGCAGGAGGAACACTACTGGGGCAACGTGAACACCATCGGCGTGCGCAGCTGCTACGACGAGGGCAAGCGCGTCGCAGAGACGATTCTGGCGGACTATGTGCGCGAACGCGATGTCGACGCCAGGATGGTGCGCATCTTCAACACGTACGGGCCGAAGATGCATCCGCAGGACGGCCGGGTGATCTCCAACTTCGCCATGCAGGTTCTCCACGACAGGGACATAACCGTCTACGGCGACGGTTCGCAGACCAGGTCGTTCCAGTACTGCGACGACCTGATAGACGCGTTCCGCGCGTACATGGAGCTGCCAAAGGACCGAGTGCGCGCGTTCGCCGCTGAGCATTCGCTCGGCACCCCCGTCATAAACACCGGCAACCCGGGGGAATACACCATACGCGAACTCGCCGAGATGACGCTCTCGCTCGTGCCGGAGTCGAAGTCAAAAATCGTGTTCCGCCCCCTGCCCGGCGACGATCCCAGGCAGCGCCGCCCCGACATAACTCTTGCGAAGGAACTCCTCGGCTGGGAACCGAAGGTGCCTCTCGCCGAGGGTCTCGCGAAGACGGTCGAATATTTCAGGAACAGAAAGGACTAGAAGATGACGGCACCACTCGCAATCGTCGCGGCCGCGGCACTCGTTCTCCCGAAAGGCAACACCATCGTCCGCGACAATGCGTCCCGCGAACTGTACGAAGCAGACATCGCCGCCGACGAGGCGTGGTGCAGCAGCGTGGAGGAAGGCAGGCTTGCCGAACGCCAGCGCGAAGTGCGCGCGAAGCTGCTTGAATCCATAGGCGGCATCCCCGCCGGCGGCGCGCTCAACGCCGTCGTGACCGGACGCGCCGTCCGGGACGGCTACACCGTCGAGAAGGTGATGTTCGAGTCCGAGAAGGGCCATCACGTCACCGCGAACATCTTTCTGCCGGATCCGTCCTCGTTCCCGGGCAGGAGGCCCGGCATACTCGTGCCATGCGGACATTCCGTGAACGGCAAGGCGTCGAAGGGCTACCAGCGCGGCGCCCTGCAGGCCGCGAAGCGTGGCATGGTCGCCCTCGTCTTCGACCCGGTCGACCAGGGCGAGCGCCGCCAGAGCCGCGGCGACGCGTCGCGGTGGACCTGCGCGGCCCACAACGAAATCGGCCGCCGCGCCGAACTGCTCGGCTGGAGCGCCGCGCGCTTCCGCATACGCGACGGCGTCCGCGCGCTCGACTATCTCGCGTCCCGTCCCGAGGTCGACGCCTCTCGCCTCGGCGTGATGGGCCATTCCGGCGGCGGCACGATGACCTCGTGGATAATGTGCCTCGACGACCGCGTCAAATGCGCCGCGCCGAGCGGATTCATCTCGACCATGCGCGGCGTGTGCGAGGACATAGGTCCGCAGGACGCCGAGCAGTTCGTCTTCGGCGAAATCGCCTTCGGCTTCAACCATCTCGGGCACATAATGCTCCGCGCGCCGTCACCGGTGCTCTTGTGCTCCTCGCACGGCGACTTCTTTTCGATACTCGGCACGCTCGAGACGGCGCGCCGCGCCGCGAAGCTCTACGCGAAGCTCGGCCGCGCGGCGGACTTCCGCCTGTCCGACACGCTCGGCCCCCACCATTGGCACGAATCCACCCGCACGCTCGCCGTGGACTGGATGGACTGGAAGCTTCAGGGCGGAGCGGAGCCGAAGGACATGCAGCACTACCGCAATCTGCAGTTCGGCTTTTCCTACGACAATGTGGACGTCGGCCTCGGCTACGAGCCGCGCAGTCTCGCCGACATGCGTACGAACCGCTGGGAGGCGAGCGTCACCGAAACAGGCTGCACGCTCGACCTGCCTGGCGAGCGCACGGTCTACGACATCATGAAGGACGAGGCCGACCGCCAGGCCGCCGCGCGAGGTGCGCTTTCGCCGGAGAAGGTCCGCGCCATTGCCCAGATACGCCCGGCCGCCGAGATTTCCTTCACGCCCGCAAACGGCGGTAGCGTGCTCGTGATGGAGGACGGCACACCGGTCGTGCTGCATTCCGCAGGAGAGGGGGAGACGGTCCTTTTCGTCTCCGACGGCTCCGCTCCCGCCCCCGCGTCCCTCGGCGGCAGGGTGGTGTCGGCGGACATCCGCGGCTTCGGCGAGAACAGCGCGTTCAAGAACAAGTTCTACGGCGCCGGCGGCGACGAAGTGTGCATGCTCTACCACCTCATGGGCGTGAAGATCGTGGGCAAGAGGGCGGAGGACGTAATCGCGGCGGCCAAGTTCGCGGGCGGCCGCCCGAAGCTCGTGGCCATGGGGGCCGCGGCGATTCCCGCCGCGCACGCGTACTACACGGCCCGCGACCTCTTTTCCGGAATCGAGGTGCTGGACGCTCCGCCGAGCTGGGCGAAGCACCTGTCGGACGACTCGATGCGCGGCAGGTTCTCGGACATCGTGCGCGGAGCCTACGCCGTCTACGACTGGCCCGAGCTTCTCGAAAAGTGAGATTCCGCCGAAAGGCCGTGGGAGGAATGCGATGAAAAAGATTGTTGTTGCGCTGGCGCTGGCCGCGGCGGCGATTGCGGCGCCGGCCGGGGCCAAGACGAAGGTGGCGCTGTTCTTCGACACCGAGGACTATACCTGCGACCGCTCGAACGATGCCATACGCGACATCGCCAATCTGCTCCGCGGCGAGGGCGTCAGAGGCAACTTCAACATCGTGGGCTACCTCGCGCTCCGCATCCAGGAGCTCGGCCGCCGCGACGTGATCGACGCGCTCAAACACCACGTGCTCGGCTCGCAGACGCTCTACCATTCGCGCCACCCCGACATCGCCGAGCTCTGCGACGCGCCGGAATACGAAACGGCCTACAGGCTCACGGCCCTGGACGAGGCCAGGGCGTTCGGCATGATAGAGGGCGTGTTCGGAGAAGGCCGCTGCATGTTCTGGTGCCCGCCCGGCAACAGCATCTCGCCTGCCGCGATGGACGTCTACTCGGATCTCGGAGTGCAGTTCTCGGCGGGATGCGGATTCTGCAAGCCCGCCTCCGCGGGCCCGTATTCCGATTTCATAACGCGCGCCGGAAACAGGCATCTCGGGCTCTGGTACTTCAACCAGTACCATCTGCCGTACAGCGGCATCTTCCACCTAGAGTCCATGCTGCCGCGCGGCGACGGCAGGCAGCCCGACTGTGCAAAGGCGTTCGACAGGCTCGCAGAATACGATTTCGCGGGTCTCTACATGCATCCCGACATGGCCGTCAAGACCGAGCATTGGGACGCGATCAACTACCGCGGCGCGAACCACTGCGAATGGCGCAAGTGGAAGATCGCGCCCGACCGCAGTCCTGGCGACACGTCCGTGTTCTACGAGAGGCTCAAGGCTTTCATACGCGCGGTCAAGGCCGATCCACGCTTCGAGTTCACCGACATCGGGCAGATCAAGGCTTCGCTCAAGTTCCGCCGCCCGATCACCGTCTCCGACGTTCCGGCGATACGCGCTTCGCTGCTTGCGGACTTCAACTGCATCCGCTCGCCGGCGTCGTGGAGCGTGGCCGACGTGTTCCAGGCCTGCGTAAAGCTTCTCCGCGGCGAAAGCGGCCATACGCCCGGCAAGGCGTACGGATTCCTCTCGCGCCCCGTCGGCGCGAGCGCGCCCGTCGAGGTCTCCGCGGCGGATCTCCGCGCGGCAGCCGCGAAGATCGACGTCTCCACCTTCATTCCTCCGCAGATCGAGGTCGGCGATGCGAAGATCGGGCCGGCGGACTTCCTTTTCGCCGCGCTCGAAGCGCTCGAGACCGGCGCGGAGAAGGTCACGGTCGTGCCGCGCGAGCAGCTCGGCTCCTTCAAGGAGGCGCCTGGCATTGAAAAGATGAACATCGCGAAGTCGTGGGTGCATACGCCGGAGTTCGCCGACGCACACCTTTCGGAGCGTCTGCGTCTGCAGCTCTGGACGCTGCGCATCGAATGACGGCGCGCTCCCGGCGAAAGAAAGGAATCGGATCCATGAAGGGAAAGACCATAGCATGCTTCGCGGCCTTTGCGGGCCTCTCGGCCTTCGCCGACACGGTCTGGCTCGACGGCGCCGGCGTATGGGACAGGATGAGCGCGGGGCACGGCAAGAGCATGCCGTTCACCAATGCGACGGGCGTGGCGGGCGGCAGGTTCGCGCGCGGCGTAAAGACGTGCGCGCCGAGCGCCCTCTATCTCGCCGTGAACGGCAACGCGATTTCTTTTGAAGCGAAGGTGGCTCAGAGCTGGCCGAACAAATCGAAGCTCACGGCGAGGGTATACCGCGAGAACGAACTTGCCTTCGAGTCGAAAGTCCTCGACGAAGCGTCCGGTCCGGTGGACGTGAAGGCCGACCTCGCGGGAGCGAGGTGGATCAAGCTCGAGCTGCACGGACTGGAGTCTCCGTACGCCGGATGGAGCGCATGGGGCGACGCGAAGTTCGAGATGAAGCCGGGGACGCGTCCCGCGGACATCGCGACGCTTTCGCCGCAGCTCGGCATCCTCACCCCGCCCGTCCCGAAGGCGCCGCGGATAAACTCTCCCGCAGTCTACGGCGCGCGCCCCGGGAATCCGTTCTTCTACCGCGTGCCGGTCTCGGGCGAAACGCCGATGGATATCCGCGTGTCCAACCTTCCCGACGGCCTTTCCTTCGACGCCGCGACGCGCCTCGTCACCGGGCGCGCGGCGAAGCGCGGCGACTTCGAAATCTTGATAGAGGCGAAGAACGCCTTCGGCACGGCGAAGAAGAAGATGCGCATGGCAATCGGCGACAGGATCGCCCTCACGCCGCCGATCGGATGGAACAGCTGGAACGCCTTCGCAACCACTGTCACGGGCGACATCGTGCGCAGGACGGCCGACCTGATGGAGTCGCTCGGACTCCTCGAGCACGGCTGGGCGTATCTCACCATCGACGACGGCTGGCAGCTGCCAGAGAAGAAGTTCAAGACGCAGCGCGAGCGCCGCGCGCCCGACGGCACGGTGCTCTCGAACGACACGTTCGGCGACATGAAGGCGCTGGCCGACTACGTGCATTCGCGCGGAGTCAAGATCGGCCTCTATTCTTCGCCGGGTCCGCTCACCTGCGCGCAGTACGAGGGCAGCTGGATGTACGAGTTCCAGGACGCCAGGACGTACGCCAAGTGGGGCTACGACTATCTCAAGCACGACTGGTGCACCTACACGAAAGTACAGTTCGGCACGGGACTCGACCTCGAGATGTTCCCCTATGTCATCATGGGGCAGGCGCTCAGGGAATGCGGCCGCGACATAGTCCACTCCATTTGCCAGTACGGCAAGGCGAACGTCGCGTCGTGGGGCGGCGCCGCGGGCGGCAACTGCTGGCGCACGACAGGCGACAAGTTCGACTTCTGGGAGGATGTCGCCACGGCCATGGACGTCCACGAGAACCTCTGGCGCTACGCGAAGCCCGGGGAGTGGAACGACGCGGACATGATGCTCGTGGGCAAGACCTACTGGAGCGACCACAAGGGCACGCGTCTCACGCCGAACGAGCAGTACACACACGTGTCCATGTGGGCGATGTGGGCGTCGGTGATGATGATAGGCTGCGACCTCGACGGCATAGACGATTTCACTCTTTCGCTGCTCAGGAACGACGAGGTGATCGCCATCGACCAGGACGAGCTGGGCAAGGCCGCGGCGAAGATACAGGACGGCGACGGCTGGAGCTGCTGGGCGCGTCCGCTTGCGGACGGATCGATCGCGGTCGCCATGGTCAACCTCTCTCCGTTCCCGAGGGACATGCTCTTCTGCCTCAACAAGGCCGGCATGAAAGGCACGTGGACGGTCCGCGACGTGTGGCGCCAGAAGGACGAATGCATGGCCACGGGCGGCTATCGCGCGAACGTTCCCGGCCACGCCACCAAACTTCTGAAGCTCACGCCCGCGCCGGGCGCCGGTCTGAGGCCGGGACTCCACGACATACGCGACAACGACTGGTTCCGCCGCATCGAGCGGTTCAGGCCCGTCGACACTACGAATGGAGGATGCGACGGATGCGGTTGAGCTTGCGCCCGCCGCAACAAGCCGCCGCCGCAGGAGAAATGACGAACATAGGCCCGCAGGGCCGGACAGGACAAGAAAGGCAGGTGCCGTGTGAAAAGTGAAGAAAGACTGTTTTCCCTCGATATGCTGAGGGGGCTCGACATGCTTCTCCTGACTGTGATAGGGCCGTGCGCCCTGGCCGCGGGGAAGCTCTGGGGCTGGCCCGCAGGGGTCATGCGCCAGTTCTCGCACCCGTGGGGCGGCTTCACCCTGTGGGACATAATAATGCCCATGTTCATCTTCATGTGCGGCGCGGCCGTGCCGTTCGCCCTCGGCCGCAGACTCGATCCGTCCGGCCGCCCGACCGCGGCGTTCTGGCGGCACATCGCATTCCGCGTGGCGATGCTCTGGGTGCTCGGCATGATCGTGCAGGGCTATCTGCTCACGTTCGACCCGCTGCGGATAACCTACTACAGCAACACCCTCCAGACGATCGCCGCCGGATACGCCGTCGCCGCGCTCGTGCTTCTCGTGAAATCCCGGGCCGTGCGCTTCGCGATGCCGTTCGTCCTCGTTGCGGCGTATTCGCTCATGCTCCATTTTTGCGGCGACTACTCGCGGGACGGCAATTTCGCTATGGTGGTGGAGAGGAAGATCCTCGCCGTCGTGCTGCCCGAGGGCACGAAGGTGGACAACAACGGCTACACCTGGTTCCTCACCACGTTCATGTTCGGCGCGATGACGCTCTTCGGAATGCAGGCCACGGAAATCCTGCGCGGCGCGGCGTCCGCGAAGAAAGGCCTGCGCCTGCTCTGCTTCGGAGCGGCGCTTCTCGCGGCCGGCTGGGCGCTTGTCGCCGCCGGAGTGCCGATGATAAAACACATATACACGGCAAGCTTCACCCTGCAGGCGATGGGCTGGTGCATGGTGTCGTTCTCGGCGCTCTACTTCGTCTGCGACGTTCTCGGAATGCGTCGCGGAACATGGATGGTAGTTCTCTTCGGCCAGACCGCCCTCGCCGCGTACCTGCTCCATTCCTGCCTGTCGGGTTCGCTCGACGCCCTGTCCAACCGGCTGCTTTCGGGCGTGGTGCGGATATGCGGCGGCGACAGCCGCGGCTTCGTGATGGCCGTCGGCTCGTCCGTCGCGCTCGTGTTCCTGCTTCACGTGTGGCGCACCTACAGGTCCGCTATGAAAGGAGGGAAATGATATGAACGACGATTTTCTCGAAGAGGGCGAAATGCTCCGCCGCTACGCGCTCGTGGGCGGCCCCGACGAAATGCTGCCGCGCCTCAGGCGAGTCGCCGAAGCCGCGCGCGCCAATCCAGCCATCGCGGAGGAGGCCCGCCGCGAGGCCTTCGCCCTGTTCGAGCAGAAGCCGCCGGTGAACATCGAGGACTGGACGAGCGTCCCGTCCGCCGAATTGGGCGACGACACGGGCGCGTTCAACATGGCCGTCGTACTCGCATGCGTTCCGCAGGTCGCCGAGACGCACCGCAGATTCGGCCTTCCGCCGGAACACCTCGCCAAGACGTTCTCGTGGTTTCGCCCCATGATCGACCTCTACCGCCGCAGGCACGGCGGCGCGTCGGGCATAACCCACACGCGGTCGTTCTGGTTCAGGAAGCACGCCGACGGCGAACTCTTCCGCTTCGGCAACATGGAGTTCCTGCGCGGCCCGGTCCCGGATTTCGTGCCTGCCGAATTCAGGGCGTCGCTCGCGCCGGAGGACGAAGTGCCCACCTTCCACTACCCGGGCGGACCGGGCGGACTCGACCCCGAAGCCATCAAGGCCTCCTTTGCGGAAGCCGTGGCGTTCTGGAAGAAGGCGTTCGGCCGCTATCCGAAGGCGATGGCGTGCGATTCGTGGCTCTTCAACGAGCATTGGCAGGAACTCATACCCGATACCCGCATCGCCCACGCGATCGACCTCTTCGACCGTCTTCCGTCCCTGGCGTACAACCCGAAGGAACCGAGCGGACTGTTTTTCGTGTACGACCTCGAGCGCTGCGACCCGCGTGACTACCCGGTTACGAACTCGCTCGAGAGGGCGTTCGTCACGCTTTTCGAACGCGGAATCAAACCCTGCGACGGCTGCGCGTGGGTCAAGATCGCGGACGACGGCAGGGTCCTTTTCCGCGAAACATGACGAACCTGTGAATAAACGGACTCCACGTCCGTTTACATACACATGGCAGCAATGCCGGAAAGGAAACCGTGAAGATGAAAAGACTTGCAATACTGTCCGCCGTGGCGCTGTCCGCAGCGTGCGCGATGTCCCAGGAGAAGCCGCAGCCTCCGCAGGGTGCGAGGCCGGAGGGGCTCACACGCCCCGTTCCGCAGATGCAGGGGCCGGGCCAGGTGATAACAAGAGTCCTGGCCAGCAAGGAGAACCTCAAGAAAATCGGCGTCGAAGACGAAGCCGTCTGCAGCAAGATCTGCGACGGTCTGGACGATCTCGGCAGGCGCAGCGGCGAAATCGAAAAGAAGGTCCGCGAACTTTCGCGCGAGCAGGCCAAGCTACTGCGCGAGCTGATAGCCGACAAGTCCCGCGACGTCAAGGAATACAAGGACAAGATCGACGAAGTGGCCAAGCTGCGCGCCGAGCAGGGGCGGCTTCTGGTCCAGTCCGTGGAGCTGCTGCGCGAGAATCTCTCCGCCGAGCAGCTCAAGGAGGCCCACAAGCTCATCATGGAGCGCGGTCGCATGAGAGGCGGCGACCCCAGGCGCGGGGTGCGCAGGGAGGGCGCTCCGGACGGCAATGGCAAGGAACCTCCCCGTCGCGGCAAGGGCAGGGGCGGCAAGCCCGGCGCAAACGGGGCCGCGCAACGCGCGGAACCCGCGCCGGAAGGCTGATCTCCATGCCATACGGCCGGGCGAGCGACGACGACCTGATGGGTTTCTTCATCGCCGGCGACAAGCGGGCGATGGAGGAGCTTTTCGCCAGATACAGGCGGCAGGTGTATTCGTGGCTCCTCCGGTCGTCGCCCGATCATTCCACCGCCGAAGATCTGTACCAGGATGCGTGGCTGCGCGTGATCCGCGGCGCGCGCGGCTACCGGGCGGGGAACTTCAGGGCATGGCTCTGGCGGATAGTGAGGAATGCGGCCGCCGACGCCGCCGGCAAGATGCGCCCAAGCCTGACGCTCGATGCCGCGGCCGGCGCGGAAGGCGAGGAATGGAGCGCGGTGGACGATGTGCGCGACGAGCGTCTCGTCGGAGCGCTTGAGAGGATGGAGGCGGCCGAACGCCGCGAACGCGTGGCGGCGGCGGTCGCGGCCCTGCCGCCGGAACAGAGGGAGGTGGTTCTGCTCAGGACGGTTGCGGAACTCGGGTACAGGGAAATATCCGAAACGCTCGGCATCCCGCTCGGTACCGCCCTCAGCAGGATGAGGCTCGCTGTCGAAAGGCTCAGAAAGTCGATTTTGGAAGAGGAGGCGTAGGATGGACTGCACAGGCGAAGACAGGATGGATGCATTGCTCGCAGAGGCTCTGGCGGCCGATCCGCCGGCGGCGGCGGACGCCGTCGTACTTCGCGAAATCGCCGCTGCGGCGCCATTGCCGCGGCGCACAATGGCTCCCAGGTGGTGGGGCGGCCTTGCCGCCGCGGCATGCGCGGCGATTGCCGTCGGCGGCTGGCTGTGGCATCGCGAAAACGAGCTCTGCAAGGTCCTCGACGAAGAGGGCGCGGTCCTGCTCGAGATTGCGGGCATGGCGAGCGTGGCCCAGTTCTACGGATTCGACGCGGTCGACCCCGATACCTAAATGGTATAATTCCGCCGTGAGAGAAATCGGGCTGGAGGAAAAGTCGTCTGCGTGCACGCTGTCGGACATGGAGATATTCGTGTTCCCCGAGCTCATGTATTCTCTCGTGCTCGGCAACATCCTCTCGCCGCGCCTCTGGGCCTGGCGCGATCTCGAATGGTTCAAGGACATCCGCGGCAT
>Ga0310786_10012756_pt1 | contig 10387 bp, 6 predicted proteins | sample AusTroGonzalo_MG_FD_203881 | JGI IMG/M metagenome (GOLD analysis project Ga0310786, IMG submission 203881) | Bovine rumen microbial communities from tropical cattle in Woodstock, Queensland, Australia - Gonzalo_03 (v2) (version 2) | ecosystem: Host-associated > Mammals > Digestive system >... | reverse complement strand
GGATCCAATTATGAACAGGAATCAGTCACAGAAGCTTACAAGGCGTTCTATCTTAGTGGAACAGATTTGTATGCAGTGGATAAAAGTGACGATAGCAAGAAACAGTACCGTGTAACCTTTACTCTTGATACTGACGATAAGGAAATAGTCATTAATGCCACAAAGCATGCAGAAAACGTATGGTATTATTCCGAGGGCGAGGATGTCCCTGGGGCTACAGCCACGAGTTCCGGTAACAATATGCTGATTCGTTCCTCCAATGCTCAGTGTGGCTATACTGCGAGTGATGTGCCACTCGTGACCTTACCTGCAGGAACTTATACGGCAACAGCTGTTCTATACTCGAACAATTCTGCTGGCGTTACCGTGAGGTTTCAATATGATGCTTCCTACGATGAAGTCGTAACAGGAGCAAACAACTGGGCGGAGAAAACACATGATTTCACATTGACGGAGCCAACGGAGATTCTATGGCTCGCGTCTGGCGATACTAAGAACGGCCTTGACTTGCTTTATATTTCCAATACTACATCCAGCTTCCCTATCACCATTGGTGCTGCAGGTTGGTCAACACTCTTCACTCCCTATGCTTTGGACTTTTCAGGTGTGACAGGCCTCACGGCTTATACGGCTTCTGTCGAAGGCTCCATCGTAACGCTGACAGCTGTGGATAACGTTCCAGCTAACACCGGTGTTGTGCTAAGAGGCGATGCGGGCTCCTTTAACGTCCCTGTCATCGCAAGCTCCGAGACTACTCAGGGTGATTTAATCGGTAATGCCACCCAAGCTACAGCTTTTGATGCTGAGGATGGCTTTACGTATTACGGACTAGGTACCGCAGGAGATGATGTTCAGTTCCGTCCAGTTACCAGCGGTTCTATCGCTGCTGGCAAGGCTTTCTTGAAAGTCGCAAAAGCTGCAGAAATCAAGGCTTTCAGTGTTGTATTCAATGATGCTACGGGCATCAGTGCTACGCGAATGAAAAACGAAGAGATAAAAGACATTTCTATCTTCAATCTCGCAGGTCAGCGCATGAGCAAGCTCCAGAAAGGCATCAATATCGTAAACGGCAAAAAAGAGATTGTATTATGAAAAAGACATATATCATACCTGCGTTTACTGAAACGGAGGTAGCTGCGCAGCATGTGATTGCAGGCTCTTTTAGAGGCCAACTAGGCACCGAAGAGATGAGTGGGGAAGAAGTTCTAGTCAAGGAAGATATTTTCGGCTCGTCTCAGGGTTCTTCTTTCTGGGAGGACGAATAAAGTCGTTGGCTGAAGAAGCGTGCGACAAGCAAAAAGAAGAGACCGCGTTTTGGAAAACGCGGTCTCTTTATTAGTATGCTAACTTTTATTCCTCGCGACGGGGATGTTCATTGCGCTCGCCGCGCTCACCACGCTCGGGGCGTTCGCGACGCTGACGGGGCGGACGCTCCACATAGCCTTCGGGCTTCGGCAGAAGCACACGGCGTGAGAGCTTGAACTTGCCTGTCTTCGGGTCGATGTCGAGCAGCTTCACGGTCATCTTGTCACCTTCCTTGATGCCGGCTTCCTCAACAGTCTCGAGGCGCTTCCAGTCAATCTCGGAGATGTGAAGCAGACCGTCCTTGCCCGGCATGAACTCCACGAAGCAGCCGTAAGGCATGATCGAGCGGACAGTGCCCTCATAGACCTCGCCAACCTCGGGTACAGCCACGATTGCGCGGATCTTAGCCAGAGCGGCGTTGATGCAGTCGGCGTTAGGACCGCTGACCTGAACCTTGCCCACACCGTCTTCTTCGTCGATAGTGATAGTGGCACCTGTGTCTTCCTGCATACCCTGGATGATCTTTCCGCCCGGGCCAATGACAGCACCGATGAACTCCTTCGGGATGATGATCTGCTCGATGCGGGGAACGTGGGGCTTCAGCTCGGGACGCGGCTCAGGCATGGTCTCCAGGATCTTGCCGAGGATGTGCTCGCGAGCCTGCTTAGCCTGCATAAGAGCCTTCTCGAGAATCTCGTAGCTGAGACCGTCGCACTTGATATCCATCTGGGTGGCGGTGAGGCCGTCCTTTGTACCTGTGGTCTTGAAGTCCATATCACCGAGGTGATCCTCGTCGCCGAGAATGTCGGAGAGGACTGCATATTTGTCCTCGCCAGGGTTCTTGATCAGACCCATAGCGATACCGCTGACGGGCTTCTTGATGGGCACACCGGCGTCCATGAGGGCGAGGGTGCCTGCGCAGACGGTGGCCATGGAACTGGAACCGTTGCTCTCGAGGATGTCGCTGACGACGCGGACGACGTAGGGATAATCTGCGGGGATCTGACCCTTCAGGGCGCGCCATGCGAGGTGGCCGTGACCAATCTCACGACGGCCTACGCCGCGCTGTGCCTTGGCCTCACCCGTGGAGAAGGGAGGGAAGTTGTAGTGGAGCAGGAAGCGCATATAGCTGCGGTCGAGGACATCGTCCACGAGCTTTTCATCGAGCTTCGTGCCAAGGGTGACAGTGGAGAGAGACTGAGTCTCACCACGTGTAAAGATGCTGCTTCCGTGAGGACCGGGCAGGGGGCTGACTTCGCACCAGATGGGACGGATGTCAGTGGTGCCGCGACCATCGAGGCGAATGCCTTCATCGAGGATGCAACGGCGCATAGCGTCACGCTCTACATCGTGGTAGTAATGATCCACGAGGGCGTTCTTCTCTTCGAGCTCGGCAGCGTCCATGTCGGCGTGAGCCTCAGCATAGCGGACCTTAAAGTCCTCGCGAATCTTCTCGAAGGCTTCAGCACGGGCGTGCTTCTCCAGAGCCTGCTTGGTGATGTCGTAAGCGGGCTGGTAGCACTCCTTGTTCACCTGCTCGCGCAGTTCCTCGTCGTTGACCTCGTGACAGTATTCGCGCTTGACGTCCTTGCCGAGCTCCTTGGCGAGTTCCTTCTGCAGGCGGCACATGGGCTTAATGGCTTCGTGGGCGACTTTCAGGGCCTGGAGCAGATCCTGCTCGCTGACTTCCTTCATCTCGCCTTCCACCATCATGATGTTTTCTTCAGTAGCACCGACCATGATGTCCATGTCGGCTTCCTTCATCTGCTCGAAAGTGGGGTCAACGATGTACTCGCCGTTGAGACGAATCACACGCACCTCAGAGATGGGGCCGTCGAAGGGGATGTCGCTAACGCTGAGGGCAGCGCTGGCGGCGAAACCTGCCAGTGCATCAGGCATATCGATGCCGTCGGCAGAATACAAGTTCACATTCACATACACCTCAGCATGATAGTTGCTGGGGAAGAGGGGACGAAGCGCACGATCGACGAGGCGACAGGTGAGGATTTCGTCATCGTTAGCCTTACCTTCGCGCTTCGTGAAGCCACCGGGGAAACGGCCGGCAGCCGAATATTTCTCGCGATATTCTACTTGAAGGGGCATGAAATCTGTTCCGGGTACAGCATCCTTGGCTGCACATACGGTAGCCAGAAGCATCGTGTTACCCATACGGAGCATGACGGCTCCGTCAGCTTGTTTAGCAAGCTTGCCAGTCTCGATGGAGATTTCGCGGCCATCGGGCAGCTGGACTGTCTTTGTGATTACGTTCATCTTGTAATTTAACAATTTTACGACTTACAATTTACGATTTTTCTTCTTCAATTGCGTCAAATAAAGTATATAAAACATCTTGCGGTTTCAAAAAACCGCGCAAAGATAAGGATAAAAGTTTAAAGTTTAATGGTTAAAGATTAAAGATTTTGCCTCTGAGGACAGAAAAGGCTCTTTTTTATGCTTTTTTTAGGATTACAGACGCTTGCGCAAGGTCAACACATTCAATTTATTCGCGCCCAAGCCCATGCAAATGTGGAGATGCGTATATCGGGAATAGCTTCCAGCTCTTCAATGGCTCCAAGCATGGTCGTACCGGTCGTCATCACATCATCGACAATCATCACGTGCTGCCCAGCCAAACCGTCAGCACAGTTTAGACGGAACACCTTATCGGCATTGTTCAAGCGCTTCGGAATTTCAAAATGAGTCTGTGACTCGCGGTCGATGATGCGCTGTAGCACATCCGTTCGCATGGGGATGCCTAATTCTTGCGCCATACCTTGTGCAATCACTTCCGCTTGGTTGAAGCCACGTCGGTGCAGACGACTCTTGGAAAGTGGAATTGGAATGAGCAAGTCTATGCCGTCGAACAGTCCTGTGTCGCGTAGCAGCTGTACAGCGGTGCGCCCCATCCAAGCCCCCAACTCATAATGTCGGTGGAACTTCAGGCTACGGACAATATTGGAGGCGATGTTATCGCGTTCGTATTTTGTCAGAGCCCCCATGCGCGCCAGACATTGATGGTCGTTCCAAATCACCCTTCGAGGGTTTAGTTCCCAGTCGTGGTTCTTCTCCAGTGGCAGTTGCAGCTGGCAGGAGGTGCAAACAGCTTGTTCGCCAATAGCCAATCGTTCACCGCAGCCGCCGCACAGCCGCGGGAACAACATATTGATGAGGCTTTTGATGATGATGCTCAAGAATCTGAGATGAGGAATCTGATTGTTTATTTTGGCACAAAAATAGATATATTCCCTCTAACACAGCACCTTTTTTGCATCTTTTTGCTATCTTTGCCCCCGATTTTTGGCCTTGAGGCTTAATATGTGTTCATAAATGCTGTTCAACTCCCTCCCGTTCCTGCTGTTTTTCCCTGCGGTGTGCGTATTATACTACTGCATTCCTGCAGCATGGCTGCGGCTGCGCAACCTTTTTCTTTTGGCAGCGAGCTATTTCTTTTACATGAACTGGGAGCCGGCCTATGCATTGCTGTTGTTGACGAGCACGGTGGTGACATATTTGGCCGCATTGGGCATAGCACATTACACGGAGCAACGGAAGCGGAAGGCGTTCCTGGTGGTGAGTTTGGTGCTAAACCTCTCACTACTAGTGCTTTTCAAGTACTACAATTTCCTCTCTTCAAACATTGTGGCACTGATGGGGTATTATGGCATGAGTATTGACATCCCAGTGTCTAAGCTGCTACTGCCCGTGGGCATTTCGTTCTATACGTTTCAGGCTCTGGGCTATACCATTGATGTCTATCGTGGTACAACGAAGGTGGAGCGCGACTTGGCGACCTACGCCCTCTTCGTGTCGTTCTTCCCGCAGCTGGTGGCAGGTCCTATTGAGCGCTCGAACAATCTGTTGCCTCAGTTCAAGCAGCCACGTTCCTTCGACTATGAGAGCGCCATGATGGGTTTGCGCATGATGGTTTGGGGCTACTTCCTGAAACTCGTGCTGGCAGACCGCTGCGGTGCTTATGTGGACTCTATTTTTAGTCATCTGGAGATGCACAATGGTGGCAGCTACCTGGTGGCTTCGCTGCTGTTCCCTTTCCAGATATACGGCGACTTCGCGGGCTACTCGCTCATTGCCATCGGTGCAGCCCGCCTCCTGGGCTTCCGTCTGATGCAGAACTTTCGCCATCCATATCTCTCTTGTTCGGTCGGGGAGTTCTGGCATCGCTGGCACATCTCATTGTCCACGTGGTTCAAGGACTATGTTTACATCCCTCTGGGCGGCAATAGGGTGGTGCGGAAACGGCAGTATATGAACCTTATGGTGACCTTCGTCTTGAGCGGTCTGTGGCACGGAGCTAACTGGACGTTCTTCTGCTGGGGGGCACTTCATGGTGTGCTGCTCTGCATAGAGAAGGCAATAGGTTACGGACAGCAAGCTGCTGTGAGTGGAATCGGCAGGGCCGGACGTTGGCTGCTGACGTTTGTACTCGTCTGTTTCGCTTGGATTCTCTTCCGCGCAGACACACTGGCAGACGCAGCTACGGTGATGGCAGGTGTTTTCACTCATCCCGGCACGCCCTTCACACGGGTCAGCGATTTCTGTATCATTGGCGCAAGTCTGTTCGTGATGCTGGTAAACGGCTTCCGACAGGAACGTCATCTTCCAATCCCCTTCAATGCTAAGACCAAAACATGGTTGCTGCATATTGGCCTTGCCCTGATGATAGCCGTCATCAGCCTGTTCGGCATATTGGATAGCAGCCAGTTCATCTATTTCCAATTCTGATTCTTGCATCATGAAGAAAATGCTCTGCTCCATACTTGTCATCTTTGTCCTGTGGTTCGCCTTTGATCGCATAGGAGACGCTGCCATGCATTGGGTGACCTGGCACACACACGAGCGTTTCTCGAAGAAGATATGCAAGATTGTCAGCGATGTAGATGCGGACATAGTTCTATTAGGAACCTCACGCTGTGAAAATCATTATGTACCCTCTATCATCCGTGACTCTGTGGGCATGAGCGTGTACAATGCAGGTATATCTGCCTCGGGTAGCATCTATTTCCAATATATTACGCTGGCTCATATCCTACGTTACCACACGCCAAAAGTTGTTGTCCTCGACACTGGCGATTCAGAATATGCAGACAACGACTTACGCTTGGACATATTGTCTTACTATGCTCCCCACATCGGGTTATGCGCAGAAGCAGACTCGGTGTTCAATTGGGTGGGTACGATGGGACGCTACCGTTTCTCGCATCTTTACCGCTACCATTTGCTATCGAATGTAGCCTTGGCGCACCTCTTCAAGACAGACGACAGGCCCGACGACGAAGGTTACACACCTATCGCCTGTCCTCCTGCCTTTCCCGACGACCTGGGTAGCGTGTTGCAGCCTATGGCGTGTGATGAACGGAAATTTTCCATGTTCCGCCGTTTCATCCGTCTTTGTCGCAAGCATCATATCAAACTCGTCCTCTCCATATCACCCAGCTATTCCCTGCTCGACGAGCACTACTACGATGCCCTGAAAGTCCTTGCTGAAGAGGAACAGCTGCCTCTTCTGGACTATGACACTTCTGGGCTTTATACGGACCAACCGGAATTGTTTTATGATAGTGCCCACCTGTGGGAAAAAGGTTCCCGCCTCTTCTCATCCCGCTTTGCTCACGACCTGAAAAACATCATACAGGGCGACTATGAAACGTGTGATGATGTCCCATGAATAAAAAAGAGAAGCTGATAATCGCGATTATCAGCTTCTCTTTCAGTTGTCGGGATGACTAGATTCCGATGCAAAGTTAGTGCATCCCTTTGTCACAAGTTGGAATCACATCTTGGCACAACAATCCTTTTATGCTAATTTACGATTTAAGTATGATTATCGCTCCATTATCATACTATAAGGTGGTAGGATGAAAAAAAATGAGGAAAAATGGGGAGGTGAGGATGTAGAAGCGGCCGTGGCTGCCGAGGTGGGCGGAGAGTTTAATGCGCTGTATCTCGCCGCCGCTGAGGGTGCTAGTGTGCTGGCCGAGGGAGAGGTAGCCGAGTCCGACGTCCATCATCACCTGCAACTTGCGGTGTATTTTGGCGTTGTCGAAGAAGTCCATCGCCTGTTCGATGCTGAGGGTCATCACGTCCTCGATGTTGACTCCGACGACCTTGCTTCGGTTCGGAAAAGCGAGCTTACTCTTCTCTCGCCCCGCGCAACGTTTTTGCCGCGATAGCAATACGAGAGGGCGGTGGAATCGTAGCGGTGGCCTCCGCACTCTTCGCGGACCAGCACGACGAGCTCGGCAAAGTCCATGTCGTAGGTAATTAGACCCGTGCTCTTGCAGACGGGGCAGTTCGTGGACGGCCAGCGACGATTCGTCGCTCACAACCATGCTCATCTCCTATTACCGACGTTTTGTCCTTCGGGAGACGGACGATGATGTTCGAAATGAACCTGAAAAAAGGAAAAAATAAAGGAAAGCAAATATTTTTTCACTTTTAATCGTATCTTTGGATTTGCAATTTCAAAAATTGTAATTAGGTTGACTCGCTAGCTCGGTTGGTAGAGCATTACACTTTTAATGTGGGGCTTGAACACAAGGGGTGACATTCTTCGAGCTAAAGCATCTTCGCCTGCGGCTCAGGCGGCAAAGCCAGGATTTTATGTTAAATTCGCTGGTGAAGCAGCAACCGCCGAGGCTCCTTTGGAATCTCGGCGGTTAATTATTTTCTGTGGGCGGGCCCACAAAAACGGGTCTATTCAAAGAAACCGAAAGCAGCTATCTGTCTCAACATTTGAACGATGTATTCACTGGAGGTGTCGCTCCAATGGAAACCGAGACGGTGCAGAACAGAACAAGTATAACGGTTGTCGCGTTCGATAATCGCTGTCTTTTGTCCATGGGCAACGTCCTGATAAGCCAGCATAGCCGAGAGCAGTTTTGCCTTCTCGGGGTCCTGACCGGCAAGTTCAATGGCATGCTGGAACTCATCAGCTTCCACGAAGCGCATCTCACGCCCTACTTTCTCCATGAGGAGGAGCACATCGCCCAATAGTTCGGTGTGGTTGTTGAAGGGTTGGAACACAGTGCATTCCTTAGGCGTAGAAGCAAGGAGCACCACAGCCTTGGCCGTTTCATTGATTGGCGACATCTCGGTATATTCATCATATCCGTCATAGGGACAGCAGCCCAGCGTATGGAACACCTTCAGACGTCCCATGTAACTGTTGCTGTTGAAGTTGGCCTGGAATTCACCGTCATAGCTGCGCGGAGCCAGATTACCGACACGCATCACCTTGCCACTCAGACCATGGTGAGCGACGGCATCAAGCACCAGACGCTCGGCCAAGAACTTGGAGTGAATATAACGGTTGTCGAGGAACTGCCCGAACCAGAGCTTACGCTCGTCCAACATAGGTACCTGCTCACCATCGCGACGGATAATCCATACTTCACCTACGGAGGTTGTGGAAATATGTACCAGTCGGGCACCATTCTTCAGACAGAATTCCACGCAGCGCTGAGCACCACCGATATTCACGTCCTCGATGTCCGTTCCCTTGGAGAAGTGCTTGACGTTAGCAGCACAGTTGAATACGGTCTGGATGGCAGGATGTCCATCAGGCAGGATACCCGTCATATCCTGCGTCACGTCGCCATTCACCACAAAGAGGCGGCTACCGAAGAGTTCCTTAAATGATTGCTCAAAATAGTAGAACATCAAGTTCTTAAGTCGGTGCTCGGCAGAAGCCTGGTCTTTACCGCGAACTACACACGTGATGGTGGAAGCATCGGAGTCGATGAGTTCACGCAGTACGTGGATACCTAAGTAGCCCGTGGCGCCTGTCAGGAGGACATTGCCCAGTTGCTGACGCTCACCTTTCAGGAACGTCTCGACATTGTTGTGCTGTAAGATGGCATCGATGCCTGTATAATCGAAGTTCTCAATCTCGGTGTCAATCTCATTTTCCGGGGCTGCCCCACCCACGAACTGTGCCAGGAGGCGTGGCGTGGGATGGTCGAATACATCACCGTATGCCACATGGTGTCCGGCCTTGTCGGCCTCAATAATCACCTTGGTCACCATGAGCGACGTGCCGCCCATCTCAAAGAAATTGTCAGTAGCGCCTACCTTAAGAGACAAGACGCCAGCGAAGATATCACAGAACAACGTCTCTATATCTCCTACAGGAGCCACATAATCGTGTTCCTCGACCTGTATCTGCGGTGCGGGCAGGGCACGACGGTTCACCTTCTGGTTCTGGTTCAGCGGAATGGCGTCAATCTGCATCGTGGCAGCGGGCACCATGTAAGACGGCTTGCGCTCACGAATGAAGGCATTCAGCGCCTGGATATCAATCTGCTGGTCGCTCACCACGTAGGCCGCGATGAACTTACCGCCATTAGGATAATCGAAAGCCTGCACGGTAGCATCGCCTATGCCTGGGAACTCACGAATGACTGATTCTACCTCCTTGAGCTCGATGCGGAAGCCACGAATTTTCACCTGACCGTCGCGACGTCCCACAAACTGGATGTTACCGTCAGCCAGATAGCGCACCACATCGCCTGTGCGGTAGCAGCGCTTCCCGTTCCAATTAATATAGGTATCGGCCGTCTTCTCTGGCAGGTTCAAATAACCACGGCTCACCTGAGGACCGGAAACCAGCATCTCGCCGGCGGCTCCCAGTGGCAGGCGGTTCATGTCTTTATCCACGATGAAGAGTTGCAGATTGTCCAGCGGTTTGCCGATAGGCGCGTTCTGCTCAAACTCTTTCAAGGCGTAGGTGGTCGTGAAGATGGTACACTCCGTAGGACCGTAGCCGTTGTGCAGCTGATAGGCAGTTGGCGGCGTGAGCGGCAGAATCTTTTCACCACCTACCGAGAGGTGACGCAATGATTGGTTGTCGCAGTTCATGGCAAACTGGCAGCCCACCTGTGTGGTCATGAACGAGTGCGTCACACCCTCCTCGTTGAAATATACATTCAAGTCAGGAAGGTTCAGACGGATGTCATCGCCCACAATCACAACGGCAGCACCCGTTGTCAGTGCCGGATACATATCCATCATGCAGGCATCGAAGCCGTAGCTGGCGTAGGCGGCCACCTTGTCGCCAGGTTTCAGA
>Ga0310786_10012755_pt1 | contig 10387 bp, 5 predicted proteins | sample AusTroGonzalo_MG_FD_203881 | JGI IMG/M metagenome (GOLD analysis project Ga0310786, IMG submission 203881) | Bovine rumen microbial communities from tropical cattle in Woodstock, Queensland, Australia - Gonzalo_03 (v2) (version 2) | ecosystem: Host-associated > Mammals > Digestive system >... | reverse complement strand
GACCAATCTGGAAATCACGCGCTCCTCAGACTTCAAAATCCCTTTCTTCAACAATGTTTGCAGGCTACTCGGGTTGATGCTTTCAGTCTTGACGAGCGTTGATTTAGGGATAGCGGCATCGAAATGGTAGCGGTTACCTTCGCGCGTGAGCATCATGAAAGCCAACAGCGTGTCGGCTTGCGGCGCAGTGCTGCTCTTCGCATTCAGACGATCAAGCAATTCCATGAAGGCGGGTTCTTGGTCGTATGGCGGCACCAAACGCACAACCGTCTCTTTCTTAGGCTTATACGGATTCCGAATCTCCTCATCCGTGATGACCGCGTGCTTATCGACGAGCGATTTGATGATGGGCATCACCTTGGCGACCTGCAGGCTTTTGCCCACATCCGCCACGGTCATCGTTTCGCGGTGGAGGAGCAGCTCCATCACGTTCATCTCGTAGGGGGTCAGCACAGAAACATCGCCGTCGAATTCAGGGTGAATCTTGACCTTGGTTTCGCTGGCGAGGCGCAAGGCAGAGGGCAGCGCAGCGGCCATCACCTCCCCTATCGTACACATGTAATACGTTGATATCCATTGCCATAGACGGTACTGTGCCTCCGAAACGACAGGCCGTTCATCAATGACATCCAACACATACTTCGTGGAAAACTGTTTGGGTGCCTCTTCGTGCACCCGCTCCACTACGGCCGCATACAGTTTGTTGTTCCCAAACGGCACAATGACCCTCATCCCGAATGCAATCTGGCCATTTAAGGCTTGGGGCACACGATAGGTAAATCGCGCCTCCAAAGGCAACGGCAAAATCACATCGACGAAGAATGTCTGCATGGGAAGGGAATTAGTAGATACTCGGAACTATCTCATTATCTTTAACTTCCAAGAACTGCACATTCACATTTTCATATCCGCCATTCAGCGATTTGTCTAACGAAAGCGGAAAGGCGATAGGAGAAACTTTCACGCGGTCAATGTCTTTGCCACCGCGCAGAAACTCCACGAAAAAGCGGGTAATATCGTAACCTTGAAACGCAAAATTCTCCAATGTAGGCGGCACACCGTACTTCTGCGTATAATCAAAAATGTACGTTTTGACCTTTTCGTTGGAATAATCAATGTAATATTCTGAAAAATAGTGCAGATTTAGCTTGGAATAATACTCAATATCATACGTTTTGGACTCCATCCACGATTCCGGTACCACAAAAGTGAGGTTATCAATTTTCTCGCTGTAAAGTAGATTCCGGGAGATGATGAGATTCTGCGCGGGATCATCGTAGAAGGAAATCAAAAACTGGCGCCGATCCTTGTTGATTCTCGACACCACGGAAGTTGCATTCGAATACACCACGTAAGGCACCTGATTCTTATCGAAATAGCTGCGATAGCTCTTCATTTCGCGGTTGGGAGCCATCGTATCGCCATAGAGGATGATGGGGAACGCCCCAGACTGCTGAGCCATAAAGGCAATCATGGCTGGGCGCGCCTCCAATGAAGGTTTCAGCTTATAAACGAACTCGTTATCTTCAGTCACATCCTGACGGTTGGTGAACGGATTCACAATCGGAATTTCATATTGCTTGGCATATTTCGCCGCGACGGCAAACGGTTTGCTAAAAAACGGCCCGATGATGAGATCCACATCATCCATCAACGACTCATCCTCTAAAATCCTCCGCAACTTCGTTTCGTTATTGGTGACATCGCGGACGATGATGTTCAACGGCACATTATCAGCATTATACTCCTCCAACGCCATCTGCGAACCGTTCCAAAATCCCATCAAGCGATAAGACAGCACTTTGTCCATATCCTCACACTCTTTGATATAGGGAGCCGTATAATCGGCTGATTCAAAGGGAATCAAATAGAGTATGGTAAAACGTTCTCCTTGCTGACCCCATGCGGTGGTCAATGCTAGAGATAGACATAACAAACTGATAATCAATCTTTTCATCTTAAAAGCAATTAGAATCTATCCAAAACTTTACGGCTGAGATCCGCCATCAAATCGTGATAGTTGTCAAGAAATGTACCCGTCACGCGATTTGCGATAATCAAGCAGACCGTCAGCGGATGGTGACCGAGCATATTGCCCAGACCATAGATAGCGGAACATTCCATCTCCATATTCGTAATTCCAAGTCCTTGGTAACTAAACATTTCAATCATCCGATTCAATTCCGGATACATCAGTTTGGCGCGGACTTCCCTACCCTGCGGGCCGAAAAATCCGGGGGCACTAATGGTGATTCCCTTACGCATATCGTGACCTATGCGTTCCAGGAGTATCGGTGATGCAGACGTGCAGTAGGGGTGCGGCAAACGACTGCTCCAGCCCGTGTGACGGATGAAATCATCCACGATATCATCACGACCAATCTCGCCATAGTCGTAAAACTGCATCACGCCATCAATTCCAAAGCCAAAGGAGGATGCCACCGGGGTACCTACCTCAATTTCAGGTTGTAAAGCACCGGAAGTGCCGATACGCACCAAATTCAGAGCGCGATGTGTCTCTTTTTCGATGCGGGTATTCAGATCTATGTTCGCCAAAGCATCCAGCTCAGTGAGCACGATGTCGATATTATCCGTCCCCATTCCCGTGGAAATCACGGAGATACGTTTGCCTTTGTACGTGCCTGTATGGGTAATCAGCTCACGATTCTGCTTTTTCACCTCGATTGTGTCAAGCATGGAAGAAATCATCTCCACGCGACCGGGATCACCCACGAGGATGACATTATCAGCCAATTCTTCGGGATGCAAATTGAGGTGATATATAGCTCCATCATTCTGCAAAGGCAGCTCTGATGCGGGTATTTGTTTCTTCATAATTCTGCGTTTTATTAGAAAAGGCAAAAATACATTTTTTTTGTTATGCAAGGGAATTAACTGTAAACCGGAAACTGTAAACAAATTTTATATCTTTGCAACCTTGAATAATTAAGGAATAAAAACAAAATCTATATCGTTATGATAAGAAAAATCTCCGCCTTTTTATTGATGTTTACGTGGTGTTTTGTCGCCACTGCGCAGACTTTCATTCCGCTGTCGGAATCCTTTGAGGGCGACTTTCCGCCGCAAGGATGGACCGCGTTGCACACCGACGGACTCACCGACTGGGAGCAGACCAACTCCACGATATACTGCAACGGAGCTTATAACGGGTCCCATTTTGTGATGATTGGCGCCGGACAAGGCGACAACTATCTGATAACGCCTAAGTTGCACCCAGCGGCGGGCGACTCCATCGTTTTCTACATGGGGATTGAAAGTGCGGGCTACAACCTCAGCAACCTCACCACTGTGGAAGTTTCCACCACAGGCTATGCGCCAGAAAACTTCACCACCATCAGAACGCTGACGGTCGCCGACTTCACATCAGACAACAGTTGGCACCGTTTCGCGCTGAGTTTGAGCGCTTACGAGGGACAGACCATCTATCTGGCTTTCCACAATATCGTCTCCCCCCAATCCATGTTCGGTGGTGGAGAACTCTATCTTGACTATGTCAATGGTCCAATGGCAGAGATTCCTGCCTGCGCGCCCCCGACAGCACTGACATCTAGCAACATCACGGGCACCTCCGCCGACTTGTCATGGACATCGGATGCCACCGAATACATCGTTTATTTGCGTGCTGCGGGCGAGGCCAACTACACAGCCTATCCTAATGCCTCGCTCGATTCCGTGAACAACGTCTTCCAGCTCACAGAACTTACGGAAAACGTCACCTATCAATGGTACGTGGCCGCCATCTGCAATGACACGCTCAACAGTCTGGTTGCCACTTTCCGCACCACCTCCTGCTACTCTCTCACCAGCGACGACCTCCCCTACTACACCACTTTCGACAACTGCGAAAATATCGGTGACCTTCCCGAATGTTGGACGCGAATAGAAGAGGTGGAGTTTTCCCCTGGCACTGACATTTTCTTCCCAGGCGCTTTTTCCGCATCCTACCTTTACGCTCCGTGGATCACGGGCGACACCACGCTTTACTTTGTCAACCAAGACGGTGGCAGTTGCTGGGTGGCTATGCCTGCCGTGAACGTCGATGTTCACCAGTTGCGGTTGCGTTTTTCGGCCAAGCCCTACACCAACAGCGCGGAGTATGGCCGCATGGAAATCGGGTTGTTAGAAGACCTCGCCGACACGAGTAACTTTGAAATTGTGCAGACCATCGAAGCCGCCAATCTCCCATCCAACAACTTCATTCCCTATACCATTTCTTTCAGCAACACTGGCATCTCCGGGTTCAACCGCTACATCTGCTTCCGCACCTTCGGGCAGTCGGACGGCACCTGGCATGTAGATAACCTCACTTTGGAGATGATTCCCTCTTGTAATGAGCCTTCCGAACTGACAGTCAACGAGGTAACAGCCACCACCGCCTCATTGTCGTGGACCCCGGGCGACGATTCACAAATCCAATTCTTCTTGCATTACCGTCCGCTGGGCGACACTGCATGGCAAGAGGTGGAGGTCTTCATCTTCGACTCTGCTTACACGGAATTGGAAGGTCTGTTGCATAGCACCACGTATGAAGCGTTCGTGACCGCGCCGTGCGCGCCCCAGCGAAGCAACCTCGTGACTTTCACCACAGGATGTCTCCCTGTTGAAGCCGAAAATTTGCCTTACAGCATGAACTTCGAAGATGTAGCGACCTACGAACTGCCCATTTGTTGGACCCTGCTGCAAGGGCATAACGAATACGGCCACACATACCCCTACACCTACGAAGGCTCCTCCGCCTACGAAGGCAGCCACTGTCTGCGTTTCTTCGCCAATGCCACAGACACCAACATTGTGGCACTTCCGCCCATCGGCGAAAACATCCAACAACTGCGCATCAAATTCTGGCTTAAACCCGGCGGAAACATGACCCCTTACGGATATATGGAAATCGGTCTGATGTCTGATCTGGAAGACCCTTCGTCTTTCGAAGTTGTCAAGACGATAACTGCCTCACAATTAAGCAATAGCGACTATCAGTTTTACAAAGTTCCCTTCTATACCGCCACGATGTCTGGCACCAACAAATACATCGTTTTCCGCTGCATCAACAGCATTAACACCGCCTCGGGTTACGCATGGTATTTGGACAATCTTGTGGTAGAGTACACACCCGCCTGCGCCGAACCCGAAAATCTGACGGTGACCGGAATCACTCCCACGTCCGTTGATTTGGCTTGGACGATGGACAACCCGACTCCGTGTACGCTGTACTACAGTGAATTAGGCGACACGGTGTGGACCGCACAATCGGTGGACAGTGCGCTGAACGCTACCATCGTGAATCTCTCTCCGGGCACCACTTACACAACATTCATCGCTGCAGATTGTGCCCCCGACATGTCCTCCTTGCCCATCAACTTCACTACCGATTGTCCGGGTATTACTGCTGCGGAGCTCCCAAGAATCTGGGATTTCGAGAACGACAATCCCGCGGGCACGCAGACACGTCCACTTCCCAGTTGCTGGAAGCGCGCAACTCTGCCCAACGGCAGCGCGCCATACGTCTTAACCGACGCGACGCAAGCCTACCAAGGCACCAAAGCACTCTATTTCAGCAATGTAGAAGGTTATGCCGTTCTTCCTCCTATTGATGATGACTTGGACCTCAGCACCTTGCAACTCTCCTTCATGGTGCGCAGTTCCCACATCGGCTACCTAGATTACACTTCCCGATTTGAAGTAGGTGTAATGAGTAATCCTTTGGACCACAACACCTTCCAGGCTATCAGAACATTCTCCATCAGCGGTAACACTTACTCGCCCGTTGAAGTCTCCTTCGCCAACTATTCTGGGGACGGAAAATATATGGCAATCAGACAATTAGAAGGCACCGACCTTGAGGCGAACGGGTATATTGACATGGTGATTATAGACACTATTTCGGACTGCGAACGCCCCTTCGACCTGCATGAGGAGATTCTTTCCGTGGATGCCACGCGACTGATTTGGAGTTCCACCGCGGCTGAATTCACAGTCTATTACAAGAGCGAGTTTGACGATTATTACACCCAACTTTCGAATATTACGGACACTTTCGTGGTGATTTCGAGTTTATTTGGCGGTTATAGCTGTCAATGGTACGTCACCGCCGATTGTAACGACACGGTCCTCTCTTCCCTGCCGAGCGACTTCTCCACCCCTTGCAACGAAATTCCTTTTATCTCCACACTTACGCCCTTCGAGGAAGGCTTCGACCTCACCACAACGCCTTTGGAAGTGCCGCGTTGCTGGGTCCGCCTCTCCTCATTCATGCTGAACGCCACGGAAACCTATCCCGCCGTGGACACCATTTACGAAAGACATTCCTGGAACTTGTTGATGGCAGGTTTCGAGGGCACCAACCTCATCTCGATGCCTATCTACTCACAACATCTTGATGATTATCGTCTCTATTTCAGCGCGAAAGCCGCCACTGCCGAATCCAACAATCTGGAAGTCGGCGTGATAGACTATCTCTCACCAGATGCGGAATTCCACGTCATCGCATCCCTGAACGCGCAAGATTACTTGGCGGAGTTGAACGCTTCCACTCCATACATTCCTTTCGTGATGGATTTGGATACAGCTGCCTTCCATTCGGGATGGTTGGTGTTACGTTTGGTCTGCAACGACAACAACTTGAGCCAGTGGCACTTGGATGATTTCAAAGTGGCGCTCATTCCGTCTTGTTCCGAGCCTTTGAACTTAAGTGCAAACAACGTCACCTCCTATAGCGTGGATTTGTCGTGGGAAAGCAGCGCCGACACTTTCGACCTTTACTACAAATCCGTGAACGAAGATAATTTCCACATTCTCTATGGCATTACGCGAACCAACGACGTTTACACGCTCTCTGGACTTAGTGGAGGAACTCATTACATCTGGTATGTGGTCGCTCATTGCCCCGACAATGAACTCAGCGGATATTCGCAACAAGGAGAGTTCTATACAGACTGCGGGGTTGTCAATTTGCTTCCCTATTTTGAAGGATTTGAATACGGCATGGAGTGTTGGAATTCAGAAATCATCGACGGATTAAACAACTGGATGATATTCAGCAATAGTCAATACGCGCACAGCGGTGACAATTGCGCCATCTTCTTATACCAAGCCTACAACTCGGCCCGCCTCATCTCTCCTGTTTTTGACCTCAGCGGATATGAGAATGTGAGATTAGGATATCATCTCTATCTCCACTCTTACGAAAACAATTACGATTCTGTAGGTGTCTATTATCGCACTTCAGCCACCGCACCGTGGACTTATCTCTGCTCTCACACGGACAATATGGGTGTTAACAATTACATTTCATACAACATCCCCTTACCCAACACAAGCAGCGAATATCAGGTAATGTTCCTCGGCGAAGGTCTCGGCGGAAACTCCATCTTCCTCGATAATATCTGGGTAACCGGCACCATCCACGACGGCACGGACACCAGCTCCATAGATGACGGCATTGTAAATTATCTGAGTGACAACCTCATACTTTATCCGAATCCCGCCAGCGATTATGTTGAAATCCGCATTGACGGCGAAGGAATCGATATAAACGGAATGGAAGTTTATGACGTTTACGGTAAATTGATTCGCATTGTAGAGGCGAATCATCATTCGCCCCTACAGACTCGCATAAACGTTTCGGGTTGGGCTACCGGCACCTATTTCGTGCGCGTCAGAACCAACAAAGGTGTGGTCACGAAACGGTTTGTAAAGCAGTAATGGCTGATTTTAGAATTCAACAGAGCGCAAACTCACCTCATAATAATGCTTTGGCTTTATATGTGGGGTGAGTTTTTCTGTAGGAAACGTTTCCGGAATGTAGATAGCGCACATTGTGTTGGCCACTTGATAGAGATATTGGCGTTTTTCTTTAGGGGTTCCTTCCCAAATGGCACCCAACACACTCCAACGGATGGTCTCAGGATCGTATCCGTAATCGTGCCACACAATCACCGATTTTTCATCCCGCAACAGCTCGAAAGCGGTCTGCGTATCCTTCTTCACCGCTTCGTTATGATGGTCGCCATCAATGAAAACAAGGTCATACTGACGGTGATATGGCGCAAAGTCAAAAGTCTGCGAGTTGCCATGTAAGTGAGTTACATTGTCCAGATTTTTGGAAAACATCTCATGCGCAGCGGCATAATTTGGATCATCCGAGAAAGTCAGAATCTCTTCGCGGGAGAGATTTAACGTCACGCAGTTTGGAACCACCGAAGCCACATTAGCGACGCTTTCCCCTCTCCACGTCCCGATTTCAAAGTAACTTTGGGAATTCTGTCTGCGTGCTATAGACTTCAGCAACGCAATATCGATGGGCATGGTCGCACCAGAAAGATAGGCATACGGCGAAACCGTCTCCTGAAAACCAGGAAACAGCTCCTCTAAGGGCAACAACGGAAGGCCGTTAGCCAACCCATATTTCTTCGACAGTTCCTCTTTATAGACATCCTCGCTCTCCAGCACCAAATTGAGCAAATATGGATGCTTGATGAGCAGTTTCAATGCGCGAAAACCTTTTTGGACTTTATTCATAGTGGGATTATTTCAGGTAATGATTTTTGATTTCAACAAAATATTCCTTTAACTCAGAAGGAGTTAACAACAATTCTTTCGGTTTGAAGCTGGATTCTCTGAGGAAGCAAATCAGCAAGAAAACCGCGTTAAGGGAATAGGCCACCGAGGCGGTGATGGCCGCTCCCGTGGTGGCCATGCGGGGCACCAAAATGAAACCGCCGACCAGCGTGGCCAACAACCCGCACAACGCCGCCAGTGTGTTCATAAAGTAGCGTCCCGAGCCAGAGTAATAGTGTCCGAGAATCAGGAAGATGCTGTAGCAGAGCACGCCCGGAGCCAAAATGCGGATGATGTGCGACATGCCGCCAAACTCAGGTCCAAAAACAAACGTATAGAGCGACGACGGCAGCAACGCCAACACTACCACCGCCGCCAAAGAAACCACGAAACAGAGTTTCCCGAGATTCAAGGTCAGCTTTTGGTTGTACTCCTTATCGGTACTGTTGGAAATGCGGGCATACTGAACCAGGGCTATACTATTGGATATTATCCATATCGATTCGGCCAGCGACACCGAATTGGAATAGACACCCACATGAGCGGTATCCACATACGCATTCAGCAGATAATAGCTCAACCGAAGATTGAAGAATTGTACAAAATGCCCTGTCTGATTCAAAAAGCCGTACTTAAACAAGTCTTTCAACGCTTCTTTATACTCGCCGAAAGGATACCAACATAAAGACTTGTACTCTTCACGCAGTTGGAAAAATCCTAATATCGATGAGCTCAAATATGCCACATACAAAGCAATAATGTATCCAAAGATGTCTCGTTTGCCTAAAAACAAATAATAAACCACCAGCGTCAACAACAGCATGAAAGGCTGTAAAAGCGTGTTGGCGTTGGCTTTTTTCACCTCTTCTTTACCAATCAAAATGCGGAAATGGATGTTTGCGAATGAGGAGACAAACGAGAGTATGGCCGTGTGCACGGCAAGAGAAAAGTCCAGTCCAGGCGTTAAGAAACTGATTATCAACCCCATCACTGCAGCCATCAGCAATGCCCAAATAATGGAAGGCAGCCATAGTTTGGAAAACGAATGGCGGGAGGTGAGATAGACGAGGCTGGCGCCGCACACGATTTCGGAAAAAATCAGGATGAAGCTGATGTTTGTCAGCACCAGAGACTGCACGCCCTTCCCGCTGTCACCCAACACTTGCGAAATAAGGATGGCAATCGTCAAATTGATGATCGCCACCAGTATTTTCGTACCAAACGTATTGAGAATCTTTCCGAACATAAGCACTTATTCGGCGGCAAAAATACAATTATTTTCGGGTTAGTGTGAGTGTGAAAATCATGGCGCGAAAGCAACAGAAAATCTACCGTTCCACCACTTTCCAGCTCTCAATGCGACGGGTCGCGCTGGAAAAGTTCACCCCGATTTTGTATAGCTTGCGCGGATCGTGGGCAAACGGCGCGGCGTACTGCTTCTCTTCAATCTGGGCTAACGCCTCATCTGCGGATTTGTCCAACTTGAACTCGAAAAGGTAGATATAGTCGGCGGTTTGCACCACCATGTCCATCCGACCGTCACTGGTGTGCCGCTCGGTGTCAGTGTAGAAACCCACCATCTTGAAAATAAGCGCCACCGCGTTGTGGAAGTAAAGCTCCGTATCGCCCGCCAATTGGTAGTCTTGTCCTGCGAACAGCGACTCCAATCGTTTCATGAACTTGTCGATTTGTCCAGCTCTTACCGCCAACACAAAATCTTTTACAAAACTATCCTGTCCCTGACTGGCGGGGGTGTAGTATCGGAACAGAAAACGGGAAAAGCCTCTTTCCACTTCTTGGTTCGGGAACC
>Ga0310786_10012754_pt1 | contig 10388 bp, 6 predicted proteins | sample AusTroGonzalo_MG_FD_203881 | JGI IMG/M metagenome (GOLD analysis project Ga0310786, IMG submission 203881) | Bovine rumen microbial communities from tropical cattle in Woodstock, Queensland, Australia - Gonzalo_03 (v2) (version 2) | ecosystem: Host-associated > Mammals > Digestive system >... | reverse complement strand
AATTCTCGTTTGTGTAGGAGCTTGTTCTCAGTTCCGAAGTATCGTCATGATATCTTAAATCCTCGTCCGTGTATTCTTCTTCGGAAGCCTGATAATTGTTGGAATAAGAATATCCGTTGTAATTATCGTAATTGGTGTCATCCTCATATTCCGGAGTCGTTGCTTCATAATATCCGTCTTCAGCGTCCTGCGCAACTTCTTCGTCTTCGTATTCCTCGTCCTCTTCTTCGTTCTTTCTGCGGACATCTTCGAGGAATTCGTCTACAAGTTCGTTTTTCGCTTTCTTCTTCAGCATTTCGTCGGAGTATACCTTGCGGTATCTTCTCTTTAATCCGTAATGCTGGATCATATGAAGCAGCATAATGTAGTTGGGCTGCTCATCCAGTCGCATAATCAGAAGGAATGCGAAGAACAGTACAATACTCAGAATAACGATTTTGCCGGGCAGGGAAGAAATAATAACAAGTATCGCAAGAACCATCGCAATGGCCCCCACCAAAATGTCCCATAAGGAAACGCCCTTAAAAAGCTCAATTTGTACTTTTGTCTTACCCGGAATTAATCTCATACGCTTAACTCTTCTCTTTTTTAGTTTTAGTGTCTGTTAATAATTTCCTTTATATCCTGTATAACGTGATGTCGGGGGCAAAGATTTTTGCCCCTTTCATCATTTCATCGTCTGTTACCTATGCTGGTTATCCGGAATACCGGTGTTAATCTTGTCGCCGCCGGTATATTTACTGAAGGCTTTAATGCCTGTAATACCTGATAAAGTTGAACCGGTTGTAGCAATGGGGTGGGTGACAAAACTCTTGAAGAATGCCCTGCCCCGTTCGCCGTATCCGGACATATCGCCGGCCTGAATGGACTGCCATCCTGCACTGTCGGCTATAATACCGGTAATGATTCCGTTTGCTTTCTTTACTGCTTCGAATCCGCCGTAAATTAAGATTACCTTTGCAGCAACATCCAAAATCGAATATCCGATGCCGTCACCCTTGAAGATCTCTAACCTCGGGCTCATAACAATCGGAATGAAAATCATCAAAACCCTCATTGCGACGATTGTACCGAAAATGCCCATAGACTGTACTAAAAATGCGGTTACCCACTGTTTTCTCTTCGCACCGTCATCCAAAGGTTCCACCGCGAATACAAGCGGGGAAATAAGGTACAGCATCAGCATATTGAATATTCTGGTAACGCAGGTCATTACGATTACCGCAAGGTCCCAAACCAGAACAACACCTAAGAAGTACATAATCAGGTAGTTAAATGCACCGACTGCGATATCGAAGTCTTCATTTACCTGCTTCAAATCGTAAATGCTCTTATCTCCGTAGTAGTATGGTCCTCTGATTGGATCGGTCAATTCCGGATTCTTATTATAGGCTTCATTCTTTGCAGCCTGGAAGGTACATACTAAGAAGATATAACGATCCAAAGGAATGTGTTCCCTCTTCACCGTATAGTTTCTCTTATAATAAGATAACGGTCTTAGGTTCGGATTGTTCTGAAGTTCCTTCATACCTTCCGTAATTGCATCGTAGGTACTCTGATTGAAACTGTCCATCTTAAGATCCTTCTGCAAATCCGCCGAATTGGCGATTTTTTGCAGGACGGACTGCCAGGTAGGTACCGACAGTTTTGTACCGTTCTCCGTTGTATCATAGTAGAAATCGAATACACCCTGTCTTCTCAGGAAATCCAGATCCGGACGCATTTCGTTAAAGCATGCGTTAACATTGTAACGGCTGTCGGCAGACGGATTCAGCGAATAATTTCCGAGCGTATTCAGACACCGGCCCATCGCCGCATATTGCTCTTCTGTAAAATAGATTTCATTCGGTTTATCCAACAGTTCCGCATTCGAGAATATGTAATCAATCTGCTGCATCAGAATATTGGTGGTATTCAGTACAAGAGTGATTATGACATTCATACTGAGGATCAGAAGAACGGTTTTGCCGATATCCGTAAGGATCTGTCCCATATTTCTCTGGTCCTTGTCTCTTAAGTCAAAGATTCTGCGGACAACTGCGATAATTCCAAATGCAAATGCAAAGATTATTCCCAGAAGCGCCATAGCCCAGTAAATATTGCTTACCGTGTGATTTTGGAAGAAGATGTTAACCAAAAACTTCGTATCACCGTCAAAGTATACTTTTCTGGAACCCGTAAATGCTTCCGTCAGCAAATCCAGAATATTGATCAGCTTACAAAATGCACACGCAAGATAATACAGAATTCTGTAAACGATATTGTAAAGGATCATCTGCCCGATGGAGTCCGTAACATCTCCGATTACGTTATCGGAAAGAAAACTGGTAATATCGTCAAAGCCGAATGCCGTTATGGAATTGAGTGAGTAGAATAAATACTGCATATTTTTTCCTCCGGTAATTACCGAACTCTTAAATTCTTTCGTTTCATAATGATATAGGTAACAAGTGTTGCCACTACGGCTACAACAATAACGAAGAATACAATACCGTTGTTATCGATGTATATCATAATTGTAAAATCGTAATCTACCGTATTTTCCGCATCATCTGCAATTACTACATGATAGCGACCGCTCTGGGTCAGCTTGGGAGAAGTATATTTATAGTCTTCTCCGTCCTTTGTAATATAAACCCTGTCCGTAGGTGCAAGTCCCGTGATGGTAACCGGTCCGCGTGCCTTTCCGTCATCTTTCAGGCCTTCCAGAGTGATTTCAGGCGGCGTATGATCGATACGTACCATAAGGCTGTAGGCGATTCCTGTTTTCTCACATTCATATTCGACGGTATAAAGACCTTCTTCCTGCAGAGAAACATAACCTGAGGTGTAGTTTCCCTCATCCTGATCATGATAAACCTTTCTAATCCGGAATCCCGAAGGCATTGTGTATCCGGAAATCAGGCCTGTGGCACTTCCGACAATCGTAAAGGATAATGCCGTCTTCAATTGTCCTCCGCCGTCATGATATCTGAGTGTATATTCGCCTGAAGTCCTCAATGCACCGCCGGAATATTCTTCTTCGTTTCCGTTACGATAAAGAACATAGGGCACATCCGCAGGAATATAGAGTTCAACTGCAGAATTCACAATCATTCCGTCCGCTACATTGGAAGTTATTTCATTCATTCCGTTGGTATCTACGGGATAAACGAAACGACCGTAGCTGTAGTCGTAGTACATAGTGGATGAGAGCATTTTTCTGTTCTGGTCCGTAACTTCACCGTATGGGGTTATAATGGTTCCGATGGGCTCTCCCGTAAAAGGGTCCAGTCTTCCGCCGTCCGCCTTCGCATTAAGCAGGTTCCAGGGTGCAATAAGAGTAAGCAGTACGCCTGCCATACCGACTGCTATCCATTTTTTCATACTTTTTGAAATCATTCTGCCTCCGCGGTGCCCAAAATAGTTTCGTTACGTTTCTGGATATCATAAAATACTTCATCGGCACGGAACATATGGTTTCTGAGTTCTCCCATATCCATTGTACCGATTTTGTAGTACTGGCAAAGGTAACTGGGTGTGTATTTCGTCTTAAGCGGGAAGTTACCGAAGGTTACGATAATTGCGTTACCGGTTGACTCCTTATTGTTAAGCTTCTGCAATTCGGAAGGATAAATAAGGGGACGTACCTGCGTCTGACTGGATACGGAGAAGTCACCTTCCTTGGCACTCATGGAAGCGGATGTACTCGATGTCTTAACAGTCATGTTACCGCAAAGTTCCGAGAATTCCTTACAGGTTCCGATATCGTTGGAACCGATGAACATCTTCATACCACAGTTACTCTTTACGATATCCGCAACCTGTTCGCCGTATACGTTGTTTAACTGGGAGTAACTCTGTACAACCATGTTGAACCAGATCTTACGGGAACGACCTACGGTGATCATCTTATCGAACTTCTCAATCTTCGGCATGTTACCAAACTCATCGAGGATGAAATAAACGTTTCTCGGAAGGGAAAGGTCTTCTCTTGAGGAAGCCACCTTGATGAGGGCCTTGTACATACAGAGGATAAATACCGCTGCCAGACCGTGACGGGTGTCCTTTTCATCAGGGATCTTTAAGAACAGCGCCGTGGGTTCAAATGCAAATTGCTCCGCGTGGATATCGGTTGCGGAGGTTAAACCGCAGATACCGCGGTCGTTAAACATATTCAGCTTGTCGAAGGTAATGGACATATAGGAGGATAACGTGGTATCCGCTGCGGAAAGTACCTGTCTGGATAAGGTCACCGCCTGGGATAAAGCATCTCTTCCTTCGAAGTATTCCTTCAGGGCTGCAAACTCATTTTCCGAGTTGGTCAATATCTTCGTTAAGTTGAAGAAATTGAATCTATCCTTTGTCATTCCGAGTTCGGGATCCGCGCTGTCTTCCAACATTGCAAGGCAGGTCGCCATAATGATGGATCTTGCACCTTTCTCCCAAACCGGGTCTTTTTCGTTTTCAATGGGGCAGATAACGGAAATTAAGTCGTTCAAATCTTCGTACATTTCATCGAAGACCTTCTGCTTTGCTACGGAAATATCATCCTGGCAATGGGAAATATCCGCATATGCTCTGCCTCTCCATTCTACCCATACCTCTCCGCTCTTTGCCGGCCCGTCAACCTGGTTTAAATCAGGATAATCCGCCATATTGTCGCGGTGGGCTTTGATTTCCTTGCCCGCATCGAGATATTCCTGATACATATCGTAAATGCCGCCTAAAGGATTCCAGCGGCTCGAAGAATAGGTATCTCTTAAGTCAAGAAGGAGCACTTTATAACCGCGCTCTTTTAAGAACTTCGAGTGCAGTGAAAAAAGTTCTCCCTTAGGGTCCGTCATGATCATACTGCTTCCTGCGGCGGTTGCGCCAAGCAGCTGGATCATCGGGTTGATGAAGGTTGTCGTTTTACCGGAACCGGTAGCACCTATAATCAGTGAATGGGCTCCGGAAAGGAAGTTGATTCTGAAGGTTCCTTTTTTGTCTACCAGCGCTCTGACGGGAATACCGTCCTTCTTGCAGTTTGCAAGCTGCTGGTAAGTGTATCCGGGGAAGTACTTGTCTCTTTCCGCATCCGTTAAGAAACGGCTGTTTTCAAGTGCACCCTCGGTACGGGCTTTTTCACCCTGCTTTTCCTTATAGGATCCCGGGCTTAAAAGCTTGTAGTCCGTAATAAAGAAAATAAGCATTACGATAAACAGGAAGGTTCCGCCCACAATCCAAGTGGCAGGTTCAAGAAGCATTTTAAAATCGAACACGAACGGTTTGCCTGCTATAATACCGGAAATGTTCTGATAAATCGCTCTGGCACATACACCCAGGAGTCCGGCGATGAAAAGTCCCGCTGCAGCATAGAGTACTATGAAGCCCGGTCTCGTTTCTTTAATTTTTTCCCATAACTTTGAAAACATATTCCTGAAATCCTCTGCCAATAATCTTTTTGGTTATATCAGCCCAATTTGTTATACATAGGGGTCGATACGTTTACATTACCGTCCTTGGAGTAGGTCATAACCGTACAAGGTTGTCCGTTATTTCCCGCGTTTCCGACATTGAATCCGGAACCGTAGAAGAGTTTTATCGTGGAACCGCTGGCGCATGTAACACTCCCGTAGGTCAAATCCAGTCCCAGATCTCCGGAAGAGGTATCCTTAGTATATTTACCCTGGAATTTTCCGATATTCTTTGTAATTCCGTATCCTAAAAACATTCTTCCGCCGGAATGGTTCTCAATCACTGCTTCCTTATCCATTTTTATTCTGCAGATATCGGTCAGGCCGTAATTGATGATATTACCACTTTGAACATATACCAGACCGTGTTCCGTGGAATTCAGCTGTCCTTTTCCGAGTCCTGCAAGAAGTCTTCCCTTCGGCTTTACGATAATTGTTCCGCCATCCTTTAGGGTGATTTTTCCGCCTGCTTTTAACGGAGAAAACGGAATCATTACTCCGCCGTCCTGAACGATTAAAGTTCCTTTCACCTCAATTTCACCGTTATAGTAGAAGTTTCCGCAAACATTCATAACTGCGCCGTCTTCAATTATCAGCTTCGTTCCGTCCAGCTGGTAAACGTCGTTGTTGATTCTCTGTACCTGGCCTGATTTGATTGTATAATCGCCGATAGCACCGTATGTTTTTTCCAAAGCGGTATAAATCTCAAAATAATCACCCGTATCTTCCACACTGCTGATATGGCCTCCGCGGATAACCAGCTGGGTATCATACCATGCGGAACGATTGTAATAAATCCTGCGGGATCCGAAACCATTTCTTACCGTGACATGGCTGACCGTCCATTTATCGGCAGATTTAGAACGATAAATATCGTCTCCGTCGCAGTAAAGGTAGCGACCTTCCAGTTTATTCTCTTTGTTCTGGAACTCAATTTTATACCTGGCTGCATTTCTGTTATCGCCGTCTTTATCCTGATAATGGAAATACGGTGCACCGATATAATCTCTGGTAAAAAAGCTGTCTCCGTTTGAAATATACGGGTTGGTATTATTGTTCACCCCGACCCAGTGAACACCGGAGAACTCGTTGTATGCGGAATGATAATAATCATTTCCGCTTTTCCACATAAGAAGCGCATACGCACTATTATATCCGGGAGTTGTCCTCTGCCAGTAAATTAACTTCATGGTAGCGCCGGTTACAATCTTGGTTTCTTTGCCGACAGGTTCTGCACTGATTGTAGGTGCCGCATTGGAGAAGAAGGCATTTCCGCCATCCAAAACCGTAATACCCAAAAGCAAAACTGCCCCGCCGATGGAAATAATACTGCGGGCAATTCTTCTGATCAGTTTTCTGTATTCTTTTATTCTTCTTTCCTTCATGCGTACAGCCCCGGGAGACAATCCCTTTTCCTTGTATTACTGTTTTGTTACTTTCATTCTTTGTTGCTTTCGATCTTTTTTACTGTAGATCATATACTTTGATATTTAATTTTCTCAATATTCAGTTTTTCATCTCTTCAGCTTTAATTGTCTGTCGGTCCGCAGGCAGGTTGCCCTGCCTGGCAGACAACAGCTGATAGTTTTAATTCAAATTAAAGTCCGGTATTGTTTGCGTTCTGGGTTACCCACTGGGTAAGAGGGGTGATTGCTCTGTTAAGAACAAGAAGCAGAACGAAAATCAAAACGAAACCGATAATAGCGTTCTTAAGATGTGCTTTTGCTTTCTCACGTTCCTGAGGCTCTTCAGCCTTTGCAAACTTAACACCAAGAATGATGCAGAATACGGAACCGAGTGCACCTACGATACCAAGTAAGGGAGCGGTAATCTGACGGATTAACTGCTCAACAGGTGCTGTTACGTTAGCGAAAGTACTGGTTGTGGTTGTGGTTGTGGTCGTAGTGTTGGTGTTGGTATTCGCATCCTGAGTACCGTTACCTGCTGCTACGGGAAGTGCCGGAATGGTAAGAACTACAATTCCGATGAGCATAATTGCCAAAGCGATTTTTCCTTTGATACTGTTCATAATCTTCATCTTTTTTCCTCCATTCTTTCCCTGTCCGAAGGACCATCCGGACAGTTTAACAATTCAGTATACCACAGCTTCTTCTTTTTTTCTATTTATTTATGGTATACTTCAAACCTTTGTGCAAGGTTAGGGTAATAATACAATATGTTGTCCAACAAATGTCCAGCGAAAAACACATTTTTTGAATTTATTTTAAAAAAATTTCCAAAAATTTATAAAAATCCGCTTCCAAACATTCCTTCGGACCCGTTTCGGGTGATTCCGTCCGCTTAGTCACTTAAATTTCTCGTTACATAGCCTTCCGTCAGGCTGGCCCACTCGTAAGCGCTCATATACTCGCCCCGGTAGGAATTGATGGCATTGATGTCGCCGGAGAGCAACCGGTAAAGATCACAATCCACTTTATCCACCACCAGACGCATGGAACCTCTTTGAATTTCCAGCATTTCGGAAATTCCGTATTTGTCCAGCGTTGCTTTTAATGCGCGGATGATAACGTCAAGCTGCTTTTGCATCGGTCTGTCGTACATTCCGTCCTCCCAAAGCAGCGCAAACACCTCTGCCCTGGTTACGCTTCCGCCCTGGCGGTCCACTAAGTACGCCAGAAGTTCCTTGGACTTGGAACGACTGAAAGAAACTGCCTCTCCGTCCACCAGAACGTCAAAATTGCCGAAGGTCTTGATCTGGATGTGCGGAACCTCTTTCTTTTCGTCTGCCGCAAAGCCCGAATCCAGAAAGAAACTCTTCTGCAGCATCGCATAATTGATTTCCTCTTCCAGACGGGTCACATTGGTGGGCTTTAACACATAACCCGATGCATGGATTGCAAAGGCTTCCACGGAATACTCGGAATAACCGGTTAAGAAAATGATGATTACATCCGGGCGTTTTTCTTTAATTTTCATCGCCAGCGTAATACCGTTCATTCCCGGCATATCGATGTCCAGCATTGCTATATCCGCTGTATCGTAATCAAAATACTCGAGCGCGGATTCGGCATCCGAAAAGCCCTCGACTTCGTCCACCCGGTCGATGGAACGGAGCATGCTCATGGTCAGATCCAGAATCAGTTTCTCATCATCAACGCAAATCACTTTCATTTTTACAAATTCCCCTTACCCGGGCGCTTCAATTCGTGTTTGTTTTCCGCGCCTTTTTTATTTTTCTTTAACTGCTCTCTCTGTTCCTGTCTTTCTTTTTCTAATTTTTCTCTTTCCTGCCGCTCTTTGATCTGGATTGTAAGCTTGCGTGCTAAGGTTCTCCGGAAAAGATCGCTCGGTGCAAGTCCTTCTTCGTCCTCATCTTCGAGTCCGTTATAATCTCCGTAAAGCGGTTCGCCGGGCATTGCCTCTTCCTGCTTTTCTTCGCCCTGCTTTTCCTCACCCCGGAGCGCACCGATATTCAGGTTCTCGATTTCATCTTCCTGAATTTCTTCAGGCTCATCTCCCTGCTTTCCTTCGGGATTTTCCACCTGCAGATTCTCGGGCTTTACTTCCTCGCCCTTGACAATCTCCTCTTCAGGCTCTGCCTCGCCCTTGACAATCTCCTCTTCAGGCTCTTCCTCGCCCTTCGCAATCTCCTCTTCAGGCTCTTCCTCGCCCTTCGCAATCTCCTCTTCGGGCTCTGCCTCATTGTCTTCATCGTCCGGCAGGAGCGCATTCTCCGCATCAAGCTCTTCCTTTGCATTGTCGAAAAGTCCATCCACGAAGGTTGTTACCGCTCTCGGAATCTCAGGGTTTTCTAAGGCATCGTTTTCATTCTCCGGCTCGTCCTGATCAAGCAGATTCTGTACCATACCCTGTACTTCTTCGGGAACTCTTTCTTTTCCCTCTTCCGCATCGGCTTCTTCGCCGTCTTCAAGCTGCCCGCCTTCTTCTCCCAGATCGAAGAGTTCGTCGACAAAATTATGAACCGTCTGTCTCTCTTCCTCTGAGAATTGTTCCTCGGGATGTTCGTCAATGATTTCAACCGGAACTTCTTCCCCAACTTCAGGCTCTTCCTCAACCTTCGCGCCGCCTTTATGCGCCCGGAGATGGTCAATCTCCTTCTTCATGTTGTCGATTTTGTTCAGACCCTTGTCTAAAATATACTCATCGCCTTCTTTGCCGGAGTCCACATTGACATTGAAAAGCCCCTTGCCTGCGCCGATTTCGTCCTCGTAGTCCTTCTTCACGAATTCCTTATAGCGCATACGCAGATACTGGTCCACACATTCAATGGCGATAATTTTTTCGTTTTCAACATCGTTTTTGTCAACGCCGTCCGCTGCCTTGTGAACACGGTAGCGGTTGATGTTGTTCAAAACCTTTTTAATGCTCTTTACATAAGCATTCTTCGCTTCTGTCGCCGTCGCATAGCCCTTCTTCAAAACATCGTTCACATCATCCAGGGCAGATATGATCTTCTGGTATTCCTCGGAATTGTGCTGCGCCTTTTTTGCCGGAATCGAAAGCATTTCCTTGCAGGCATGAATAAAGTTTTTCTCCTTGACCTCAATCTTTGCTTCCTTCATCGGCGGAATTACTTCTTCGGGTGTTTCCTCTTCCGGTGTCGTCTCTTCCTTTGTTTCCGTTTCGCCTGCAGCCTCCGGTGCGGGTTTCATTTCCGTCTGAACCGTTTTGTCCGGCTTCCTTCTCTTTTCGGAATTCCTGTACCATTTCAGTTCCGGATCGCCCGTTTCGCTTGAATCATACCTGTTACGATCGGCATTCAAACCGTTGTTTTCGGACCCGCCTCCGAAAACCTGATGGATCATTTCGCGTTGCTCTTCCACTCTCTGTTCAAATTCAGCGATTTTGGTCTGGGTGATGATTTCGTCTTTTTCCACCCTCTGGCGTGTGAACTCATCCCAATAAGCAGCATCCTGCGCCTGTTTCATCTGACGCAGCTGCCGCTCTCTTCTCTTTCTTTCCCGTTCC
>Ga0310786_10012753_pt1 | contig 10388 bp, 9 predicted proteins | sample AusTroGonzalo_MG_FD_203881 | JGI IMG/M metagenome (GOLD analysis project Ga0310786, IMG submission 203881) | Bovine rumen microbial communities from tropical cattle in Woodstock, Queensland, Australia - Gonzalo_03 (v2) (version 2) | ecosystem: Host-associated > Mammals > Digestive system >... | reverse complement strand
GGAGAAATCCCAACAAGGCGAATAATCCGCTTCACTTGCTGACAAAGCCAAACGACCGCTCTCATTGAGGGCGGTCGTTTTTTTACCATAAATGAGATTCCCTCCATCCTTTATGGCAAGGATGACCCGAGCGGAGCAACTCCTAACTCTTTTTTTGAAATAAATGATTGCTGGTTGGATAATAATTCCTATTTTTGCAACCGCCATTAAGTTAATGGGCATTTAATTAGCGACTATCCAATATGAGATTCTACGACAGGAAAAAAGAACTTGAAATACTCCAAACCAATTGGGAGCAGACCAGCGAAAGGGGCCGACTTACGGTGCTTATCGGGCGCAGACGCATCGGAAAGACTACGGTGTTGAGAAAAAGCGCAGATGACGGTGACCAACCAATGCTATACCTCTACGTATCGAAAGACAATGAAAGAGTGTTGACCAGAAAATTCCAGGATGCCGCTGAGCAAGCATTAGGGCTGCAAATATTCGGGCGTTTGGAGACCTTCGCACAGTTTTTCGAGCAGGTGTTGAAATATGGCCAGCAACACCATTACACATTGGTGTTCGACGAGTTTCAGAATTTCATCAAGGTCAACCCGGCTATACCCAGCCACATTCAAGATCTCTGGGACCGCTATCACGAGAATACGAAGGTGAACATGGTGGCTTGCGGCAGCATCTACAATATGATGCACAAGATATTCGACAACGAGGACGAGCCTCTATATGGCCGTCAGGATTGCCGCATGAACATGCTGCCGTTCCGCATCGGCGTGCTGAAACAGATTCTCCACGACCATAATCCCAAGTACACTTCGGAAGATTTGCTCTGTCTTTACATGCTGACTGGCGGCGTAGCCAAATATGTGGCCTGGTTGATGAACGCCAAGGCGACCACCAAGGCGAAGATGCTCCGTTGGGTGACACAGGCCGGCTCGCCCTACCTCACTGAAGGCACGGAACTCATCATATCGGAGTTTGGCAAGGACTACACTAACTACCTGAGCATCCTCCAACTGGTGGCTGCGGGCATGACGAAGCAGAGTGAAATCGACGGTGCTCTTGGAAAGAACACGGGAGCATTTCTCGACAACCTTGAGACAGAATACAGCTACATCCATCATAAGCAGCCCATGTTCAGCAAGCCCAACGGGAGGAACTCGCGGTGGCAGTTGGACGACTGCTTCCTCCGGTTCTGGTTCCGCTTTATCCTGCGCAACCAGGCATTGGTGGAGATGGAGCGCAACGACCTACTGCTTGAGATTGTTGAGCGCGACTATGAGCGATACTCAGGTTTGGTGCTGGAACAGTACTTCCGCCAGAAATGGATGGAAGAAGAGCGTGTTACCTTGGTTGGCAATTACTGGGATCGCAACGGCCTAAACGAGATAGACATGATTGCCTTGAACGACATTGACAAGACGGCGGTTGTTGCCGAGATCAAACGTCAGCGGAAGAAGTTCAGTCCTGCCGAGCTTGAAGACAAGGTGGCCACGCTCAGTAAAGAGTTGGCAAAATATAATGTCAGACAGATTGGATTGTGCATGGATGATATGTGATTACCCAACTCCCTTCCGCTCATAGATTGACTTCGTCGAAATGCTCTGCATTCGGCGAAGCCAATCTTCGATTTCCCGCTTCCCCACAACCCTCCGTCGGGATGACATGAGCGGAGCAACTCCTAACTCCTAACTCCTAACTATAAACTCCCAACTGACTCTAAACTCTCAACTCTCAACTCTCAACCGGTTTTCATCTGATTTCCAGCCTTTTTCAATTTTTTCATGTATTTCAAAAAATATTCGTATCTTTGCACCCGCAAAAACACACAAAATTTAACCAAATAACTAATACACAGTGTTTTAACAAGAAAAGAAAGAAACAAAGAAATGAAAAAAACAACTTTACTCTTGTTCATGCTCCTGGCGCTCGCAGCGCCCACGATGCTGAACGCACAATTTAGCGGCGGCAATGGCTCTCAGGGTAATCCCTATCAGATTGCTAATATCGACGACTGGAACACCTTTGCTAGCAACGTAAACAGTGGAACCAGTTATAGTGGCGAGTATTTTATACTCACTGGCGACATCAGCACTGTGGACGCGAACCACATGGTGGGCACGATAAATAGTTCTAATGCCCCAGAATACTGCTTCTCTGGCACCTTCGACGGCAAGGGACACACGGTGAACATCAACGTTGAGGACCAAAAGCGCTTCGCTGCACCTTTCAGGTGTGTTAATAATGCTACCATAAAGAACCTGCACACCGCTGGTACCATTGACGGAGAGAATGGACTCTTTAGTGAAACTGACGGCAAACTTCTTGCCGGTGTAGTCGGTGCCAGCAAGGGCACTACCACAATCACTGGATGCAGCAGTAATGCCACCATCACCACTACACATGGACCAGACGCAGCGTTGGCTGGTATCGTGGCCGCCTATTATGAGGGCGCACTTACCGTTGAAGGTTGCGTGTTTACGGGTGTCCTGCATGATAACACGGGCTGCAGCGGCGACCATCGATGCGGTGGTCTAGTGGGCTGGCAATATGGAGGCAATTGTACCGTCAAAAATTCACTTTTCGCCCCGACATCGCTTGGCCTAGACAACAATGAAAACGATAAGTCGAGACCTATCATTAGGATAAAGGATGATGGTAATACCCCAACCATTCAAAATTGCTACTACACCACGAACCTTGGCGGTACCAATAACAATACTAACAAGGTTTACACCATCAATGGTGGAGAGAATGTCACCGTGGCTATGAACGGCACTGCTAGTTTCAGCTATGAATATATCGATTTCTACTTTTATAATAATCAGATCTCCTTCGGCACTGGTAGCAGCATTAAAATCTATGCTCCTAACAGCAGTTCGGCGAGCCTCCTTTTGAGCTATACGGGCAATCAAGTCCTCGGAAGATATAACGCCAGCAACGGCACACTCTCTAGTGGCACCACTACAGGCGCCAACGATGCCTACACGCTGACCATGCCCAACACTAATGTGACTATCTCGGCAACAACCTATATTGCCGACATCGCTTCCATCACAGACTGGAATACCTTCTGCTCTACCGTCAATGGCGGATATGACTATAGCGGCAAGACGGTTACATTGAGTCAGAATATCAGCGGCGTAGACGGGGACCATATGGTGGGCGACGAAAGCCATCCCTTCAGCGGCATCTTCGACGGACAAGGCCACACGATTGACGTGAGCATCAGCAGCAGCGAGCAAGGCGCGGCACCCTTCCATTACATCAGCGGAGCAACCATCAAAGACCTTGTGGTTACAGGTACGGTGACGGCTACGGCACACCACGCCGCCGGCCTCGTGGGCTTTGCCGACAATAACAGCCCGACTTATTACAATGCTCCCCTTGATATTAATGTCACTATCACCAATTGCCTTGTGCATACCAATGTGGATGGTGGCAGCAACTACATCGGCGGCATCATCGGCCACAACAAGTGCGTCAATACCACCATCGAAGGCTGCGTCTATGACGGCACGCTCACTTCCTCAGGCTACAAAGGCGGCATGATCGGCTGGAGCGACCGCTCGACGCTCACCGTCAGAAACACCTACTTTGGCGGCTCTTATTCAACCAGCAGCAACTTCTCACCCATTGGGTGCAAGACCCAGACACAAAACGATGAAGACGTAACGCTGGTCCTTACTTTCAGCAATTTCTATTACAACCAGGACGCTGGTAGTTTTGGAAATAATGTTTATAACGCTTTGTATAATGCCAGTCCTAACGGCACTGCCAAGCATGCCTACACTATCACAGGCGGTTCGAATGTCACCGTGGCCAACGCTGGCACCGCCAACACCTACAGTGTGAGCGGCATCACAAGCTATAGCACCAGCGGCATTAAATATAATAATGTGCTTTATGCCGGCCAAAGCGACAATGTGAGCCTCAACCTCAGCTGCGCCAATGCCGGGTCGGGCACTGTGACCTACAACGCCACCTACGGCACTTCTTCAACCGCTACCCTCACGGGCAGTACGAACCCCTACACACTTAGCATGCCCGCTGGTAACACGACCATCAACTTCAGCTCTGCGAGCTACACCAAGACCATTGCAGCTTACGGCAACAGTGAAAGGGACAACTACTATTTGATTGCCTCGCCTCTGGCCACTGCTGTCGATCCTGCCACGGTGGGTATGATTACCGATAATGATGCTGCTGGCTACACCTACAACCTTTATTATTTCGACCAAAACGGCAGGGATAATGGCGTGTTGAACGAATGGCGTAACTATAATGTCGCCAGCTTTAATATTGAGTCGGGCAAGGGCTACCTCTATGCCAGCAAGAACGGCACTACGATCACCTTCACGGGTGCGCCTTATAGCGGCAACGGGCAAGTCACCCTTTCGAAAACCGCTAATGTTAGATTCAGCGGCTGGAACCTCGTGGGCAACCCGTTCACGCAAAACGCTTACATCGCCGACCGTCAGTTCTATATCATCAACCCCGAAGGCCGCTCCGAAATCATCGCTGCCACTGTCAATAGTGCTATTGAACCCATGGAAGGCATATTCGTCATCGCAAATAGCGACGAAGAATCCTTGACCTTCAGCACAACCGAGCCTGTGTCTAACAACCAAGTCCAAACCCTCAACGTCAGCCTCACCAAAGCCGACATCAAGACGAACACGCTCATCGACCGTGCCATCGTACGCTTCGACGAGGCGAGCCTGCTGCCCAAGTTCCAGCTCAACCCCAACCACACCAAGATCTACATCCCGCAGAACGGCACGGACTATGCTGTGGTGTACACCCAAGCCGAAGGTGAGCTGCCCCTCAACCTCAAGGTCGAAGAGAATGGCCGCTACACCCTCAGCGTCGACATCGAAAAGGTCAGCTTCGATTACCTCCACCTCATCGACAACATGACTGGTGACGATGTGGACCTGCTGGCCACCCCGAGCTACACCTTCAACGCCCGCAAGACGGACTATGCCAGCCGCTTCAAGCTGGTGTTTGACGCCACGGGCATCGAGGAGAACGGCGCTTCGACAGGCTCAGCGACCTTCGCCTACAACAATGGTAGCGAATGGGTGATTGACGGCGCTTCGACAGGCTCAGCGACCTGCATCCTGCAAGTCATCGACATGATGGGCCGCGTGCTGAGCAGCGAGAGCATCAACGGTACCACGACGAAGGCCATCAACGCCGCACAGGGCATCTACATGCTCCGCCTCGTCAACGGCGACAGCGTGAAGGTGCAGAAGATCGTGGTGAGATAAACGATGGACACGCTTCGCGTCATTGCGAGGAGGAACGACGAAGCAATCTAGAGAACCAGCTTAAACTCTGGATTGCTTCGCTTCGCTCGCAATGACGCAAAGCGACAACAGAGAAAACAAATAGAAAACAAATATAAAACAAATATAAAACCTAAACACGATGAAGAAATTAATAGTAACAACAGCAATCGTCCTCGGCCTAAGCATGACGTCATTCGCCCAGGGTGGCCTGTTCCACCGCGGCGCCAACGCCGACGGCACACCATCCGAGGTGTCCTACACTGGCGACGGCACAAAGGCTAACCGCGACGGCGACACCCCCATGCTGCCCATCCACAACCAGAATGATCAGGACCAGCCCGCCCCGCTGGGTAGCGGCATCGCTGTCCTCATGGGCCTTGGTGCTGCCTACCTGGTTACAAAAAAGGGCAGAGAGGAGTAAATGAGATTTCTCGAAGGAGATCTCAAGACCAACAGTAAAATTTTCTTTTCAACTGTTTTTTAGTAGAAAGGCCGACGGCTCGTCGGCCTTTCGGTTTTTATTTCTTCTTCACGTAATCGTTCATCTTGGCCTTGCCCCAAATCACCTCCATGATTTTGAGGCTCTCCTGCACGTCCATACTGCCTCGCGCTTCGAGGTTGCGCTGGATGAAGATGCAGTCGGTGAGCTCGGCGTTGTCACAGACGATGTCACGGGCCAAGGCATCGCAGGTGGGCGCACCACAGATGCCGCAGTCGGTCTGGGGCAGACGGGCACGGTATTCGTCGATCTTCTTCATCTTCTCCAAGGCCACGGCGATGTTGTCGTCAAGCACAAGCATGGAACGCGGCTTGATGTCTCCCAGCTTCATGTGACGCATCAAATAGTTACGCTCTTCTTCCAGCTCATGGTCCTTGGTCTGCTCGCCCTTGCGCTCACGGTCGGCAATCTTGCGGGCGCGACCAAACACACGTTCACACATCAAGAAACGGTTGTCGCAAGTCAAGATGCCACCGGGGCAGCTTTGGTCGCAGGCACGCAACTCAAGGAAATCGACATCCTCGATCTCTTCGTTCTCTACCTTTTCCAAGAACTCGATGACGTTATGGATTTCATCGATGGCGTAGGAATGTTGGGCATCCGAGAGACGGCGCTCGCCGTTGGTCAATGAGGTCAGCACGCCATCGGCGGAGAGCTGCGACACGGGCAACTTCTGTTCCTTGTAGCCATGTCCCTGTTTCTTGATTTCGTGGTAGACGCGGTTGTAGAGCGAGTCCATGTTGATGACGCCGTCGACGAGCGACTTCTCTTCGCCCACAGGGCTTTTCACCGCTGCAATCTTGGCAGCGCATGGCGTGATGTAGAAGATGCCGATTTGGTCGTCCTTCAGGTCCATATCCTCCTTGATCTTGCGGCGGATATACATGGCGGTAATGTCGATGGGCGCGCGCAAGGGGATGAGGTTATCAATCAACCCGGGAAACCTCACCTGAATGAGTCTCACGATGGCCGGACAGAAGGTCGAAATCAAGGGCTTGATGTCGGGATTCTCTGCCGTGTATTTCTTTTTGGCTGCCGTATAGACAGGTATGGACGACTCCGCTTCGATGATGTGGGTGAAGCCCAAATCCTTAAGGATACCGTAGATGCGCGACACAGTGATGTCGTTAGGGAATTGCCCAAAGAAAACGGCTGGCACGATAGCCACGCGGATAGGGAAGTTGAAGATGTCCTCAAAGTCGTCCTGCTCGATATAGATGGAGTGGGTGGGGCAGACCTTGAAGCAGTTGCCGCAGTCGATGCAGCGGTCGGGCACCAACACGGCCTTGCCGTCGCGCACACGCAGTGCCTCGGTGGGGCAGGTCTTCATGCAGTGCGAGCATCCGATACAGGTGTCCTCGTCTATTTTCAGGGCGTGGAAGAAAGGAGTCTTTTCCATAGTTGTCAGTTTGCAGTTATCAGTTGTTCAGTTATTCGTAGGGGCGAACCCGTGTGTTCGCCCTTGTAGGGACGCATCGCATGCGTCCGAAATCATTTACGCGAAATTCACCTCCATCTCGACGGTGGTGCCGACGCCGACGGTGGAGGTCACATTCAGTTTGTCGACGTTCTTCTGAATATTGGGCAGACCCATACCTGCGCCGAAGCCCATGTTACGGACCTCGGGCGAGGCGGTGGAGTTGCCTTCCTGCATGGCCCAGTCGATGTCGGGGATGCCGGGACCGGTGTCCACGACCTTGACGGTAATCTTGTCGGGTTCGATGTCGGCATAGATAGTGCCGCCATAGGCATGTGCGATGGCGTTGACTTCGGCCTCATAGAGGGCGACGACCACCCGCTTGACGATTTGAGGGCTGACGTTGAGCTGCTTCAAGGTCTTCTTGATGGCGCTCGATGCGGCTCCCGCGTTGACGAAGTCCGCTTCATATACTTGGTATTCTAAGTGCATGGCGTGGCGTTTTAGTTTGACATCAGAAAATTGGTTGCATACCTGCCTGGAAGAGCAGTCCGCAGGCCTTGAACATGGAGAAGTCGCTTTCCATGACCACCATGCCTTCGTCCTCGGCCTCTTCGATCATCTCCTCGGTGGCTTTCTTCTTTCTCACCAGGACGATAATGTCGAGGTTGCCCATCTCGCAGGTGCGGATGGTCTGCATGTTACAAAGTCCCGTAAGAATCACGGGGTTGTAGTCGCCAAGCGTGAGCACATCGCTCATCAGGTCGGAGGCGAAAGCGGATTCGTGTTCCTCATCCAGGCGGTCGTGGCCGCAAAGCACCTTGGCGTTCAATAATTCTGAAATCTCTCTGAGTTTCATTGTTGTTGTTTTTTATTGCTTCTGGCTTCTGGCTTGTTTGGCCGTTAGCTTTTAGCTGTTAGCCATTAGCTTTTGTAGCTCCAAGGCTAACAGCTAATTGCTAATAGCTAACAGCCAATTGCCAGCGGCCAGTAGCCTTTTAATCATTATAGTTTATTTCTTTCAAATTCTCCTGTATCATCTCCTTGAGATACTGCATGATGTGGATGTCGTTCATCGGCATGCCGTCGAGGGCTTCCTTGATTTCGTCGGTGTCGAAGACAAACTCGCCGTCGTCGGTGATGTGGGTGTAGATGAAATGGATGTCCTCATGGGCCGAAAACAGCATCACCAACGAGCCAGCCAGGTCGCCCATCGGGGGACGGTCAAGGTGGTCGTGCTGGAACCAGAAGTTCAAGACGGTGCCTTTCCCGACCTCGCTTTCAATCTTCATGCCGCCACCAGCGTTTTCGGTGTTCATCTTGATGAGCGGCAGGCCCAGTCCGACCTTGCGCGTGGTGCGTGAGGTCGTCCAAGGGTCAGTCACCTTGGCCAGAAACTCGGGGGTCATGCCCTTGCCGTTGTCCTTGATGGTGAAGGCGTAGATGTTGTCTTTCAGGCTATCGCGGATGGTCAGCTCGACGAGGGTGGAGTTGGCCGCCGTCGAGTTTTCCATCAGGTCGTATACGTGTAGTGATAGTTCTTTCATAATGGTTTATCCATAAAGGAGTTGTAGTTTTTCTTTCGGTTCAGTGTCGATGTAACGTCCGTCCTCGCCGTGGAGGGTCTTGCGGAACTCATCGAAGGTCTTGTCGTACATGTGGAGCACACAATGCACCTCGCCGATGATGTGAAGGAAATGCGCATCGCTGCTCTTGGTGAAGTTGAACTTCTTCAGGTAGGCGTATTTCTTCAGGAAATCGGGCTTGGTGACGTGTTTGGAGATCTCCAAGGCATCGGCCTTGAGGTCGGGCGGGATGAAGCCCAACTGGCTGATGAGGCTGCTTGCCGGCTTGTTGACATGCGCCGGGACGAACAGACCTCCGATTTTGTGCACCACGTCATAGAGCTGGTCCAAATCGGCATCGAGGGCCGACCACAGCAGCCATTCCTCTTCGCCGACCACTTCCTCGTTTTCGTCAACGATCAGTTGATAGCCGCACTTCTCCTCGTCCAATGGGATGTGGGGGAGGTGTTCATCGAGAAATTCCTGGAACTTGTCCAGTTGTTCGTCGTTCTCGAAGTAGGCGAGGGCATGGGCTTCTTCCTGCGTGGTGATTTCGACGCCGCCAATGACGAGGATGCCGTTTTCACGGCCTATCTTTTGGGTCACCTTCACCTGACGGGTGGTGTTGTGGTCGCAGATGGCGATGACGTCCAGATGCAGCTTCTTGGCCTGCTCGACGATGGCGCCGGGACTCATATAAAGGTCACCGCACGGCGATAGCACCGTGTGCATGTGAAGGTCGGCTCTATATGATTGTAATTCCATGATATGGTGTTTTGTAGGGCTGTCACATTGTGGCAGCCGCAATATTCCGTGGCGGCTGCCGTGATACGACAGCCCTACAAACCGTCTATTTATTCATGCAACAGGTTATACACCAATCCAGCGATTTCATACGTCGGCAGCGAGGTCTGCAGGAGGGGCAGGTCTTCGTCGTTGCTCTGTTCAATGGTTTCGTCGTTGGGCATGAGGTTCTTCACCAGGATGATGCAGGCCAGTTCCTTCAGCGAGGCCACGGCCATCACGTTTTTGTGGGTCTGGAGGGTGATCCAGATGTTGCCTTCCATGGCGTTGCCCATCACGTCGCTCAGGAGGTCTGAGATGTAGCAGCCGTCGATTTCTCTGTCAAGGCCTTTCTCGCCGGCCAACACTTTGAGGTTGAGCTTTTCAACTAATTCTTGTACTTTCATTGTTTATGTGTTTTAAATCTTTGTTTTGTCATTAAAGGACTGCAAATGTAGGAAATTTTTCAATACTACGGCACCAACTCTATCTCAATGCCAATGCTCCAAGGGGAGAAATCCTTGGCGGTGGTGCCAATGAGTATGTCGTCTTTGGTGATGACGGGCGACAGTCGATAACTACCGTAAACGCCAACGTTGAGCATGTTGCCAATGCAGTAGCTGATACGTGTGGTGGCACCGTATTCAAAGAGATTCATTGTCTTGATACCTTTATAACGAGTGACGACCTTGTTATTATAAGGTTGTGGATCGATAAGTTGGTCTTCGGCATCCGTAAACTCAACATAATTCACCATCTTCATCTGGCGTGTGGCGTTGATGCCGCCATAGACACCCAAATCCCAGTTGAGGCCTATAATGCGGATGGGG
>Ga0310786_10012750_pt1 | contig 10389 bp, 10 predicted proteins | sample AusTroGonzalo_MG_FD_203881 | JGI IMG/M metagenome (GOLD analysis project Ga0310786, IMG submission 203881) | Bovine rumen microbial communities from tropical cattle in Woodstock, Queensland, Australia - Gonzalo_03 (v2) (version 2) | ecosystem: Host-associated > Mammals > Digestive system >... | reverse complement strand
CACCTTTTGAAGCATCGAAAGAGCCTTTTGCCGTATTATATGAGGCTCCTGTATTCTTCATGACAATCGCAGAAAGACTTTTGAGCATTTCCACAGAAAAATCTTCATGCTGATGTGCCAATCGCATAGAATGTTCGTATGCCGCTTTCAGGTCGAGGTTCATCATTTGCTCTTGTAAACTACGCCCCTTTGCAGTGATACCTTCATCGAAAAGTAGCTGGTTCTCAATCTCTGTCACCGTAGAACCCTCGATAGCCGTCGAATGAGTAATCAACGAATACAGATAGAACTTCTTGTAGTCTATCTGCTCTGCTATCCCCAGCGAATGGTATTCTTTCAGGACATCAAGAAATTGTTTTTTCAGTTCCTCTTTCATCTGCTTTTAAATAGTCTCACAAAAACGTTTGTTTACCAGCTCGTTTAACTCTACATCGAGTAGCTTTGAAATTCTAATATAAGTCTCCATCGGTGGCTGGCACGCGTTGGTACACCACTTGGAAACGGTTGTGGGGGCACAACCCAGTTGTTCAGCCAGCCATTTGTTGGTTCTCTTCTTTTCAGCGAGTACCACTTTGATGCGATTGATATCTTTGTCCATATTAGGATAATGAAATGTTATGGCTACAAAGATAATCATTTTTGTCGAAACTGAAGCAAAATATTAAGATAATTAACTTTATCACTCACTAAATTGCCTTTTTTCTCACTTTTAGTTTCATAATTTACCCTGGCGACGACGATTGTTGTCTTCAGGAATGATAACCCTTGCAAAAGCAGACACGAGGGCATACATTATTATACATGAGATGCTTAGCTAATGAGAACAAGCCTATGGGTTCACCTCAAAATATCCACACCTGAGGAGACCTGTTTTCCGCGCATTCGGGAAACTGGACTTATGCTTTCTAAGCAATATTTCTATTGCGGATTTTTTACACATATAAAGAGCGGAAAATACCGCAGAATGAATATGTGGAACTATTCGAAAGAGGTGTACCATTAATCCCGCACTATTTTCCGCATCAGTTACCTCACCATAAAGGCTTACATGGTCATTGTTCATTCTCGGCATTCTTCTCTTTACATTCGATGAATGAAATATCCGCATTGTAATCAAACGATAATGGTTGGCCACCGAAGGACTGTGCTCCATGATAACATGTAACTCCAAAGAAGGCGTATTTGATATGCTATTTTGTTCCATTGTATGCACAATCGGATAGTCATCAGCCAGACATGTCAGCTACCCAATATTAAACAAATTTCACCAACAGGAAAGACCTTGATGGGATACAATAGCATCATGGACTTGGTGAGGATCTTTTCTACGATAGCCCAACAATTTCGAGATCATTTCTTGCCTATGGGAAAAATGTTGATCAAGCAATTACATTTCTGACCAGGTCCGTCATCTACGCTAAGACTCTCGTCATAGAATGCTACTGCAAATCATCAACCAGAATGCAGGCCCTTGGGAAATGTTATTCTTCGTCATTTTTCTTGTGCGTTTAGAGTTTTGTCGGATAAACGTTTGGTGCGGGGTCTCGGGGTGTCCCTAAGCCTATTCAGCCAATGAGCTTGCTCAACCCTGGTTTGCGGCGGCTGCTTGCGGGATTTTTCTCCAAGGCAGGTATTAGGCTACCTCTATTGCGGAATTTTCGCAATATGCGCAAGCGCCTTTATGGATTTTTCGACACTCTGCGAGGGTTGTTTGGAAAGGCTATGTGATGGTTTCGATAATACATGTGTGGAAAGAGTGCTGTTACACACCACCCGATTAAGGGCAGTGTAACAGCACTAAGGACGTTAGGATTATAGGGATACCACAAACGGCAGTCTTCTGCTTCAGAGGACATCTACAGTGCCTTAGAATGGATTATTAGCCGATAGTACAGTTCAGTTTTAATACTGCACGTTTCCCTATATCGTAACGACTCACCGCCCCAAACTTTTCCAGATCCGCAATAAAGGCACTCATTGTGTCCCTATCCCAGTGCCAGGCTCTCGACAGGCCGCTTATGCTTCCGAAGATGCAATCGTTCTCTTGCTGTAGTGCAGCATACTGCCGCTCTATGAGATCGTGGAACGCCTCTACACGCGTAAGTTTTTCTGATGAGTTTTTCTGCCCACGAAACAGATAACGCCATAGCTCTCTGCTCGTTGAAATAGTCATTGAAAATTCCGCATACTGATTTTGTCGATTTTCTTGTTTCATACTAATTCTAATTTGTTTGACATAAACTATTTTTATTCAGCAATGTATTCCGCATTGTATTCCTCAAATATTTCTGCGGATTGATATGTGGAATCATCTGCAGATTTCAAGTTCAAGGATATGCGGAGTTTTATTTCAGTTTTTTCTCGTATGCAGCCATCTTGTCAACCACGGTGTCATCAAGCATGTTAGCATAGACTTGTTCTGTAATTTTAAAGGATGAGTGACCACAAATCTTTGCTACCGTCTTCAAATCCATGCCGCCTTCATTGAGCAACAAAGTTGCGCCTGTATGCCTTGCCCAGTGGCTCGATACGGGTTTGTCAATGCCAGCCGCCTGTGCAATAACTTTCAGGTACTCGTTATACTTAACGTTACTGATGACGGGCAACTTATTCTGATACTTTTTCAGCACGGCTAAGGCTGGTGATAGTAGTGGGATTGTGAACGTCTGCTTCGTCTTAGCTCGGTTACCAACGTAAACCTTCATTCCTTTCACTTCCTTAATTTTGCTCGCATCGAAGTCGTGTAGGTCGGTGTAAGAAAGACAGGTGTAAGTTTGAAACACGAACACATCGCGAACTTTCTGAAGACTTTCTGAAGATAGTGCGACATCACGAACCTTCGCAAATTCTAATGGGGAAAGATACTTGCCAATGCCACCCTTCGATTTCTCCTTGTCTATACGAATCCATTTGTAAGGATTACGTTTCAGGAATCCTTCATCGATTGCATCCAAGATGAAGGAGTTAAGGAATCGGTGATAGTTGTTCCATTTAGAGTAGGGTTTCAGTCCCTTCTTCGCCAGATGTTCATCCAATGCCAAAATGTTTGCATCGGTGACATCCTCGAAATAGCGAATCTTACCCCATGCCGAGAAGAAACGCATGAAGCGGTTGTAACGCTCCTGACTGTCATCGGCCTTGCCATACTGGCGGATTTTCGTCCGCTGCTCGCAGAACTCCAAGAACGAGATAGTGCTTGCTCGTTTACGCTTCAACCTCTCCTGAATAGAAAAGATGTCTATTACGCTCTCGCTCATCATATCAAGAATGACTTGGCGAACCTCAGCCATGAGTTTCTCCAACGTCTCGTTCAGCTCACGGGCATCGATGCGGTTAACCACAGAACCCCTATGCCAATGTTTCGGCAGGAGCCTGATGCCTGTTGTCATGTACTTCTGTTTGCGCTCAAAAGTGATTCTGAGCTCAACAGCTGCCTCCCTGTTCTTTGCCGCAGTCTTTTTGCGGTTGTAAACAAACTCTAATAACGGTGTCTTGTTCATTTTTAACTAAAAGTATTACTTTAAACTATTGACAGCGGGGGGCGGTAATACATCTGGTAATACATTCCGTGCTTATGATAGCGTAAGATGTCCAATGACTGCGTATGTCATTTTTGGGACGTTCCTCCCTCTATATAGCAGATTTTCAATGGGTTAAAAATGCAAGTTGTTGATTTTTAGGCACGAAAAAAGGGAATCCGTAAGGTTCCCTTTTCATTAAATGGCGGAGAGAATTGCTCCCAGTGGATCTTCATATCATATTCACTTATGCAGACTTAATTCTGAATGAAGCTATGGATCACAGAGATCCTTCAGACCATGTTATCATAGCTCATGCTATTGCAGAACATCTGTCACTTATCTCAAGCGACCATAAATTCCCTTATTATAGGAATCAGGGCTTAGATTTAATAGAGTATTAACATATGAATAAAAAACAGAGAGGGAACACTTCATCGATAGTGTTCCCTCTCTTGTCATATAGGCGAAAAACGAACTGTGCACTGTGCACCTGTGCACCTTTTAGGCAGCTGGGCAACGTTGCATGTAGAAGTCGGTCTTGTTGTAATAGCCTGATTCCTTGTCTTTTACAATAAATCCACGACGATGCCACATATTGAGCATGCTCTTCGGATTCTCATCGAGTCCTTGGTTGCGGCGCATCTCCTTCACCTGCTCGCGCGTGAATGAGGCTGGCAGCAGCTCCAGCATGTTCTGCGGACCAGAGCGATGATGCTTATAGCCCTGATTGATGAGCATCTGCAGGGTCTCGCCAAAGAACTGCATCTTGCACCAGAGGTCGTACTCCTCGCTCCAGCGCATGAAACCAGCGATTTCCTCACTCCAGCCACCTTCCATGATGTAGAGCACCATGGCCTTATGGTAGGCAATCACATTGGCACGGAACGAGAGTACCTCGAAAGCCTCGCTGTCGCTCAGTTGGGCAAAGTCGGCATTCTCATCCTTCAACTTCACAGCCATCTCTTCAGCTTCTGCACACTCGATAAGCCCCTCAGCCCCGTTCAGACGGTCGATGTAAGGCTTCAAGGCATCGGCAAACTCCTGCCCGTACTCCCCTATCACAGGCATCTCATCCCCAGTCTGATGCTCGATGGTGCAGAGGTTCATCCTGCTCAGCGTACCATTCAGCAGGTCGTTGCGGAAGAAGAACTGTCCGCCGCCGATGGTGCTCGACACATTGATGTTCCAACGCACGCGCACACTGGCGGTCACGGCATCCTGTCCCACACGCTCCTGGCCGTAGAGCCCGCAGTCGAAGGCCAAGCGCAGCATCTGACTCACCTGCTGACCGTATTTGCCGGCCTTGAGCTGGTGGAGCAGTTCGATCTCGTCCATGCGCGAGTAGAGGAAATGCCCGTTGGCATCGGCCAGTCGCTGCACGAAGGCGGCATTGGTCATGTCGGGACTCAGGCACTGGATGAGCAGGTCCTTGGGACGTTCGGGACGGTTCTCGCCTCTGGGAAAGCGTTTCAGCAGTTCCTTGTACTCCGCTTCACGCTGGCGGTTCACGGAATCCCGCTCCAGGATATCAGCCAGGATGTAGTCAATGGGCTTGTTGACAGCCGACTTCCCGCTCGACATCTTGGCAAACAGTCCGCAGAGGAAGGCAGGTTCGTGCTCCACACGGTCGATGTAGCGGAAGCGCACATTACGCAGGTGTGCGCCCAAGGCTGGGAAGATAGCATTAGCCACTGCTGGCTTCAGCTTGTCAGGTACTCTGCTGGTGAGCAGTTCCACACTCTTCGGCAAATTAAGAGGCAATGCCGGGGCCTTCTGATTGAAACTAATCATATAACTAAACGTTTAAGTGGGCCAGGTTTGTTCCTGGTCTCTATTTTTAAAGTTACAACATCGAGGCATCGGTTGTCAAGTATTTTGGCAATTATTTTTTTGACATTTTCAATGAATCCGTATAAACAACTGACATACAGATAGTTATAATTTCAACTTTTTTACTTGAAGAAAAGGACTCTGTAACTGAAATTGAGATGAAATCGGGCTATTAACAACCGTTAATTTTTGTAAACGCATAAAAATGAAGCTTCAGATTCATTTCTTCCACGGGCATTATACTATATATATAAAGAGGTGTAGAAGGTACCTTTGGGGGCAGCGAAGGGCTTGTTGTTATAGGCGGAAAACTAACTGTGCACTGTGCACTGTGCACCTTTGGAGCTTTCCGATAAGATGGAAAGGATGGATGATTATGCAAGAAACGGAGGGGAAAGATGAATAATTATGCAGGAATCCCGTGAAGGGTAAAAAGGGGACAAATAAACTTTCGCGTGAGAAAAAAATTTTTTCAGCGTGAGGAAAATCATTTTTCTACGTTAACGGGTAAAAAAAGCAAACGAGAGCGGGGAAGCCACTCTCGTCAATTTTATGAATATTTATGCAATCCTCAAAAGAAGTACAGGCGTATGGTTTACCATCGGGTTTACTCTTGTAGCAACAAGCCCTTCGCTGGCAAAAGGTGCACAGGTGCACAGTGCACAGTTAGTTTTCCGCCTATATACCCCACCCCGCTTACTTCTGACGGATATATATATTAATAGGTGTACCCGTAAGCGGCCAACGCTCGCGAATCTTGTTCTCCAAGAAACGCTTGTAGGGTTCCTTGATGTATTGCGGCAGGTTGGCGAAGAACACGAAGGAGGGAACCTGGGTATTGGGCAACTGCGTCACATACTTGATCTTGATCATCTTTCCCTTGGTCATGGGGGGAGGGGTAGCCTCGATGATGGGCAGCAGCTCTTCGTTGAGACGAGCGGTGGCGATGCGCGTGGTGCGATGCTTGTAGGTCTCCTTGGCCATCTCCAAGATCTTGAGGATGCGCTGCTTGGTCAAGGCAGAGGCAAACACAATCTCAAAATCGGTAAACGGAGCCATCTTGCTGCGAATGGCATTCTCGTAGGAAGAAATCACGGTCTGGTTCTTGTCCTCAATGAGGTCCCACTTGTTCACCACCACTACCAGTCCCTTGGAATTGCGCTGGATGAGGGAGACGATGTTCAAGTCCTGGGCCTCAATGCCACGGGTGGCATCGAGCATGAGAATGCAGACATCGGAATTCTCAATGGCGCGGATGGAACGAATCACGCTGTAGTATTCCAGGTCTTCATTCACCTTGTTTTTCTTGCGGATACCGGCGGTATCGACCAAGTAGAAGTCGAAACCGAACTTATCGTAGCGCGTATAGATAGAGTCTCGGGTAGTTCCGGCAATGTCGGTCACGATGTGGCGATCCTCGCCTATCAAGGCATTGATGAGGGATGATTTGCCTGCATTAGGGCGACCTACGACCGCAAAGCGGGGAATCTCCTCCTCCACCGTTTCCACTGCTTCCTTGCGGAAGAGACTCACCACGAGGTCGAGTAAATCGCCGGTGCCACTGCCCGTAGCGGCAGAGATGCACTGCGGGTCACCCAAGCCCAAGCCGTAGAACTCGGCAGCATAGTAGTGCTGGATATTGTTGTCGGCCTTGTTGGCCACCAACACCACAGGCTTGGTGGTGCGACGGAGGATAGCGGCCACGTCGGTATCAAGGTCGGTAATACCGCTGTTTATGTCCACCACAAAGAGAATCACATCGGCCTCTTCGACTGCCAGCATCACCTGCTTGCGGATTTCCTCCTCGAACACATCGTCGGAGTTGACTACCCATCCACCGGTATCGATGATGGAAAATTCCTTACCGCACCACTCGGTCTTGCCATACTGGCGGTCGCGGGTGGTTCCCGCCTGCTCATTGACAATGGCCTGGCGTGTCTGCGTCAGTCGGTTAAACAAGGTGGATTTGCCCACGTTGGGACGGCCTACGATTGCTACGATGTTACCCATTATTAGTAATTGAGAATTGAAAATTGAGAATTGAAAATTAACTTCGTTGACTTTTGCCAAATTGATATAGGTATCTTTGGCATTCGCTGCTCGAAAAGTTGAGAATTATAGCTTCGCCATGAGGATCAGACTAACTGATAGCCGAAATTACGGAGCTCCTTGTCGGAACTGCGCCAGTCTTTGTCCACATTGACGAAAACCTCCAAGTAGATACGCTTGCCGAAGAAACGCTCCAAACTGAGGCGTGCCTCGGTAGCCACTTTCTTCAACGCCCGTCCACCCTTGCCGATGATGATGCCCTTCTGGGAATCACGTTCCACGTAGATGACGGCATTGATGTTGATTTTCTGCTCGCTCTCCTTGAATTGCTCCACCACCACCTCTACGGAATAGGGAATCTCCTTGTCGTAGTATAGGAGGATTTTCTCGCGGATAATCTCAGAGACAAAAAAACGGGCTGGCTTGTCCGTCCACTGGTCCTTATCGAAATAAGGAGGTGAATCGGGAAGCAGCTCTTTCACCCGCTTCAGCACATAATCGACATTGAACTTGTTGGAAGCGGAAATAGGGATAATCTCAGCCCCTGGCAACAACTCCGTCCACTGCGCTACCAGTTGTTCCAGCCCCTGCTGATTGGTGAGGTCTATCTTGTTGATAAGCACCAGGATAGGGATCTTGAGGCCCGACACTTTCTTCACGAAGTCGCCGTTCTTGTCCTGCTTCTCCACCACATCAGTCACATAGAGCAATACATCGGCATCGACCAGGGCTGATTCAGAGAAGTCGAGCATCGACTCCTGCAGTTTCGACATCGGTTTGAGTACTCCCGGCGTGTCAGAGAAGACAATCTGCATCTCAGGGGTATTGTAAATGCCCATGATGCGGTGGCGCGTAGTCTGTGCCTTGAACGTGGCAATGGAGATACGCTCACCCAAGAGGGCATTCATCAAAGTGGACTTCCCCACATTGGGGTTGCCCACTATGTTTACAAAACCAGCTTTATGCATGCTGAATCTCTTCTACACGCTGTTTGCCATCGTAGCCCCACTTGAGGTAGAGCGATCCGAAGGTAAAACCAGCACCGAAAGCAGTGAGAATGATATTATCGCCCTTCTTCAGACGATCTTCATAGTCGCACAGACAGATAGGAATGGAAGCACCACTGGTATTGCCCGTGTTCTCTATGTTCACCAACACTTGGTCGGAAGTCAGTTCAAGACGGCTCGATACAGCCTCAATGATGCGCATGTTGGCCTGATGAGGTACCACATACTGTATATCCTCCTTGGTCAGTGAATTGCGCTCCATAAGCTGACGGGTTAGTTCGGTCATCTGCGTCACCGCATTCTTATAGACAGCCCTGCCCTCCTGATAGATGAAGTGCATGCGATTGTCTATGGTATAATAAGAGGGAGGACAAACCGAACCGCCAGCCTTCATGTGCAAGAAAGGCAAGCCCTTTCCATCGGTCCGCAAAATGCTGTCCACCACACCCACTTCCTCCGAAGTGCCTTCGACCATCGCAGCTCCAGCACCATCACCGAAGATGGGACAGGTGGCACGGTCGGTGTAATCAACCATAGAAGACAACTTCTCCGAAGCCACTACAAGCACCTTCTTATATCGCCCGGTACGGATGAAGCAGGCAGCTGTCTCCAATGCATAGAGGAAACCGCTGCAGGCACCCCAAAGGTCGTAGGCAAAGGCGTTCTTCAATCCCAGCTTGTCGCAAAGGATAGATGCTGTGGACGGAAACTTGTAGTCGGCCGTGGTGGTTGCACAAATAAGGAGCTCAATATCATCAGGATTTGTATGTGTATAACGAACCACGCGCTTACAAGCCTTGCGGGCCATGTAGGCAGCGCCCAATCCGTCTTCGTTGAGGATATGGCGGTTTCGCACGCCAATATGTGTCATTATCCATTCATCGTTGGTATTCACCATGCGTGACAACTTCTCGTTGGTGAGAATATAGTCGGGCAAATACTTGGCGATGCCTGTGATGACAGGATTGATTCTATCCATGATAATATTGAATCTTGAAAGGCTTATACAGCAACTTCTTTCTCGATTGCCAACTTACCTCTGTAGTAACCACAAGCTGGGCATACGGTGTGATAAACATGCCATTCACCGCAGTTTGGGCAAATTGCCAATGTAGGTGCTACTGCCTTGTCATGGGTTCTTCTCTTTGCAGTCCTGGTATTGGACTGTCTTCTTTTAGGATGTGCCATTTTTCTGTATTTTAATTGTTATCTAATATATTTTTCAATCCTTCCCAACGGGGATCCGCTGGTTTCCCGGCCGTTTCACCAGCCTCGTTAGCTGTCAAGTGCTCCTGCAGCTTGCGTTCCATCTCTGGATTGCATTCGCCTGCGGCATGCACATGACGAATAGGAATGGCCAGTGCGATAAACTCATAAATGAACCACGCCACATTGATGATGCCCTCATCTTCGGGAACTATAACCACGTCATCGCCCTCGTCGGAATAATCCTCGCCGAATTTCACGGTAAGCTTATCGGTAGAGGTGATAGGCTGAGTCATCTCATCGAGACAACGGTCGCATAACACAACGACCTCACCTTCGATCTGAAAAGTCAGTTCAAAAGAGGCTGCCTGTTTCCTCACATCCACGGTAACTTTCAACGCACCCTTCTGCACCTCTGTCGTCTCCAACAGGGCAAAGAAGTCATTATCAAGCAGATACTCATAATGAGCGGGTTCTTCACCCAATGCCTTCAAGTCGATAATATAGTGTTCCAATGTAGCCAAAATCGCACTTTTACATTTCGGGCAGCAAAGTTACAAAATATTATCCAAATAAAAGAAGAAATCAATATTTTTTATCGTGCCAAAACCGATAAAATATGCAAAAGCCCCAAGTGACGAGCTCATCAAACAAAAAAGGGTTCCCCGCAGGGAACCCTCTCTTCAAGACGGCGGCTACCTACTCTCCCACCCGTCGGGGCAGTACCATCGGCGCGGTCGGGCTTAACTTCTCTGTTCGGAATGGGAAGAGGTGGA
>Ga0310786_10012748_pt1 | contig 10393 bp, 8 predicted proteins | sample AusTroGonzalo_MG_FD_203881 | JGI IMG/M metagenome (GOLD analysis project Ga0310786, IMG submission 203881) | Bovine rumen microbial communities from tropical cattle in Woodstock, Queensland, Australia - Gonzalo_03 (v2) (version 2) | ecosystem: Host-associated > Mammals > Digestive system >... | reverse complement strand
ACTGGCTCAACCGCGTTGTCTTCAAGAAAAATCGTGGTACCATCACCCTTACGGCACAGATATTCTATTTAGAAGAGCAAAAAAAAGGCACTCATGTTAACGACCAATACGGGAAGTTGCAAATCGACGCGAACGGACAGTTCCGGGTTGTATATCAACCCTTCTACGGCAATGCCCAACTGGTGTTCCGTGCCCTGTTCGACAAGAAAAAGAACAAAGGCGAAATCCACACATTCAACGGACAAGAGTTTTTTGCCCGAGACAATCATATCCCTGCCAGCGACCGTCTCTTGGCCAAGAACCAGCAACAGGACTATATCGACCACGACATCATGCTGCTCGTCCGTCGTGAGTATTACTATCCCAACAGCGTGAAGGAACTGAGTTGGTACGAGGTAAACAAACCTTTCACCATGCCCGACCAGCATCTCACCTGGGAGGAATATTGTAAGGACATCTATGCCTCCGAGTGGATTCCCGAAGTACAAATCCGTGCCGACCGTGCTCACGCCCGTCATCGCAAGGACCTGCCCGTACAGCGTCTTGATTTTTATGACTTCTTCAACGACCTCACCGATATGGGCTACCATCCCAAACAATGGAAGTTCGATAACGATGAATTCCGCCTTGCGTTTTATGAGCATGCTATCTATGACTACATGCAGCATCAGAACCCGCGTAGCAAAGTAAATAAAGAAAAGCGTTACATAACCTATAATTGGATGGACGAAGACTCAATTGGCGATGATTATTTCAATAAGCTCTTCATGAATCTGGAACGGCTCCAGACCATCCATATCGTAACCGACAACTCACGCCGTCCATCTGCCTACGAGCTGGATCATCTTGATGGGTTCAAAGAGACACAGCATACAGGCGGTCTCTCCGCTTATATCAATCTCGAAACAGGTAACACAGTAGAGCGCACAGGCCGTGTCATCAATCTCCAGGGATTCAACCGTCCAGCCGAGTTCTACCAACCCGACTACAGCCATCTTCCCCTACCCGACTACCGAGATCATCGGCACACCCTCTACTGGAATCCCTCAGTCACTACCGACAACACAGGTCAGGCCTACATCGAGTTCTATAATAGCAACGAATGTACCCACTACGACATTTCCTTAGAAGGTGTAACTGCTAATGGTGAATTTATCGTAAAACAAAAATAACCAAGATGAAAAGAAACAAAGTATTAGTATGCATTCAGTCAGTACTCCCCCTCGGGGGAGTTAGAGAGGGGCTGTTTTTTCTTTCCCTTCTTCTCCTTTCCTGTACTGCCAACTCGCAAACAAACGGTAGTGAAGAAGACACTTTGGTAGTAGACACCCCACAAGTCCACCATCTGTCGCTACTCTTCGCAGGTGACCTCATGCAACATGGACCACAGATCAAGGGAGCGCTCCAAGCAGATGGTACATACGACTATACCGAGTGTTTCCGTTACATGAAACAGGAGATATCTGAAGCAGACGTAGCCATCGTAAACTTCGAGACTACCTTGGCCGAGAAACCTTATACTGGCTATCCCACCTTCAGTGCACCTGATGAGTTCTTGCGCGATTGCAAGAAAGCTGGATTCGATATTATGCTCACGGCCAACAACCACTCGTGCGATAAGGGAAAGAAAGGTATCGAGCGTACTATCATGATGATGGATTCTCTCCATGTTCCACACCTTGGCTCATATGTCGACGAAGCTGCACGCAAGGAACAATACCCATTTCTATTGGAGAAGAACGGTTTCCGCATTGTACTCCTCAACTATACATACGGCACTAACGGCATTCCTGTGCCCAAGCCTAATATTATAAACACCATCGACACCTTACAAATCCGTAAGGACATCCGTGCTGCTAAGGCCATGAACCCAGACGCCATCATTGCCTTTATGCACTGGGGCGTGGAATACACCATCCGACCTATCGCAAGCCAAGTCACTATGGCCGACTGGCTCCTGCGTCAAGGTGTCACCCACATCATTGGTGGACATCCCCATGTAGTAGAACCTATCGAACTACGTGAAGATGCCAATGGTGACAAACACGTCGTCGCCTACTCGCTTGGCAATTTCGTATCCAATCAGTCGCAGGAATATACCTATGGAGGTATGCTCGTGAAACTCGACTTAGAGAAAGACACCACCACCCGCGTCTCTGACTGCAACTACAGTCTCTACTTTGTCACCCGTCCTGTCATGTCGGGTCACAAGCAACATAGAGTCTATCCCGTCAGCATTCCAGATTCTCTCATCACTCCAGCTGAAGCCCGACTCCGTGACACCTTTGTCAACTCCATTCGTCCCTTCTTCGAGAAAAACAATAAGAATGTACACGAAGTCATGACTTTCGATATTTCATCATTCTTGGAGGAAGATGAATGAAAATGATTGAAAAAATGAAAAACGATTAACTGTTAGCGTTTAGCTGTTAGAAAAATGAAAAAACTTTCAACTTTCAACTTTCAACTTTCAACTTTTTTGTAACTTTGCACGAATTTAGAAAAGAGAAACAGAGAATGGAAAACAGAAGTATCGTATCAATTGCAGATTATTCAAAAGAAAAGATTCAATACCTGCTTGATATGGCTCAGGAATTTGAGCGCCAGCCAAACCGTACCCTCCTGCATGGGAAGGTGGTTGCTACGCTGTTCTTTGAGCCTTCAACTCGTACACGTCTTTCGTTTGAGACAGCTGCGAATCGTCTGGGAGCACGTGTGATTGGATTTGCAGATCCAAAGATTACCAGTGGAACAAAAGGTGAGACCTTGAAAGACACCATCAAGATGGTCAGCAATTATGCCGACGTCATAGTGATGCGCCACAAACTTGAAGGAGCTGCGCTCTATGCTAGCGAAGTGACAGACGTACCTATCATCAATGCTGGTGACGGTAGTAACCTACATCCATCACAGACGATGCTTGACCTCTACAGCATCTACAAGACGCAGGGAACGCTGGAAAATCTTAACATCTACATGGTGGGAGATTTAAAGTATGGTCGTACTGTCCATTCATTACTGATGTCCATGCGCCCTTACAACCCTACTTTCCATTTCATCGCGCCAAAAGAATTGGAGATGCCAGAGGAATATAAGGATTACTGCAAGGAAAACAACATCAAATACATCGAGCAACAGGATTTCACGGAAGACACGATTGCCGATGCTGACATCCTCTACATGACACGTGTACAGAAAGAGCGTTTCAGTGATCTCATGGAGTACGAACGTGTGAAAGATGCCTACATCTTGCGTGCCGACATGCTGGGTAAATGCCGCGACAACATGAAGATTCTTCACCCTCTGCCACGTGTGAATGAAATTGAATACGATGTAGATGAATCAAAGCATGCATACTATTTCCAACAGGCGCAGAACGGCCTTTATGCCCGTGAAGCGTTGATATGTGATGTATTAGGTATTACTTTAGACGATATCAAGAAATGAAAAACAAAGACTTACTCGTAGCCGCCCTGCAAAACGGATCGGTGATTGACCACATACCAACTGACAAACTTTTCACCATTGTCAAACTGCTGGAATTGGAGAAGTGTGACGAACCTGTCACCATCGGAAACAACCTTGAGAGTAACAAGATGGGAAAGAAAGGGTTGATTAAAGTATCAGACAAGTTCTTTACAGACGAAGACCTTAGTCGTCTGGCTGTAGTATGTCCCAACATGCGACTCACCGTCATCCGTGATTATGAGGTAGTGGAAAAACGTGAGATTGTATTACCAGACACCCTCATTAACCTCGTTAAATGTGCCAATCCTGTATGCATCACCAACAACGAACCAATGAAGACCTACTTCGAGGTTGACAAACTCAAGGGACTGGTACACTGCCACTATTGCGGCAAAACACAGAAATTAGGAAAAATAAATTTGTTGTAATAAATATGACCAAATTCAAAGAGCGTACAAAGCTCGATTTATCGCAAGTAAACCAAGAAATATTGAATGAATGGAATGCAGAGGATGTGTTCCATAAGAGTATAAGTGAACGTGAAGGTCACCCTGAATTTATCTTCTTCGAAGGTCCTCCTTCTGCTAACGGACACCCTGGTATCCACCACGTAATGGGTCGCACCATTAAGGACACCTTCCTTCGCTACAAAACAATGCAAGGTTTTCTAGTAAAACGTAAGGCCGGATGGGACACCCACGGCCTTCCTGTTGAGTTAAGTGTAGAGAAGAGTCTGGGCATCACCAAAGAGGATATAGGCAAGAAGATTAGTGTAGACGACTATAACAATGCTTGCCGTGAGAACGTCATGATGTACACCAACGAGTGGACAGAATTGACAGATAAGATGGGTTATTGGGTAGACCTTGAACACCCCTACATCACTTACGACAACAAATACATTGAGACTTTGTGGTACTTGCTCAAACGCCTCTACGACAAAGGTCTGCTCTATAAGGGCTACACCATTCAGCCCTACTCTCCTGCCGCAGGAACTGGTCTTTCCAGTCATGAACTCAACCAGCCTGGTTGCTATCGTGATGTGAAAGACACGACGGTGACGGCACAGTTCAAGGTTCTGGATAATCCAAATCATCTGGATAATCCGGAAAAGCTTCCTGTTTACATTCTCGCTTGGACAACTACTCCTTGGACATTGCCATCAAACACAGCTCTTTGCGTTGGCCCAAAGATTGACTATGTAGCCATTAAAGGAAAGAACCCCTACAGCGGAGAAGAAGCTATTTACATCTTGGCTGAGGCTCGTTTGAATGCTTATTTCCAACCAGAAAAAGATGAGGAAGGCAACGAGCAACCACTTGAGATACTTTGGCGTGGAAAAGGAACAGATCTACTCGACCTCCATTATGAACAACTATTCCCTTGGGTGAAACCTTGTGCTTTAGAAGATGATAAAGTCGTAGACAAAAGCTCATTTGCTTTCCGTGTCATCCCTGGCGACTATGTGACAACCGAGGATGGTACAGGTATCGTACATATCGCTCCGACCTTCGGTGCTGATGACGCTAAAGTGGCAAAGGATGCAGGTATCCCATCACTCTTCATCATCGATAAGGCTGGCGACACCCGTCCGATGGTTGACTTCACAGGTAAGTACTTCGTGAAGGACGACATGAACGAGGAGTTCGTAACTACTTGCGTCAATGAAAGTTATTGGAAACATAGTGGTGACTTCGTGAAGAATGCGTACGATCCCAAATATAATGTAGGCGGAAAGTACGATGAGAAAGCTGCGTCGAAAGACATGGACCTCAACGTCATCATGTGTCTGGAGATGAAGGAGGAAGGCACAGCATTCAAGATTGAGAAACACGTCCACAACTATCCACACTGCTGGCGTACCGATAAGCCTGTACTCTACTACCCTCTAGACTCATGGTTCATTCGTTCGACGGCGAAGAAAGACCGCATGTTCGAACTCAACCAAACCATCAAGTGGAAACCCGAGTCGACAGGAACAGGACGATTTGGTAAATGGCTTGAGAACCTCAACGACTGGAACCTTTCACGTAGCCGCTATTGGGGCACACCGCTCCCAATATGGCGTAATCGTGACACCCGAGAGGAAATCTGTATAGGTTCTGTAGAAGAATTATACAACGAAATCGAGAAAGCCGTAGCAGCAGGTGTGATGCAGAGCAATCCACTGAAGGAAAAAGAATTCGTACCTGGCGACATGAGTCAAGCGAACTACGACAAGATTGACCTGCACCGTCCTTACGTTGACGATATCAAACTAGTAAGCGAGAGCGGAAATGTGCTCACACGTGAGCTGGACCTCATCGACGTGTGGTTCGATTCTGGTGCTATGCCATACGCTCAGGTGCACTATCCATTCGAGAATCGTGACCTCATCGACAAAGGCAAGGCTTTCCCTGCAGATTTCATCGCAGAAGGAGTTGACCAGACTCGCGGATGGTTCTTCACCCTTCATGCTATTGCCACAATGGCATTCGACTCAATTGCATTCAAGACCGTTATCTCAAACGGCTTGGTGCTCGATAAGAATGGCATCAAGATGTCGAAACGTCTGGGCAATGTCATCAATCCGTTCGAGTGTATCGGCACGTATGGAGCAGATGCCGTGCGCTGGTACATGATTACTAACTCATCGCCTTGGGACAACCTCTCATTCGACCCTGAGGGTGTAAAGGAAGTGACCAGTTCGTTCTTCATCAAACTGCAGCAGGCCTACGCCTTCTTCACCATGTATGCCAATGTCGATGGTTTCGAATACAAGGAAGCCGACCTCGACTACAAGGAGCGTCCTGACTTCGACCGCTGGTTGCTCAGCGAGTTGAACGACCTTGTGAAGAACGTTCAGACCTACCTCGATGACTTTGACCCGACACCAGCCGGACGACTCATCCAGCGATTCGTCATCGATTTCCTCAGCAACTGGTACATCCGTCTGAACAAGCCACGTTTCTGGGCTGGAGAGATGACTGCCGACAAACTGAGCGCCTATCAAACACTCTATACCTGTCTCGATACCCTCAGCCGTCTCATCGCACCTATCGCACCATTCTATGCAGACCAATTGTTCCGTGACCTTAACGCAGTAACAGGAAAGGATACATCGACGAGCGTACACCTCGCCAAGTTCCCAACCTATACAGAAGCATATATCGACAACGAACTCAACGAAGCCATGCAGGCGGCGATGGATGTCACCTCAATGGGTCTGTCCATCCGCAAGAAGGTAAAAATTCCTGTAATCCAGGCACTTCAAGCAATAGCAATACCTGATACAGACCCATTGTTCAGCGGTCGTATCGAGCGCATGAAAGACATCATCACCAAGGAGGTGAACGTGAAGGAGCTGCAACTAATGGACGGCGCCAAACTGGTAAAGAGCGTGAAGTGTAACTTCCGTGTGATGGGTAAGAAATTCGGTAAGATGATGAAAGCCGTAGCCGATGCCGTGAACGGCATGAGTCAGGCACAGATAGGCGAGCTGGAATCGAAGGGACAAATCACCCTCGATGCAGCAGGTGAACCAGCCGTCATCGAACTTGCCGATGTCGACATCATGTCGCAAGACATCCCTGGATGGAGCGTAGCTAACGAAGGAACTGTAACCGTAGCGCTCGACATCACCATCACTCCAGAACTGAAAGTTGAAGGTAATGCCCGCAAGATTATCAAGCAGATTCAGAACATCCGCAAGTCATCGGGCTTCGAAATCACAGACCGCATCACCGTCCAGATTTCCGACACACCCGAAGTGCGCGACGTGCTCGCAAGTTTCAAGCAGAACATCGCATCACAGGTACTCGCTAACAACATCGACATCGCTGACAACGATGGCGAACTCATTAGTTTCGACGACTTCAATGCAAAGATAAAAGTAGTGAAAGCGTGAACAAGAAGCAAGTTATCATCAGCATCGCCATTATCGTGTTGGTACTCATCATCGACCAAATCATCAAGGTCGAAGTGAAAACCAACATGACGTTGGGGCAGCATATCCCCATTACCAGCTGGTTTCAGATTGCCTTTGTCGAGAACAACGGCATGGCATTTGGAATGTCGATAGGTAGTAAACTGCTGCTCACCACTTTCCGCATCATCACCGTCGGATTCCTCATGTGGTACATCCTGCGGCTCACCCGACGACAGTTCCAAACGGGCTTCATCGTGTGTCTGTCGATGATTGTGGCAGGTGCCATTGGCAACATCCTCGACTGCATTTTCTATGGGGAAATATTCACCCAATCCACTCACGTCGACATCGCACAACTCGTACCTTGGGGCGAAGGATATGGTAGTGTGCTCGAGGGCCGAGTGGTCGATATGTTCTACTTTCCACTCTTTGAGTGGGACATGCCCGGCTGGACATGGTTGAATGACATTCCCCTCATCCCTAATGCCTACGAACACTGCATATTCTTCAGTCCGGTGTTCAACTTTGCTGATGCCAACATCAGCGTGGGTGTCGTCATCCTCATCCTATTCTATCGAAAGACCTTGAGTAAATGTCTGAATGGGAAGTCTACCCATACCCGTCTAGAAGGGAAAGAGGAGTCAACAGAAGCCATAGAGCATAGCGATAACTCCGATAGCTCTGTGCAAAGAGAGAATTTCTAAAACATCATTTTATGCGTCGCATCCTCATTTCCATCATTCCTTTGCTCCTATGCATGATGCTTTCCTGCGAGCAAAAGCCCGATGACCTATTGTCAAAGGGGCAGATGGAAGATGTGCTCTACGACTACCACATCGCCCAATACATGGCATCAAGCCTTCCATTTGAAGAGCGATATAAGTCACGTATCTATATCGATGCCGTTTATGAGAAATATGGGATTACTGAAGCAGAATTCGACTCTTCGCTTGTCTACTACAATCGTCACACAGATGACATCCAAGATATTTACGAACACGTAAAACATCGTTTGGAGGATTATGAAGCGAACCTACAATTGGAGAGCGGAAGCAACGAGATGCGTGCTTCATTTACGTTAGGAGGCGACACGGCAGACATTTGGTCTGGACAGAAAGTCTTTATGTTACGTGACAACCAGTACCTCAACAAAGAAACATTTACCATCAAAGCCGATACATCGTTCCATATGAACGACCGCTTCAAACTACAAGTGGATTTCGACTTTGTCAGAGAAGACCAAAACAGTCGTGACGAACAACTGACAGCCTGTCTTTCTATTCATTTCAAGAATGGAAAAGTCATCAGTACGGTGAGATCATCAAGCTATCCAAGCCATTACGATCTAAGTCTCAGCCCTGATAACGACCAAGAGATTAAGTACCTCTCAGGATTCTTCATGCTACAAGGGAAGGGCAACAAAACCCGTAGTCTCGGCATTGTTCGCAATATTTCTCTCTACCGATACCACACCACTTCACAGGCTTATTCATCCGACTCCATCGCAGCTGATTCCGTTGTTACCGACTCTGCTGCAACTGACACCCTGATAACAGTTCCTCTTCCACGTATCCATGGAGAGCGACTCACTCCAGACGAACTGCGCGAACGTTCGACTGAAGGTACAGAAGGACCTGACATTAAAAAACTTCCTATTATACGTACTCCAAACTCCATTGGGCCAAGCCGTAGAATCAAGAAACAAAACAATCGTAAACAATGAGCAAAACATGGGAATTAGGACAGAACGGTGAGGAGTTAGCAGGTGACTATCTGATGAAACATGGTTACCGTATTCTCCATCGCAATTGGAACTTACATAAAGGATGTGAGTTGGACTTCGTGGCAATAAAAGACAACGAACTACATTTTGTTGAAGTGAAAACACGAAGCCGTTCTACCGAACTCATGGAAAACCCCATACAAGCCATCAACGAACAGAAGTTGCGCAACATCACACGAGCCATCAGTCATTATCTGAGAATATACCACTACAATCTGGAAATGCATATAGATGCCATTGGTGTCATCTATAAGTCAGAACAAGATTACACCATCAGCTTCATGCCCGATATTGCATATATGCCATTCAACCGCTATGTTATAGCATATGGATACGGCTACAAAAAAAAGAAAAAGTACTGATTTCGTTCTAAGCAGTTAGACCTTTGACTGTTAATTCCTTACAAACGGACTGTACGCATAAGCGCACCTCCTTCAATCACCACTTCTCGCAGCCATTCTGCATAAGGCAGTTCTTCCGTAAGCGGATAATGTTTCACTAATACGCCATCCTCCAACTCCACTACATGGTTCGTGAATTCCAATCCATCGATGACTACTTTATTGGCTGCTAATCTCATGTTCACATTATTTTTCTGCAAATGTAAGCATTTTATTTCATTCTTCAAGAATAAATAACAAACAAATCATAAAAAAAACAAACTAACGTGGGGGATTTCAAATGATAAAAGAAAAAAAAGGATAGCAAATTGCAAAAATGAAAAAAGGGTAAGAAAGAGGAAGAAAAACATTTTTTTTATTACATAATTTTGAAAGAGCGATTCAGTTTATAGGATTATTTCGTAACTTTGTATCCCGTATTTTATGCATTGATAATTGACAATTGACAGTTGATATTTTTAAGGGCTGAAAGTCCGAAAAAGTATTAGCCGAAACATAAAAACCAGAAAGGAATAAAGAGATGAAATACGGATTTGACAACGAAAAATACGTAAAAATCCAATCTGAACATATCAAAGAGCGCATTGCTCAGTTTGGAAACAAATTGTATCTGGAACTTGGTGGAAAACTCTTTGACGACCACCATGCAAGTCGTGTGTTGCCAGGATTCCAACCTGACAGTAAACTGAAGATGCTGCAGCAGCTGAGTGACAGCGCAGAGATCGTTATTGTCATCAGTGCGGTGGACATCGAGAAGCAGAAGGTGCGTGGTGACTTAGGTATCACCTACGACATGGATGTGCTGCGTCTACGTGAAGAATTCCAGAAACGTGG
>Ga0310786_10012746_pt1 | contig 10394 bp, 7 predicted proteins | sample AusTroGonzalo_MG_FD_203881 | JGI IMG/M metagenome (GOLD analysis project Ga0310786, IMG submission 203881) | Bovine rumen microbial communities from tropical cattle in Woodstock, Queensland, Australia - Gonzalo_03 (v2) (version 2) | ecosystem: Host-associated > Mammals > Digestive system >... | reverse complement strand
ATGCCCAGCAGCAGGTCAATACCGAAGGCTGTCCATTGATGACGGCTGTTGTGTTGGTGTAACATCTCGCGATACGTAGGTTCATAGCCCTCTCTAGGTTGATAGACCAATCCACCTTCCATGTTTTGCTCTATGATGTCTCGTGGACGTGTAGAACAGTTGTCATAGAAGAAGTTATATCGATACACTCTGTTTTCGCGTTTACTATTCTCTATCAGAGCGTTTCTGATGTTCCATTTCTCTACGCGTGTTAGGTTCAGTATATGTTCCGTTACCTGACTGCCCCATTCTGCATAATACTGGCAGAAAGGCAGGGTAGGAGCTACGCCCAGTTCATAGTCGGTCAGTCCGAAGATAAAGCGAAGGGCAAAATGGGGCTTGGTATAATCAAACACACCCCAGTTATACACGCCGTCTATGCCGTGCTTCAAATCATGGTAGCGCAGAGCCGTGTGTCCATAGAGACTGTAAATCTCTTCATGGGGTGAACAGGTGATGAGTCCAATCTCCACACTATCCATCTCGCTCAAGTCAAAATCTTGAGCTATGGCGTTGTTGCTCGTTAAAAGAATAGAAAAAGCAACAAAAAATGTCCTAAAAATGATTTCAAATTGTTTCACGATGCAAAATTAATCTATATTTTCCACTTTCAGTGCATTTAGTTCGATTTTTTTTAATAATTTTGCACCCTGAAAGAAAAAGAACATATGAACAAACAACTTATAAGCGCTGTTTTGGCAGTCGCCTTTTCCATTTCGGGTTATGCCCAGAGTGGCACAAATTCGCCCTACAGTCAGTATGGCTTGGGCATTCTTTCTAACCAGTCGTTTGGTTTCAATAGTGGTATGAACGGCGTTGGTTTGGCCTATCGTAGTGGTGAGGTGGTTAATCCACTTAACCCTGCTTCTTATTCTGCTGTCGACTCTTTGACGATGCTCTTTGATGTAGGTGTCACCGGTCAGATAACCAGTTTTAAGGAGGGAAACACCCGCTTGAATGCCAAGAACGCCGACTTCGACTATGCTGTTGGTACTTTCCGTCTTTTGCCTAAGGTGGGTGCTGCGTTTGGTTTGATGCCATTCTCCGCCATTGGTTATAACTATTCCTCATCAACTACACTTAACGAGGACTATGGTACCGTTACAGAGACCTATCAAGGTACTGGTGGCATTCATCAGGCTTTTGTTGGTGTGGGGTGGAATATCGTTAAGCCTCTGTCGGTAGGTGTCAATGCCTCTTATATCTGGGGTACCTACAAGCGCTCTGTATCATCGAGCAGCAGTAGTTCAAACATTAATACCCTGTCAAAGGAGTACACCTGCAACATCACCAGTTATGGTATCTCACTGGGTGCTCAGTGGCAGCAACCCTTTGGTGTACAAGATTTCCTGACCCTTGGCGCTACTGTAGGTCTTGGTCATGAGCTCCATTCTAATCCAACCTGCCAGACTATTAATTACAATCAGACCTCATCAACACGCGACACCACCTCTACAACGATCCAAAATGGTTTGAGTCTTCCTATGACTTATGGTGTTGGCTTGGGCTGGAAGCACGGAACCAAATGGTTTGTTGGAGCCGATTTCCAAATGCAGCAGTGGGGTAAGGTGGACTTCCCTGATTATTTCAAGGATGCTAATGGTGAGATGACCTATGCTTTGCGCAGTGGCATGCTCAAGGATCGTTATAAGATTAACATTGGTGCAGATTACCTGCCTACGAATAACGGACGTCATCTTTATGAGCGAGTACACTATCGTGTAGGTGCCGGTTATACTACACCTTATTATAATATAAATGGCCAGGACGGGCCCAAGGAGCTGAGTCTCAGTGCAGGCTTTGGTATTCCCCTTGGCCATGTCTATTGGAACCGTCAGGGACATATGCGGCCTTTGTTGAACATCGGTTTTCAGTGGTCACGCATGGCAGCCAAGGATTTGATTACCGATAATACGTTTCGTATTAACATTGGTCTGACGTTCAATGAACGTTGGTTCGCCAAGTGGAAAGTAGATTAATCTTCAAATTAATTGAGAACAATTATTTCTATAAAACAGCTTTTAGGGACGAGCATTGCGTTCGTCCTTTTAGCGTTTGTTGGCTGTAGTGAAGCCCATGAACACACTGCCCCTGCCATTAATCCAGAGGACTCTGTGTCGATGATGACCACCTATGGCGTCAATACCTTGATAAGCGATTCTGGTGTTATTAAATATCGCATTGTCTCAGAGCGGTGGGATGTCAATACTGTGCGTCAACCTTCCCGTTGGGAGTTTATGAAAGGTATCTTCTTTGAACAGTTTGACGAGCAGTTCCACGTACAGGCCTATATTCAGGCCGACACAGCTTGGTATTTCGACCAGCAGCGTCTATGGAAATTAAGAGGTAGGGTGAACTTGCGCAATGTCGATGGCCTTGTCTTTACCAGTGAAGAACTCTATTGGGACGGTATGAAGCATGAGTTTTATTCACATTGCTATTCCAAACTCGTCACCCCCGAGCGTACCATCGAGGGAACCTATTTCCGTAGTGATGAGCAGATGACCCATTATCGAGTTAGCAACTCTGTTGGTTCGTTCCTTGCCGAGGATTTCGACGATGACGCCGAGTCTGCCGACACAACCACAATTTTACCATGATGACTACACAGATTATAGGCCTTGTCATTTCGATGATATTCTCTGCCTTCTTCTCAGGCATGGAGATTGCCTTCGTGTCCAGTAACAGAATGCTGGCAGAGATGTCACGCGAGAAGAACCACCTTCCTCAGCGTGCCATAGCCTTGTTTTATCGCCATCCCAATAACTTTGTGTCCACGATGCTTGTGGGAAACAACATCTCCCTGGTCATCTATGGTATCCTCTTTGCCCAGATTTTCGATCAGCTCTTGTTTAATGAACTCTTAAACGATGCTGCCCGTGTCACAGCTGACACCCTGCTATCAACAGCCGTGGTGTTGTTTACGGGTGAGTTCCTGCCTAAGACCATCTTCAAGAGCAATCCTAATACCATGCTTACCTTTTTCTCGTTGCCGGCTTTGCTGTGCTATGTGGTGCTCTATCCTATTTCGCGCTTCGCCACTTTATTGTCAAAGGGCTTGCTGCGCCTGATAGGCGTAAGGGTGAGTAAGGCTGCCGATGACAAGGAATTTACGAAGGTGGATCTCGACTATTTGGTTCAGAGTAGCATCGACAATGCCCAGAGCGATGATGATATAGAGGAAGAAGTACGTATCTTCCAAAACGCCCTCGATTTCTCTGATACCAAGGTCCGCGACTGTATGGTGCCACGTACCGAGATTGATGCCGTCGAGGATACAAGCACTATTGAGCAACTCAAACAGGTGTTTATTGAGTCGGGCCACTCCAAGATTCTGGTTTTTCACGAGGATATTGACCACGTCATTGGCTATATCCACTCCTCCGATATGTTCACTGTCAAGGACCAGCAGTGTGTGGACTTGGTGCGTGAGATTTCCTTTGTGCCAGAGACCATGCTGGCATCCAAGCTGATGAAACAGTTGATGCAGCAGAAACGCTCATTGGCAGTTGTTGTTGATGAGTTTGGCGGCACCAGTGGACTGGTATCGCTCGAGGATATTATGGAAGAGATTACTGGTGAGATTGAAGATGAGCACGACTCCACCAACTATGTTGCCAAACAACTTGACAATGGAGAGTATCTGCTTTCGGCCCGATTGGAGATTGAAAAGGTCAACGAACTCTTCAGTCTCGAACTACCTGAAAGTGACGAGTATATGACCGTTGGTGGCCTTATTCTTCACGAGTATCAGAGCTTCCCAAAACTCAACGAAGTGGTGAAAATCAACCAGTGGGAATTCAAAATACTGAAAAATACTGCAACTAAAATTGAATTGGTGCGATTAAAAGTCAACGAAAACTCCACTTTTTCGTAAATTTATGCCGATAATTCGAGAAAACTTAGTAACTTTGCGGGCTGTAAATTGAAACTAACAAGAATAATAATTAAAAACAATAAAAACAAAATTTTAAAATGGCAGCAATTGGAAAAATCAGAAGCTGGGGCCCCGGACTCGTTGTTATTCTGGGCTTGGGTCTCGTAGGCTTCATTGCACAAGATGGTTTTAGCACTTGTAAAGGTCAGGCCCAGATGGACAGCAGTACCGCTGGCGTGATCGATGGAGAGAAAATCGAGATTCAGGAGTTCCAGAACCTCGTAGGCGAGTATCAGGAGCTGGCTAAGCTCCAGGGACAGGACAATATGAACGAGGATCAGTTGAACAGCCTGCGCGACTACGTGTGGAACGAATGCGTTAACAATAAGCTCATCGAAGAGCAGGCCGCTAAGCTCGGTCTCACCGTTACCGATGAGGAGGTTGTCAACGTGCTGAAGGAGGGTACTCACCCCGCCATTAGCCAGACACCCCTGTTGTCTCAGTTCGTAAATCCTCAGACTCGTGCTTTCGATGCTAATCAGGTAGCCGCTTATCGCGAGTACCTCAAGCAGCAGTCTCAGACCAATGCCCAGGCAGCCGAGCAGGCTATGCTCTTCGAGCGTTGCTGGCCCCGTGCCGAGAAGATGCTGGCTCAGAAGATTCTTGAGATGAAGTATCAGACTCTGCTGGCAGGTTGCGTGATGTCTAACCCCGTATCAGCTAAGGCTGCTTTCGACAACCAGAACGTTGAGAGCGAGGTTATTATGGCTTCACTGCCCTATAGCAGCATCAACGACAATGAAGTTGAGGTTACCGATGCCGACCTGAAGGCTAAGTATGATGAGCTGAAGGAGCACTTTAAGACTCGCGCCGATCTGGCTGAGATTAAGTATGTGGTTTGTGACATTACTGCTTCTCAGAAGGACCGCGACGCTTTGATGGAGGTAATGCAGAAGGCTTCTAAGAATCTCAAGAACGACAGCGCTTCTGTAAGCGATGTTATCCGCGAGACTCAGTCTCAGGTAGCATACCTTGGCTTGCCCTTGTCAAAGAGCGCTCTGCCTTCAGACCTTGCCGATAGTATCAGCAAGATGAGCGCAGGTCAGGTAACTGCTCCCTTCGAGAGCCGCGATAACACCCTCAACGTTGTGAAGTTCTTCTCTAAGGAGAATGTGGCCGACTCAATCGAGTTCCGCATGATTTCTCTCGTTGGTCTTCAGACAGCCAAGGCTACTGCCGACAGCATCATGAAGTCACTCAACGCAGGTGTTGCTTTCGACTCTATTGCCAAGAAGTACAATCAGCGTGGCGAGAAGACTTGGATGACCTCAAACGAGTATGAGAGTGCTCCCACACTCACAGCTGACAACAAGGCCATCTATACCGCTCTTCTCAAGTCTCCTGCTGGCGAGGTGAAGAACCTTGAGCTCTCTCAAGGCAACATCATCCTTCAGGTAACTGAGCGTCGTGGTAATGTTGAGAAGTACAACGTTGCTATTGTAAAGCGCGCTATCGACTTCTCTAACGAGACCTATAATGAGACTTACAATAAGTTCAGCCAGTTTGTTAGCGAGAGCCAGGATATCGCTGGTCTCGAGGCTAAGTGCGCTGAGTTTGGCTTTGTTGTGATGGACGGTCAGGTTACTTCTGCTGATCACACTATCGCCAACATCCGTTCTTCTCACGATGCCATCAAGTGGCTGTTCACTGAGGCAGAAGAAGGTCACATCTCAAAGGTGTTTGACCGTTGTGGTGACAACGACCGTCTGATGGTTGTTGGTCTTAGCAAGCTCACTCCTAAGGGTTATGCTTCACAGAGCACTGTTGAGGAGACTCTGAAGCAGGAGGTTCTGCGCGACAAGAAGTTTGCTAAGCTCTCTGAGAAGCTTGCTGGTGCTAAGAGTATTGCCGAGGCTCAGGCTAAGGGTGCCCGCATCGATAGCATCTCTCACATCACCTTCCGCGCTCCTGTTTATGTTCCCTCTATCGTGATGCCCGAGCCCGCTCTTAGTGGTGCTGTGGCAGGTACAGAGAAGGGCGCTTTCAGCAAGAACGTTGTTAAGGGTCAGGCCGGTGCTTACCTCTTCCAGGTTATCAACCGCACTCAGCGTGAGGGCGTAACCTTCAACGAGAAGGTTTCTGAGGCCGCTCTCCGTCAGTCAGCTCTTCAGCAGACAGTGGGTATGGCCATGCAGGAGCTCCGCGACCTCGTAGAGATTAAGGACAACCGCTATATCTTCTTCTAAGAAATAGAAGATAACAATAAACAAAAACAGGTGCATCATTCCGATGCACCTGTTTTTGTTTTGCTTAATTATCAAGCAACTTACTGAAGTTGTATTTGTTATTCTATTAACGTTGCGTGTTAGTTAAAGAAGTTCCATGAAACGCCGAAGTGAAGTACTGAAGCATTCATGGGATAGTGGGGTGTCAGGAAATAACGCTTGTTGAAGGCGTTGGCTGCTACATTCTGCATCAGCAGGAAGAAACGAGCATGCTTCAGATGCAGATTAGCGTAGAGGTCTACGAAGGGGAAGTTGCCGATCTTAGTCACCGTGTTAGCATTCTCTTGTACGGCAAACTGATTAAGGGCTGAGCAGAACTCTGGCGCCTTGTATTCCGTAAACCATGTGGCCGATCCACCCAGTTCTACCTTGAGAACCTTGGCAATCATGAAGTCGAGATAGAGGTTGGAGAACACGTTGAGCGAGGGGAGGGGCAGAACATCTTCGTTGGACGACGACTGATAGGTGATGAGGTTGTCCCAATGAAGGATGCCCAGACGGATTCTCTGGTCCAGCTGTGCTGTCATCACGTTGAGATTGCCACTGTGCTGTCGGATACCGGCAGAGAGCAGTGTGTTCTTCTCGTTGGCTCGATTGTACGACATGCCAAGATAGGTGTAGTTCTGAATCTCCTCAACAGCAACGCGCAGACAGGTGTTAGTCTTTTCATAAGCAAAGGTACCTTCGACACGTGTGCGTGTTTCCTTGCCTAAGTTGTTGTCCCACCAGAAGTGCTTTGAGTGATAGTGACGCTCATAGAACGTCGGGTTCAGACGGTGAACATAGCCTTTGGCCATCAAACGTACGGTGTCGCCCAGGAACGCGAAGTTGAGGTCGGCCGATGCGTCGAGTTTCAACTGACCGAAATCCTCGCCAACGACCCATGTCTCAGCCATGAGGTCGTAGTGCAAGGTATGTCCCAATGACTTGCGAATCTGTCCGCCTATGCTGATATTGTGTTCGTTGTAACGCTGCATGATGGCCGTGTTGTTGACGTCCACCTGCGGCAGCTTGAAACGGCGTATCTCGTGAGTTGCAAAGACCTTGAGGCCTGCAGGAACGTATTTATTGAAGCCTTCGAGCAGAGCGATGGCCAACGTGTTCTTCATCGAGAACTGGTTGGTCATATCGCAGATAGAGTCGCCGTAATAGCTGTCGTCAAACGCATCGAAGTAGCTATTCTTAAACAGACTGTCGGGAGTCTGATAAGCCAGGTAGCGACGCTCGTGGTTGTCGATTTCCAACGTGTGAATAAAGCTGGTGACGGGCACGAACTCCGACTTCATATATTGCTCGGTAGAGTCCTTCATTAAAGTCTCGGCCGCCAACAGGCTGTCGGCCATTTCCTGTGACGTCACTTTGATGCGTGGTGAGTTGTCAGCCACGGTCTTCTGTGGCTCAGGCTTCTCGTCCATTTCAGTTTCGTTTTCCTGAGTTTTTTTCTTGTCGGCATTGTCTTTGGCAGACGCTTCGGCAAATTTTCGAGCCTTTATCTCATCCTCAGTCATCTTGACCTGACGATAGAATCCCAGCGCATAGCGATGGGTGAGAAACAGGTGATTGTTGTCGTTGCGGTTCCAGTGACTCTGAAGGAACACAGGTATCTCGTTAGACTGGAACGTCTGTCCCGAGAGCTCTGGGTGGGTGATGTAATTATCGTTGGTGATACCGCCGTTCTCTGTGGCCTTCTCGTGGAAGGTAGAGAACAGGGCATGCAGCTGATATTGATCGGCCGTATAGGCAGCCCAGAATGACGCGCCGAAATGACTGATGCTCTGGTTTTGATAATAACCACGGGCATAGGCATAGTCGAGATCAAAGCCAAATCCCAGTTTCTTACCGGCGTTGACGGCGAACTTGGCATCCAGATGGTCCTCGCCGTTCTGCTTGTCGCCACAGTTGTCGTACGTCAGGTTGGTAATGGGCGACAGCGTGCGCGTGAAGTGCCATTCGTTGGGTTGCTTGTGCACCTGGTCGTAGGCGTCCAGGAAAGCGAACTGTGACTTGTCTTTACGATCGATGAAGATACGGTTCAGGCGTGCAGTATAGTTAGATCCAACGGTGTTGTACTGACCATAGCGTCCTGTGCCGAGTGTTGATTGCGGAAAAAGATGTGGCATGGTGTCGACCTCGGCTTCGATGATGTCGCCGAATTTGCGGTCTACCGTCCATACCTTGAGTCCGATGGGGATTTCTTTCTTCTGTTCTGTTGAATCCTTGCCGTGAGGGTTAAACGTATGATTCTGAGCACCATACGTGCTTATCTCGTCGGGTTGGTTAAAAGCATCGAAATCATTCTGTCCGTAAATGTTTATGCCGCCCAATAGTAAGGCGGCAGTAAACAATATGCGATAAGGTGATATGCTCATATTTTAAGTATTCGCAGTGCCAATTCAATAAATTTAAAGACAGAGGCCACAATCAGAATATAGATGGCCACCTGCTGGCTAGCATAGAAATAAACAATTAGTCCTGTGATAGCGCCAATCATAAAGATGACGTTGAGCCAGAAGCGCAGGGTGCGCGTCTTACTCGAGTCGCGGAAAGGCTCCAGGTTGTGTCGCTTGGGGTGGGCTACAAGATCGCGCTCCTCAGGACTCAATAATGATTCGTTTTCTTGAGACATAAATTATTTCTGAAGCAGATTGGTGAAACGAGCGAAGATATAGTCCTTGCGGTCGATGGTCTTTCTGCGGAACTTGCCACTGACGCGGGCCAGCTTGTTCTGCTTGCGGGTAAGACCATACTGGTCGGTAATCCACTCCTCTGCTTTATAGGTGGTGGCATCGCGCTCCTCGTCATAGAGATAGTGGATGCGGGTCAACTTCACGTCGGCAGCACCATCCTTACAGTTGATCATCAGCGTGTAGAAGAAACGGGTGCGATCGAGCACCAGGGGCTTGTTCTTGAATACCAACCACTCCTGGAACTGGCCTACCAGTTCGCCTGTGGCAGCATCAGCCAGAGATACGCGTGACTGCTCAATCTGGTTGGGCTCCTTGGTCATCTTCTGGAGGTCGGCGTTCAGCAAGTCAAAAATCTGTGCAGCCGTCTTGCCAGGGGCACTGATGGTGGTCTGGAAAACCACGCGTCCGTCAACCTCGGGCACTGCACCCACCAGATACTTTGCGTCATTGTTGGTGACTTGGGGTTGCTCCCATGTGTTGTCCTGTGCCATCGATGCCATGGGAATAAGCATCATTGCGGCCAAAATGATTTTTTTCATATCCGTTATTTTTAATAATTGCCGCGCAAAGATACAAAGAATCGGCCGAATCACAAAGGATTCGGCCGATTTTTAAAGATTTTTATTGCGAATATTTATTTTTTACACAATACTCATCTATTACATGATGATTATACGATGCCCTGAGCCATCATAGCCTTAGCAACCTTCATGAAGCCTGCTACGTTAGCACCCTTCACATAGTTGATGTAGCCGTCGGCCTGAGTACCATACTTCACGCAGTTCTCGTGAATGTCGTTCATGATGCGCTTCAGATAGTCGTCAACCTCCTTGGCAGTCCAAGACAGACGCTCTGAGTTCTGAGACATCTCAAGACCAGATACTGACACACCACCAGCGTTAGAAGCCTTACCAGGAGCGTAGAGGATCTTGGCATCCTGGAAGATCTTGATTGCCTCGGGGAGTGAAGGCATGTTAGCACCCTCAGCAACAGCGATTACGCCGTTGTCTACGAGAGCCTGAGCCTGCTCGCCGTTGATCTCGTTCTGAGTAGCGCAAGGCAGAGCGATGTCGGCCTTCTCGAACCAAGGACGCTTGCCCTCGTAGTATTTAGCTGTGGGATACTCCTCAACATACTCCTTGATACGTCCGCGCTCCACGTTCTTCAACTGCATGATGTAGTCGAGCTTCTCGCGAGTGATACCATCGGGATCGTAGATATAACCATCAGAGTCAGACATGGTCATGGGGATAGCGCCGAGCTGCAAGCACTTCTCTGCAGCATACTGAGCCACGTTACCTGCACCAGAGATCAGAACCTTCTTACCCTTCAGCTCGATACCGCGAGTCTGCAGCATAGAAACGAGGAAGTAAACGGTGCCGTAACCAGTAGCCTCAGGACGGATGAGTGAACCACCGAACTGGATGCCCTTACCGGTGAGCACACCCTGGAACTGGTGGGTGAGCTTCTTGTACTGGCCGAACATGTAACCAACCTCACGGCCAC
>Ga0310786_10012744_pt1 | contig 10395 bp, 7 predicted proteins | sample AusTroGonzalo_MG_FD_203881 | JGI IMG/M metagenome (GOLD analysis project Ga0310786, IMG submission 203881) | Bovine rumen microbial communities from tropical cattle in Woodstock, Queensland, Australia - Gonzalo_03 (v2) (version 2) | ecosystem: Host-associated > Mammals > Digestive system >... | reverse complement strand
TCAACCGGCAGAAGCTTGTCCTCGCCCTCGAACAGACGGCGGAGGACCACCGCGTGAAGTACGGGCTGAACGCGCTGATGACACAGGGCACGGACGGCCGGCGCACCTTCGACGCTGACGAGCACGTCTCCGCCGGACGGCTCGGCCTGGCTCCGGCGGCCCGCGCCGCGTTTGCGTCCGGCAGCGCCGCGGCGCTTTCCGACTACGGCGACAGCGCGGCGCTGGAGGCGGCCTGGCGCGGGGACGTCCTGGCGACGGCGGGGCTTGCCGAAGCCGACCTGGCGCCGGCGGAGACCGAGTGGCTTGCCAAGGAGATTTCCGAGCGCGTCGAGTCGATGCGGCTTGACGTGCGCGGCGTCCAGCGCGCGCTTGCGGCGCGGCTCCAGCAGTCGCTCGTCGAACATCCGGAGACACTGGGCGACGTGCGCGACGCGAACGCGCTCGCCGAGGCGATAAAGTCGAAGTCGCTGGAGCTCGTGCGCGAGGCGACGGGAGCGGAGGTGCTGCCATGACGGTGCTTTTGGCAATGGTGTTCGCGGCGGCGCTCAGCGCCGGCAACGCGGAGTTCGACCGCACCGCGTCTGAGGGTGCGGCGAAGATAGCGATGGCCCGGTTCGGGAAGTCGCTTGCCGAGAACGGCGCGGCGGCTGGCGTCCTGAAGGACGCGATGCTGGCCGATCCCGGGCGGTTCGCGAAAAAGTCCGCCGCGGAGGCGGAATGCCTCCCGATATACGTGAAGTCCGCAGAGGACGCGTACGCGGTCGAGATGTCCGACGTCGCAAGGAGGCTGTCGCTGCCGGGCGACTTCCGCGTCGAGCTTTCCGAGCAGGACCGCAAGGGCGTCGAGGAGCGCTTCCGCCGCGCGTTCGACGAGGAGCGCCGCGAGGCAGTCGCCGCGCAGGCCAGGGGGATCGTCGCCGCTACGCGTCCGGGCGAGGAGGAGTTCGAGTCGAAGGACGAGGATACGCTTCGCCGCGAGATGGCGGAGCGGATCTCCAAGGGTCAGAAGACGCCGGTCTTCGAGGAGAACCTTTCGTATATTTCGGAGAAGATGGTCGATCCAGTGATTGCGGCGGCCAAGGCCGAGCGCAAGCGGCAGGGCGAGTACCTCATGCGCGTCCGCAGCGACGCCGTCGTTCCGTCGAAGCTTGCGGCGGACATCGAGTCCCGGCTCCGCGCGAACGTCGAGGAGCGCGCGAAGAAGGCGGACGCCGCGAATGCCTGGGGGGTGTTTCCGTCGGTGCTGTCGCAGGGCGTGCCCGACGCGGTGGAGCGCAGGATCCTGAACCGGTTCGCCGAGCGCATCGACGAGGTGCGGCTGGACGTGACGGCGGACGAAGTGGCGAACACCATCGCCGGCGATCCCGCCGCGCACGCCAAGGCGACAGAGAGCGAGAAGCTGTTCGTCGTCGCGTACTCGGCAAAGGCGCTTACGGAGGCCATGGAGCGGGCGCTGTCCGAAGTGTCGGGAGCGGACCGGGAGGAGCTTCACGGATTCCTTTCCGCACGACTCCAGTCTGCCGCGGTGACGAAGGCGGTGGAGCGGCTCGTCCGCAAGGAGGTCATGCCGAAGTGGCGCGAGGCGCGTGACGAGGCCGCAAGGAAGCAAGCGGAGAAGACCTGGCCGACGCTCTGCGACCGGACGTGGTATCCGCCGGCGGAACTGGCAGACGAGACCGCGGCGAGAAGCGACTATTCCCAGGCGGTCAGGGACTGGCGCGAAGTGAAGGGGATGGAGTCGCTTGCCGCGGCGGACGGCGGCCGGCCGGTGATGGAGGAGGCAGAAGCAAAGGCCGACGAGCGGGTCGCGGCGGCGTTCGACCTGGCGAGGAGCGCGATCGCCGCGCAGAACGAGATCGTCGAGTCTTCGCACGCCGAGGTGCTGGCGGAGTCGCGCGCGCGCAAGGACAGCTTCTGGCGCAGGACGCCGGACCTGAAGGCGATCGCGGCGATGCTGACCGCGGCGACGGAGGACAAGTGGGCGGAGCGGAGGATCGCTACGCTCTGGCCTGACGGCGAATTGCCAGCGAACGCCGACGAGCAGCACGTCGGGCTCTTCCCGAGCGTCAGGCGCAAGATCGAGCTGATGGCCAGGATGATCCTCGAGGAGATGAACGAGCCGGTCGAGCAGAAGCCGGAGGAACCGCCGCCGGAAGAGGAGAAGCAAGACGACAGCACTTCGGAAGAGCAGCCGCCGGAATTGCCGGCGTTCACCATTTCGGTGTCGAAGAACGGCGACAAGGTGGAGGCGAAACTCCTCAAGGGCAAGACGCCGGTTGTGGACAAGTCCGTCGACGCGAAGCTCCAGCCGTTCGAGTCCGCGATGCGCGAGATATCCACCACGCTCGGACGCGACTTGCTGAATCTGCGTTAGCGCGAATGACTACCGATGGTGGATTTTTCGTCCGCCGTCTTCAAGATGATGTGCCGCCGGTTCCGGATTCCGGCTCTGGCCACCACAACTGGTTGTGGCGGGATTTTAAAAAAAGCACAATTCCCCCTTGTCAAACTCACGTAAAATTGGTATATTACTCACATCCACAGCGGAAAAGGTTTTCCGAGTGGTTCACTAGTGAAACAAAAAGGATCAAAAAATGGCTAAGAAAATCCCTGCCACCAAGTCCGAGATCATGGCCGCCATCGCTGAGGCCGCTGGCATCAGCAAGAAGCAGGCCGTCGCTGCCTACGAGAAGTTCCTCGCGATCGCCTACGAGGGCGCGAAGGGCGCTAAGGGCATCGTCCTCCCGGGTCTTGGCAAGCTCATCAAGATCAACCGCAAGGCGCGCATGGGTCGCAACCCTGCGACCGGCGAGCAGATCAAGATCGCCGCGAAGAAGGTCGTGAAGTTCCGCGTCGCCAAGGCGGCGAAGGACGCCGTCCTCGCCTAACGGCACAATGGCGACTTGATTTCGAAGTTGCCGCTGACGGGCGCGGGCCGAGAGCTCGCGCCTGTCTTTTTTGATTTCGCAGAATGTTCTTGAGGAGGCAAGATGAAGAAGGTTGGACTGGCAATGGCGGCGGCGCTTTTCGCGGCGGCTGCCGCGGCGGAGGTGGCGCGTCCCGCGCTTTCAGTGGAGACGCTCTCGCCGCGGCTTTGGCGCGTGCGCGAGCAGGGCTCGGAGGGAAGCCTGATGAACCGCTACGGGACAGTTCGCGACTTCCCGGTCCTGTCGTCCAACCTCGTCGCCGACGGCGCAGTGTCCCTCGCGGGCGCCGAGATCGCGGTCGCGAAGGACGGCGAAGGCTTCCGCATCCGCTTCCCGCTCGATCCCGACGAGCGCGTCTACGGTCTCGGCGACGCGAGCCGCGCCAACCTCCAGCGCCGCCCCGGCCGCTACGAGGTCTACGTGAGGAACATCTCGAGCTACATCCCCATTCCGATGGCGATCACCTCGAAGGGACGCGGCTTCTTCCTCAACACCACCTGGCCGAACGTCGTCGACGTCGGCGAGGCCGACAAGGACGCGGTGGTCTGCACGGCCAAGAAGGGGACGGTCGACTTCTACGTCTTCACCGGCCGCGACTACCGCGAGCTCCTCGAGGTCTACACCTCGCTCACCGGCCGCCCCGCGCTGCTGCCCGCCTTCGCCTTCGGCTTCTCCTTCGTCTGCAACCAGTGGATCAACGCGTTCGACCTGCTCCAGGAGGCACGCGAGTTCCGCGACCGCAAGCTTCCCTGCGACGTCCTCGGCCTCGAGCCGGGCTGGATGGAGTATTTCTACGACAAATCGACCCGCAAGCGCTGGGACCCCGGGCGTTTCTACATGCCCTACTGGATGAGCCCAGAGACGCAGCGGCGGCTCGGTCCCGCCGGTGCGCTCGAGCGCATGGGCTTCAAGCTCTCGCTCTGGCTCTGCTGCGACTACGACCTCACCCGCTACGAAGAGGAGCTGCTGGAGGGCAAGTGGAAGGGCGCCATGTTGCGCGGCTCGAAGCCGCAGGAGACCGACGAGACCTTCGTCGACGACCACATCGTCCAGCCCAATGCCATCAAGGACCCGCGCTACAACGTCGAGTGCGGGCGCGCGCGGGCACTCGGGCCGGAGGGGACGCGCCCCTGGTTCGAGCACCTCAAGTACTTCTGCGACTCCGGCGCGAGGTGCTTCAAGCTCGATGGCTGCCAGCAGGAGAACCCGTCCTCGCGCCAGTGGGCGAACGGCCGCTCCGACGACGAGAACCACAACCTCTACCCGCTCATCTACGCCAAGCAGATGTGCGAGGGCTATGAGGCGTACACCGGCCGCCGCGCGATGGTCTACACCTCCTGCGGCTACGCCGGCATCCAGCGCTACGTGGCGACCTGGGCCGGCGACACCGGCGGCGGCGTGGGAAGCATGGTCTCCTGTCTCAACCTCGCGGTTAGCGGCCACTCTAACCAGAGCTGCGACATGTCCGTCTTCAAGGACGGCGTCCTGTATCCCGCCGGCATCCACTTCGGCTTCCTCTCGCCCTGGAGCCAGCAGAACAACTGGGACTACCACAACCAGCCGTGGTACCAGGAAGACGCCGGCGTCGAGGCGTTCCGCGCGGCGGACAACCTGCGCTACCGCCTCTTCCCCTACCTCTACGGCGCCGCGGCGGAGGCGCACCGCACCGGCTGGCCGCTGATGCGCCCGCTCGCGTTCGCCTACCCCGACCGTGACGAGTACGCGAACGTCACCACCACCTACATGCTCGGCGACGACCTGCTCGTCTCCGCCTTCGCCGAGGAGGCGTTCATCCCGCCGGGCGATTGGTACGACTTCTACACCGGCGAGAAGGTGACGGGTCCGCGGCGTCTGCGCCTCAGAATTGATCCCTCTCGCGGCGGCGGGCTCTTCGTGCGCGCCGGCGCGGTGGTGCCGATGTGGCCGCTTAAACAGCACCTCGAGCGCGGCTGGAACGAGACGGTCGAGCTCCATGTCTGGCCCGGCGACGGCGAGGCGACGCTCTACGAGGATGACGGCGACTCGCTCGCCTACCGCGACGGCGCCTACGCGCTCACCAAGATCGTCAACCGCGGCGGCAAGCTGGAGATCGGCCAGCGCCAGGGCTCCTTCGCCGGCATGCCAGCTGCGCAGCCGGAGTTCATCGTCGTCAACGAACCCTAGCGCCGCACTTGATTTCTGTGCGTCAGTTTTGCTATAATACGTTCAATTTCCGGGGGGTGTCCGGAGACAGACCGTATCGTAAACTGACCGGGAGCGTCAAAAGACATAGATGGCAGAGACACTGCTCAAGATAGAGAACCTCAAGAAGAGCTTCGGGAACCTCGAGGTGCTGAAGGGCATTTCGACCGAGATCCGCAAGGGTGAGGTCGTGGTGATGATCGGCCCGTCGGGCGGCGGCAAATCGACCTTCCTCCGCTGCATGAACCTCCTTGAGCAGCCGACCGATGGTTCGATCATCTTCGACGGCATCGACATCGTCAGCGCCGACGAGAAGACCAAGAACCGCGTCCGCTCCGAAATGGGCATGGTTTTCCAGCACTTCAACCTCTTTCCCCACCTCACCATCCTCGACAACATCACCCTCTCCCCGCGCCTCGTCCGCCGTTGGCCGCGGGAAAAGGCCGAGAAGAAGGCGATGGAGCTTCTCGAGGTCGTCGGCCTCGCCGAGAAGGCCAAGGCGTACCCGCAGCAGCTTTCCGGCGGCCAGAAGCAGCGCGTCGCCATCGTGCGCTCGCTCGCGATGGAGCCGAAGGTGATGCTCTTCGACGAGCCGACTTCCGCGCTCGACCCGGAGATGGTCGGCGAGGTGCTGGACGTGATGAAGGACCTCGCGAAGAACGGCATGACGATGGTCGTCGTCACCCACGAGATGCGTTTCGCGCACGACGTCGCGACGCGCGTCCTGTTCCTCGAAGGGGGCAGGATCGCCGCGGAGGGCACGCCGGCGGATATCTTCGACGCGAGGCACGACGGACGCCTTGGCGAGTTCCTGGGCAAGGTGCGCGTCGGCACCGGCTTCCGCGACAAGGTCAAGTCCGAGCTCTTCGACATCCTCGAGGACCGCGAGGTCTCCGAAGCCGAGCTCGCACGACTCAAGGAGCTGCTCGCCGTAAGCGAACCGGCGAAATGAACTGATTTCCCTACAAAACCACCAAAGGAGAAAAATACATGAAAAAATTGATGATCACGCTCGGCGCCATGACCGCCGCAGCTGTCGCATTCACGGCCCTGGCCGATGAAAAGACGCCCGCCCCGAACGAGGCCGCCAAGCCCGAGACGGTGCAGGCGGAGCCGGCGGAGATGGAGGAGGAGGAGTCCTCGTTCGTCGAGTTCGCGTTCCAGCTCGACATCAAGTCCGCCTACGTCTCCCACTGCCGCATCTTCTCCGATGCACCGGTCGCGCAGTACGACGCCTGGCTGCAGTTTAACCTCCCCGAGAACTTCGGCTGGATCGCGTTCGACGTCTGGGCCAACCAGGAGCTCAACAAGAAGCACAGCGCGGTCGATACCGGCAACGGCGGCATGCGTCTAGGCGGATTCGGCGAGTTCGACTACGAAATCGTCTACGGCAACTCGATCGGGCCGGTGAACTTCACCGCCTCCCACCTCTGGTACACCTATCCGCGCACCGGATGGGGCGGGTCGCAGAACTTCTGGACGCTCGGCGTCGAGTATGACAACGAGATCATCGTCCCGAGCGCCAAGTTCTACTGGGAGTACTGCCATGGCAACGAGCCTGGCGCGGCGTTCATGTTCGACTTCGCGCTCTCCCACACCTTCCAGCTCACCGAGCAGCTCTCGCTCAAGCTCACCACCAAGACGACGCTCTACACCTCGGAGTATGCCGACTACATCTCCGGCGGCGAGATCAGCCGCGCTGCGTTCGGCGGCTGGGACAACGGCGTCTCCCTTAACTATCAGCTCACCGACAACATTTCGCTTGGCGGATTCCTCAACTTCCTCTACAAGCTCGACCACAGGGTTCGCCACTGCCCGGGTTGGGACTCCTATTCGCCCCGTTACCTGGACGACACGGAGGGCCCCTGGAACGACACGCATCCCGGAATCCTCTACGGCGGCGTCTCCATCTGCTTCGCGTTCTAATCTCGACCGGCAAACGGGGAAAACGACATGAGGAAAATCCTGATCGCGGCCGCGGTGCTTTCCGCCTCGGTCGCCTTCGCGGAGGGGGAAACGCCGGCGGAAACGCCGGCGTATCCCGTTTCCGTGGTGGTTGACGACGCCACGAACGCGTACAACCTCGCGGCGATCGCGGACGAAGGCGACGTCAAGGGCGCCAAGTCATACATCGACGCATATGCGGACAACGTGCAGAGCGACAAGGAGTTCAAGGCGAACGAGGCCAAGGCGCTCGAGACGATCCGCACCGAGAACCGCTTCTTCGGCACCTGGTGGGCGATTTTCCCCCCGCTCCTCGCGATTTTCCTCGCGCTCATCACCAAGGAGGTCTACTCGTCGCTCTTCATCGGCATCGTCTCGGGCGGGCTGCTCTATTCCGGCTTCGCCTTCGAGGGCACGATGACGCACGTGATGAAGGACGGCTTCATCGCGTCGATCGCCGACGCGTACAACGTCGGCATCCTCCTGTTCCTCGTCCTCCTCGGCTCGCTGGTCGCGATGATGAACAAGACCGGCGCCTCCGCCGCGTTCGGCCGGTGGGCCAGGGACCACATCAAGACCAGGATCGGCGCCCAGGTCGCGACGATCATCCTCGGCATGCTTATCTTCGTCGACGATTACTTCAACTGCCTCACCGTCGGCAGCGTGATGCGCCCGGTGACGGACGCGAAGAAGGTTTCGCGCGCCAAGCTCGCGTACCTCATCGACGCGACCGCGGCCCCGATCTGCATCATCGCGCCGATCTCCAGCTGGGCCGCGGCGGTCGCCGGCTTCGCCAAGGGCGCTGGCGCCGAGAGCGGATTTTCGCTCTTCATCGCCGCGATTCCCTACAACTTCTACGCGATCCTCACCATCGTCGCCATGTTCGCGTTCGCGTTCCTCAAGTTCGACTTCGGACCCATGAAGCGCCACGAGGCGGCCGTCTCGTCGGGCGAGCCCGACCTCGGGGCGATCGAGGACGCGACCGAGGCGCTCACCCAGAACGAGCGCGGGCGCGTGATCGACCTGGTCATTCCGGTCGTCGTGCTCATCGCCTGCTGCATGGTCGGCATGGTGTACTCCGGCGGCTACTTCGGCGGTGACAACTCCGGCGACTTCGTCAAGGCGTTCTCCGACTCCGACGCGTCCGTCGGGCTCGTGTTCGGCTCGATCGCCGCGATTGTGTTCGCCGTCGTCTTCTACCTCTGCCGCCGCGTGATCTCGTTCCGCGACTGCATGGACGCCTTCCCCGAGGGCTTCAAGGCGATGGTCCCCGCGATCATGATCCTCTGCTGCGCCTGGACGCTCAAGTCGATGACCGACTCGCTCGGCGCGAAGGTGTTCATCTCCGACATCATCAGCGGTCCGGCGGCGGGGCTGTGGAACTTCCTCCCCGCGATCATCTTCGTCATCGCGATAGTCCTCGCGTTCTCGACCGGCACCAGCTGGGGCACGTTCGGCATCCTGATCCCGATCGTCCTCGCCGCGATTCCCGGCTCCTCGATGACCATCATCGCGGTCTCGGCGTGCATGGCCGGCGCCGTCTGCGGCGACCACTGCTCGCCGATCTCCGACACGACGATCATGGCGTCGGCGGGGGCGCAGTGCAACCACATCGTGCACGTGAACACGCAGCTTCCCTACGCGCTGACGGTCGCGGCGGTTTCGTTCGCCGCGTACATCATCGCGCCGTTCGTCGGCACGGCCTGGATATCGCTTCCGCTAGCCGTCCTGCTCATGCTGGCGATGCTCTTCTTCCTCAAGCTCGTCCTCAAGGGCTCGGTCGACGAGAGCTCGCTGCCGCTCGTGTTCCGCCGGTTCTCGCAGAACATCAACGACGCGGCGCTCTCCGCGGCGCTTTCCAAGATGGCGTCGGCCATCCTCGCGGACGGCCGCATCGACGAGCGCGAGGCCGCGCAGCTCTCCGAGCTCCTGAAGGGCATGGAGGGCCAGAGCGAGTTCCGCAAGGCGCTCGACGACGCGCGCGCAGACGGCGTCATCACGCTCGACGAGTCGGCGGTGCTGGAGCGCTTCCTCCGCAAGGCCATCGGGCGCAAGGCGTAGGCTTTTCCCAACGAACCACAAAAAGGGCAACAGACATGATCAAGAAGACGCTTATCGTTCTCGCCGCGGCCGCGGCGCTCGCCGGATGCGGCGGCAAGGACGACGGAATCCGCAAGTTCACGGTCGGCTTCGACGCCGACTTCCCGCCCTACGGCTACAAGGATGGCGCGGAGTACAAGGGCTTCGACCTCGACCTCGCGCGCGAGATCTGCGCGCGGAAGGGGTGGAAGTTCGTCGCCAACCCGATCAACTGGGACGCGAAGGACATGGAGCTCAACTCCGGCTCGATCGACTGCATCTGGAACGGCTTCACGATGCAGGGCCGCGAGGAAGGCTACACCTGGACCGCTCCGTACGTCGACAACTCGCAGGTCGTCCTCGTGAAGGCCGGCTCGCCGATCAAGACCCTCGCCGACCTCGCCGGCAAGATCGTCGGCGTCCAGACCGACACGCCGGTCCAGAAGGCGCTCTCGAAGGACGGCGACAAGAAGGAGCTCGGAGCGACCTTCAAGGAGCTCGTCGTGATGCCGAACTACAACCAGGCCGTCAACGAGCTCAACATGGGCGGCGTCGACGCGGTCGCGATGGATGTCGGGGTGGCCAAGCGCAAGATGGCCGACCTCCCCGGCAAGTTCGCGGTCCTCGACGAGATCGTGATGACCGAGACCTACGGCATCGGCTTCAAGAAGGGCAACGTCGCCCTCAAGGACGAAGTCGAGGCGGAGCTTCGGAAACTCGCCGCGGACGGCACGATGGCGAAGATCGCCGCGCAGTACGGCATCGAGCCCCAGGCGCTGATCCTCAAGTGAGATGACGTTCGCGTCGATGCTGCTTGATCTCCTGCGGGGTCTTGGCACCTCGCTGGAGATCTTCGCATTCACGCTGCTGATCGCGCTGCCGCTCGGCTTTCCGCTGGCGCTCGGGCGCATGTCGAAGAACCGGCTCGTCTCGGGCGCCATCGGGGTGTGGATCTCGATCGTGCGCGGCACGCCGCTCATGCTCCAGATCATCTTCGTCTACTTTGCTCCCTACATCCTCTTTGGAATGCCGCTGGCGCGCTACCCGCGGCTGCTGGCGACGGTGCTCGCGTTCGGCCTCAACTACGGCGCCTACTTCGCCGAAATCTACCGCGGCGGCATCCTGGCCGTGGACCCGGGGCAGCACGAGGCGGCGAAGGCGCTGGGGCTGACGCGGGCGCAGACATTCTTCCGCATCATACTTCCGCAGACGGTCAAGCGCGTCATCCCCGCGGTCGGCAACGAGGTGATCACGCTCGTGAAGG
>Ga0310786_10012742_pt1 | contig 10397 bp, 7 predicted proteins | sample AusTroGonzalo_MG_FD_203881 | JGI IMG/M metagenome (GOLD analysis project Ga0310786, IMG submission 203881) | Bovine rumen microbial communities from tropical cattle in Woodstock, Queensland, Australia - Gonzalo_03 (v2) (version 2) | ecosystem: Host-associated > Mammals > Digestive system >... | reverse complement strand
CGGTTCGGAAACACCTATTCCATCAATATCAATCCCACGATCCGCATCCCATTCGCCTTCGGCCCCGACACCCATGTGGCGCTGAAGGACACCATTTCCGTGCCGGAGACGCTGGGAAAGATCCTCAAGGACAACACCGTCGTCCTGGCAGGCGAGCTCACCAACACCCTGCCGCTGGAAGTGGAGCTCCACCTGGTGATGCTCAATGACCTGGGCATCGAGGTCACGGAACCCGTCACACAGCGCATCGCCGCCAACGGCAGCTGCGCCCTCGACATCCCGCTCAAGAACCTGGTGGGAGACGCCATCGTGAATCTGTCGAAAGCCGTGCTGTCTTTCCGCGTCCTGGGGACCGACGACGCCCGCCCGATACGGGCCGACGACTATCTGCAAGCCTCGGTCTATGTCCGTGTGCCCGGCGGCTATCATTTCACTTTCTAATCTGCAGGAGCCATGAAACGATCCTTCCTTCCAGCCCTGCTGCTCTTCCTTCCGCTGCTGCTCCCCGCCCAGTCGCGCGGCAGCTATTTCTTTGAAAACTCCCTGCTGCGCCACAAACTCAACCCCGCCTTTGCGCCGCAGGTAAGCTATATTTCCGTGCCCGTATTCGGCAGCGGCTCGTACGACGCCGCGAGCAACATCGGGTTGGGCAACTTCGTCTTCCCCCGCTACAACGCCACATACACTTTCCTCAGCGACCAGGTCGATGCAGATACCTTCCTCAACAAGCTGCCCCAAAAGGATCCCTACTTCAATGCGCGCTTCGAGACCGACCTGCTCGGCGGCGGCATGCCGGTGGGAAAACATGGCTACGCCACGGTGAGCCTTTCCGTGGTCGGAAGCGGAAACGTGGTGATTCCCGGGGAGTTGCTTCGCTTTGCCAAACTGGGAAGGACCCTCGATACCCATCGCTGGGACATCGAAGGCCTGCAGGGTGGATTTTACCGCTATGCTTCGCTGGCGGCGGGATACAGCCACGACCTGGGCACGGTGGTCGAGGGACTCCGCCTCGGAGGACGCGTACACCTGCTCGTCGGCCTTTCGGCCGCCCGGGCCGGTATCGACCGGCTTTCTGTCCGCATGGAGGAAGATCTATTTGCCGCAGAACTCCGCGGGGCCGGAAATCTGTCCGGCTACGGCTATCTCCTGCAGGACAATTTCCGGTGGAGCAGCCTCGGCCTGCGCAAACTGGCATTGAGCGACATCGGGCTCCGCGGCATCGGCGCCGCCATCGACCTGGGGGTCGAATACAGGCTGCCGCTCGACGGTTTCCTGGAAAGCGTGAACCTCTCCGCCTCGGTCAGTGACCTGGGCTTCATCTGGTACAACCGCAAGGCCAGGGAACTCTCCTTCAACGGCGATTTCGCCTTTGCCGGCTTTGAAAACCTGAACAGGGGCAATCTGCCCGGACTGATCGACGAAGTGATCGACGACCTGAAAGAACAGGCCAGTCCGGAGATTACAGACGGCAGGCCGTTCATATACACCCTTTCGCCCACCATCCACGCGGGCGCCGAGCTTCCTTTCTATGTGCTTGCCTTCCGGATGCACGCGGGCCTGCTCTACTACCATACGGTCGGCCGCAGCAACCTGATGGCTTCCTACGGCATTTCTCCCTTCGAATGGCTCAATCTGGGCGTCAACTGGACTTTCCTCGGCCCCGCCGGCCGCTTCGGCTTCTATGCGGAATTCATTCCGCGCAAATACGTCGGGCTTTTCTTCGGGATGGAACGGGCTTCCTTCAAGCGCAACAGCAAGCACTACGCCATCGGCAATGCCACCGACAGCTTTGCCTTCGGCGTCAACGTCCTTTTCGGAAAATAAAAAAGGCTACCGTTTCGTCGCGACGATGCGGCTGTACTGATGGATCCGCTGCGGATCGGCGGTAATGGTGTAGAACATCAGCCAGCCGGCGACGCTGTTCACCACCGCGTCGTAGGGCAGAAGCCGGTGCGCAAACTTTACCAGACGCGGATGCATGAAAAAATAGCCGCAGATGCGGTCGAGCCGGCGCAGCGTCGGCCGCACTTTCTCCGTCAGATCCGTCATTTCGATGTCCGTGAAGGAATGGGCCGCCAGATATTCCTTCATGTCGCCGATATACTGGTCGTGGGGCGTAACGCTCATGGCCGCCCAGGCAATGGCGGAAGCACGACGCTCGAAGGACGACATAGCTTCGGGCAGGCGGGCGTCATAGCCGTCGAAGACGACCAGCTTTCCTCCGGGTTTCAGGATGCGGGCAATCTCGCCGAAGACATGCTCCTTGCTCTCAGCGTAGCATAAGGTTTCCACGGCGAAGACGATGTCGAACGAAGCTTCCGGGAAGACCGACAGATCGTTGTAATCGCCTTCCTTGAGGGTGACGTTGCCGGGTACACGGTGCCTGAGGAAATGGCGGTTTGGCAGGTCGAGGGCCGTGAACAGGTGGTCGGGGAACTGCCGGGCCAGGTACTTCGTATTGATGAGTTTGCCGGCGCCCAGTTCCAGTACCTGCATCGAAGGCTGGTCCAGGAGACCCGCTACGAAACGGGCCTGGTTCAGGAAATCGTCCTTGTGGTAAAAGTCGTCGTCTGAAAGGCCCAAATGAATGGAGTCTCCACCCTGGTTGTGGACCAGACCATAGAAAAAGTCGGATTCTCGGTAATAATGTTCAACAGCCTCATTGTCCGTCTTCTTGTGCAATAAAGCCTCGATATCCACATAGCGGCCGATGATGTGGAGACGGGCTTCGATCTCGATCTCCTGCATGGACTTTCTGGCTTCCTCTTGCATGGTGTTGACGCGAATGATAGGGTTACTGGAAAAGCCGGCGGCAGAGCGCGGCGATGTCGGCGACAGGCGTGACGGTAATGCCGCCTTCGGACGCTTTTTTACGTTTGGCAAACGAGGATTCCTTGTTGAAGGAGGAGATATAGATCTCTTCAAATCCCAGTTTCTCGGCCTCGGCGATCCGGCGTTCCACCTGGCTCACGGGACGAATCTCCCCGCTGAGGCCCACCTCGGCGGCAAAGCAGACTTTGGGCGAGATGTACAGGTCGAAGTTCGACGAGAGGATGGCGGCGACGATAGCCAGGTCGCAGGCCGGGTCGGAGACCCGGAGGCCGCCGGCGATATTGAGGAACACGTCCTTGGCGGCCAGCTTGAAGCCGGCGCGCTTCTCCAGCACGGCCAGCAGCATGTTGAGCCGGCGGCTGTCGAACCCCGTGGCGGAACGCTGCGGCGTGCCGTAGGCCGCGGTGCTGACCAGCGCCTGGATTTCGATGAGGAAGGGGCGTGTGCCGTCCATCATGGCGGCGATGGCGATGCCGGACAGATCGTCCTGGTGCATCGGGATGAGAATCTCCGAAGGATTCCGCACTTCGCGCAACCCCGTGCCTGTCATTTCGAAGACAGCCAGTTCATCGGTCGAGCCGAAACGGTTCTTGATGCTGCGCAGGATGCGGTACGAGCCTTTGGTGTCTCCCTCGAACTGCAGCACCACATCGACGATATGTTCCAGGACCTTGGGGCCGGCAATGGTGCCGTCCTTGGTAATGTGGCCGATGAGGATGACGGGTGTGCCGCTCTCCTTGGCGTAGCGCAGCAAAGCCGACGCACATTCGCGTACCTGCGACACGCTGCCCGCCGAAGAGTCAAGCGCTTCGCTGTAGATGGTCTGGATGGAATCGACGATCAGAAGCGCGGGCTGCACTTCCCGGGCCTGTACCAGAATATTCTCCAGGACCGTCTCGCTGAGGATGAAACAGTCATCCTCGCTGCCGCCCAGCCGCTCGGCCCGGAGCTTGATCTGCTTGGGACTTTCCTCGCCCGAAACATAGAGCGTCTTCAGGTCCTGGCAGAGAAGCGGAATCTGGAGGGAAAGGGTCGATTTGCCGATGCCCGGTTCGCCGCCGATGAGAATCATCGAGCCGGCCACCATGCCGCCGCCGAGCACGCGGTCGAGCTCTTCGATGCCGATGGAGAAACGGTTGTCCGGCGACAGGTCGATCTCGCGCAGCCGGGTCGGACGAGCGTCCGAGGCATCAATATAGGCCCGTGAACGGGTGGCCGCCCCACCGGAACCTGACGCCCCTTTCGGCACCTTGGGCTCCTCCACCATCGTATTCCACTCCCCGCACGCCGGACAACGACCCATCCACTTCGGACTCTCGTTTCCGCACGACGTACAAAACCACACACTTTTGATTTTCGTTGCCATACGACAAACTTACAAAAAAAAACGCTATCTTTGAAGAAATATACCCGAAAGCGAAGCGGAGCATTATCCGACAATAGAAAAATCATCATATGGATACCCTCACCATCAAGACCATCGGACCGTGGATGCCCCACGGCCAACAAATCTATCTCGTGGGCGATTGCCCCGCACTGGGTTCATGGGACCCGAAAAAAGCCCTTCCGATGACCGCCACTCAGGGCATCGTCTGGCACATCGATCTTGACCGCGAAAAACTTCCCGAATCTTTTGAATACAAATTCCTCCGCAAAGAACTCGACGGAAGTTTCACCTGGGAAACACGCTTCAATCGCAGCAACCCGTATGAAGTGTCCGAGACCACCTTCCCCGGCCAGCATCCCCGCTTTGCCGGCACCGCCATCCCGGTGTTCTCGCTCCGTAGCCAGCATTCCGCCGGCATCGGCGATTTTTCCGACATCAAACTGATGGTCGACTGGGCGGCCGCCACCGGACAGGCCGTGCTCCAGCTGCTGCCCGTCAACGACACCACCTCCACCAAGACCTGGACCGACTCTTATCCCTATGGCGGCATCTCCATCATGGCACTGCATCCCATCTATCTGAGTCTGAATGATATCGGCCCTCTCAGAAGCAAGGAGGAACAAGCCCGTTTCGAAGCTGACGCCGCCACGCTCAACGCACTGCCCCAACTCGACTATGAACTGGTATTTTCGCTGAAAGAAAACTATACACGCGCCATTTTTGCCCAAAAAGGCAAGCGGACCATGGGATCCAAACCTTTCAAGGCCTTCCTCGACACGAACCGTGACTGGCTGATGCCCTATGCCGCATTCTGTGTACTCCGCGACATGTACGGAACCGCCGATTTCTCGAAATGGAAACGCCTGAAGAAATACAGCAAGGTCGGCGTCTCGCGTCTATATGGCGAGGCCAGGGCCGAGATGGACTATTACATTTTCGTGCAATATCACCTCGACCGCCAGTTGCACGAATCCCATGCCTATGCCCGCTCGAAAGGCGTGGCGCTCAAAGGCGACATCCCCATCGGCATTACGCCGCACAGCGTGGAAGCCTGGGCCCAGCCCGAATATTTCAACATGGGCGAGCAAGCCGGCGCTCCGCCGGACGCTTTCGCCGTGGACGGCCAGAACTGGGGCTTCCCGACCTACAACTGGGACCGCATGGCCGAAGACGGCTACTCCTGGTGGAAGCGGCGCTTCCGCAAGATGGCCGAATATTTCGACGCCTACCGCATCGACCACGTACTGGGATTCTTCCGCATCTGGGAGATTCCCGTTCCCTACAAGTCAGGCCTGATGGGTCATTTCAGCCCGGCGTTGCCGTTTTCCGCCGACGACCTCCGCTGGCGCGGATTCCCTTTCGACGAAAACCGCCACGCCCGTCCGTACGCCGACGACGATCCCCGCGAAGTGCTGTTCCTGGAAGATCCTGTCCAGAAAGGAATGTGGCATCCGCGCATCAGCGCCCACTACACCCGCAGCTACAATGATTTGCAGCAATGGGAAAAAGAGGCCTTCAACCGCATCTACGATGACTTCTTCTATTCCCACAATACGGAATTCTGGCGTGTGCAGGCCATGCGCAAGTTGCCCGAACTGATCAGTGCGACCAATATGTTGACCTGTGCCGAAGACCTCGGCATGATTCCTGCCTGCGTGCCTCAGGTTCTCAACGAGTTGCATATCCTCTCCCTGGAAGTGCAGCGCATGCCGAAAGATCCGAAACAGATGCTCGGCAACCCGGCGCAGTATCCGTACATGAGTGTATGCACCACCGGTTCCCACGACACCAGCACGCTGCGCGGATGGTGGGCCAAAGTCCACGCGGGCGATGACTGCCCCGTGGAGGATTGTGAATGGATCGTGGCGGAGCACCTTTATTCCCCGTCCATGCTGACCATCCTGCCGCTGCAAGACTGGTTCTCGCTGGACATGTCCATGCGTGTGCAGGACGTCGACAGCGAACGGATCAACATCCCGGCCAACCCGAAGCACTATTGGCGCTGGCGCATGCACATCACCCTCGAGGACATGATCGCCAACAAGGATTTCAACCAGAAAGTGACAGAATTTATCGAGCGGAGCGGACGTAAAGCCTGAAAAATGGAAAAAGCAGAAAAGAAAAAAGGCCTGGCCCTGCACTGGCAGATCCTCATCGGCATCGGCCTGGGCATCACGACAGGCATTCTGTTGTGCAGAATCACTCCTTACGACCACTGGAGTCCCTACATCAAGTGGATGGGCGACATCTTCTTGCGGGGCCTGCGGATGATCGTCATCCCGGTAGTGTTCACATCCATCGCACTTGGCGTGGCGGGAATGGGCAACTCGGCGGCGCTCGGACGCATCGCCGGCAAGACCATCCTCTACTACATCACCACGACAGCCATCGCCGCCACCGTCGGCCTGACACTGGTCAATATTGTCAAGCCGGGCGTGGGCGCCAACCTCAACCTGGCGGAGAAAGTCTCGTCGGTCGGCAACGGAGAGATGTCGTTCGTCGATGAGATCGTGTCCATCGTGCCGTCAAACATCTTCGAGTCGCTGTCCAAGGGCGACCTGCTGCCCATCATCTTCTTCGCCGTCATCTTCGGCCTGTTCATGAACAAGGTCGACAAGAAGCACGCGGATGTGTTGAGCGGCCTCTTCACGGCGGTGTATGAAGTCATCATGAAAATCACGATGTTCATCATCCGCCTGGCGCCTTACGGCGTGTTCGCCATCGTCACGAATGTCGTGGGCCAGCAGGCCGACAACCCGCAGGCCCTGCTGTCCATGGCCGGCTCGCTGGGTGTTTTCGTGCTGGTGGTCTGGGGCGGCCTTCTCATTCAGGGCGGCGTGGTGCTGCCGACACTCGTCCGGGTCATCGGCAAGCAGAATCCCTGGCGACATATCGCAAAGATGTCCACGGTGCTGCTGACTGCCTTCTCCACCTGTTCATCGGGAGCGGCGCTGCCCATCAACATCCGAGATTCGCAGGAGAAATGCGGCATTTCAAACAAGATCGCCAGCTTCGTCCTGCCGCTTGGCTGCACCATCAACATGAACGGTACGGCGCTCTATGAGTGCGTGACGGCCATCTTCATCGCCCAGGCTTACGGCATCGACCTGACGCTGGCCCAGCAGGTGATGATCGTCTTCACGGCCTTGCTGGCCGCCATCGGCACCGCAGGCATCCCGATGGCCGGCATGGTGATGCTGACGATCGTGCTTTCCGCCGTCGGTCTGCCGCTCGAGGGCATCGGCCTGGTGCTGGCCGTCGAACAACTCTGCGACATGCCGCGCACCTGCATCAACACCTATGGCGACAGCTGCGGCGCCGTGATCATCGCCCATTCCGAAGGAGAAACCTTAACCATTTGACATTGCTGATGAACGACGAACCCGAACGTTTTGACATGACCCGTCCGCCAGTCCGGACACGCTGGTTCCTGCGCCCCTTGACCTACCTGGTCAGCCTGCCGGCCACCATTGCACACAATACACAAATCCGTTATGAAGGGACACGCGATCTCAAGCCGCCGTTCTTGCTGCTGAGCAATCACAACGCCTTCATGGACTTCAAGGTCCTGACCAAAGCCATCTATCCGCGTCGCGCCAACTACGTGGTGGCCATCGACGGCTTCATCGGGCGGGAATGGCTCCTGCGCAACGTGGGAGGCATCTGCAAGCGCAAGTTCACTTCCGACGTGACGCTGGTGCGCCAGCTGGCCCGGGTCGTCGAGAACGGGGATGTCGCCGTCATCTATCCTGAAGCCCGCTATTCGCTCTGCGGAACGACATCCGTGCTTCCGGAATCGCTCGGCAAGCTGTGCAAGATGCTCAAAGTCCCGGTCGCGACCATGATCTGCCACGGACATCATGTCAATTCGCCTTTCTGGAACCTCCGATCCCGGGGCATCAAGCCCACGGAGGCCGAATTCAAGCTGCTGTTCACGCCGGAACAGCTGGAGAAGAAGACCATCGACGAAATCAACGACGCCCTGGTGGCTGCATTTCAGTACGATGATTTTGCCTGGTTACGGAAGAAAGGGCTTCAGATGCACTGCGAGAAGCGGTGCGAAGGCCTGGAGCGCGTCCTCTACCAGTGTCCGCACTGCGGTACGGAATACGAAATGGGCTCCAAGGGCAACGACTTGTTCTGCAAGCACTGCGGCAAGCGCTGGACCATGTCACCCGACGGAGTGCTTCATGCCCTGTCGGGAGAAACGGAGTATCCGCACGTACCGGACTGGTACGAATGGGAGCGCGCCCAAGTCCGTGCGGAAGTGGAGGCAGGGACCTACTCCACCGGCACCTTGCCCGTGGAGGTCCGCTCGCTGCCCAATTCCAAGGCTTTCATTCCTTTGGGAAAAGGCACGATGGTCCACGACATGAACGGTTTCCGCGTGCAGACGAAAGACCTGCTTGGCAAGGAACATACGATGGAGATTCCTGTGCCCATGGCCTATTCCGTCCACATCGAATACAACTATCTCGGCAAATGGGGCGACTGCGTCGACCTCAATACCCTGACCGACACCTGGTACACCTATCCGAAGGTGCCCGGCTGCTCCGTTACGAAGATGGCGCTCGCCACAGAAGAACTCTACTTCGCCTACCGCCGTTCCATCGGCAAACCCTGCCGTCCCGGCCTGGCGTAGTCAACGGATGACGAAGCGGTCACGGCCGGAGAGATCCCGGGCAACCTGGGAACCAGGGAAGACAGCAGCCACTTCAGAGCCGAAACGCTCGTTGATTTCCAGATAGACACGACCGCCGGGGCGCAGCAGGGCACCGGCCCATGCGGCTATGGCGTCATAGAAACGCAGCGGGTCGTCGTCGGGGACGAAGAGCGCCTCGGCAGGCTCGAACCCGAGTACGTTGGGCCGCATCGCCGCACGTTCACTCTCACAGATATACGGTGGATTCGAAACGATGACATCGAACTTAGGCAGACCGGCGGGCGGCGCAGCCAGTACGTCGGCCGAGAAGAAAATGGGCTTGGCGCCGTGGACCTTGACGCGCTGCTTGCAGGCATAGCGCAGGGCGGCGTCCGACAGGTCGCAGCCATAGACCATGGCCTCGGGGAAAGCGGCGGCCAGCGACCAGGCGATGCAGCCCGAGCCGGTGCAGATGTCGAGGATGTTGAACGGCTCGTCACTGATTTCGGTGCCGGAAAGTTCGTCGATGATACGCGACACCAGTTCCTCCGTCTCCGGCCGGGGAATCAGGCTACCGTCGCCCACCTTGAAACGATGGCCGCAAAATTCCGTGAAACCCAGCACATACTGCAACGGACGCCCGGTTGCCAGGTCATCAAGCGCCGCCAGGACAGCGGCTTCCTGATCGGAATCCGGCAAAGCCAATTCGGGTTCAGCAATATATTTATAGGAAGGTATATCCGTATAATGCTCCAGCAGGCGGAAGGCGATGGCCTTCACCTCCGGATCCGGATAAAGCGGCGAAAGCCGCCGCAGGCATACATCGACAAAGCCGTGTACAGTCATCGTTCGAAGTATTTGAGATTCCGGGTCAAGCCCGGGATGACGGGGTTGACAAAGCTTCTTCTATGAGGCAGTCGAGCACGTCTTCGACCTTCATGCCGGCGGCACGGATCTGGGCGGGAACCAGCGACATCTTCGTCATGCCCGGGACAGGATTGATTTCCAGGAAATAAACCTTTCCAGACTCAGTCATGATGTAGTCGCAGCGGATCAAGCCCCGGCAGCCGAAATGCTGGTAGATGCGGCGTGTCTGCTCCCGCACCGTATGTGCCTGCTCCGGCGTGATCTGCGCCGGACACACCTCATCACTCTTGCCCATGTATTTGGCCTCGTAATCGAAATACTCGTTGTGCGAGATGATCTCGGTCACCGGCAAAGGAATAATTTCCCCGTTGCGGTTGAACACACCTTCGGTCAGCTCACGGCCGGGGATGAAACTCTCGATGAGCACATCGTCGCTCTCGGAGAAGGCGTTGGCGACTGCAGCAGCCAGGTCTTCCTGCCGCTTGACCTTCGTCACGCCGAAAGAACTGCCGCCGTCATTCGGCTTGACAAACACCGGCAGACCCAGTTTCTCGACAACCTCCTCAGGCCGGAAGGCCTGGCCGCGGTGCAGGAACATCTCGGGTGCCAGGGGAATCCCCAGCCCCTGCATGGCCTTCTTGCAGGCATGTTTGTCGAAAGTCATGGCCG
>Ga0310786_10012741_pt1 | contig 10397 bp, 6 predicted proteins | sample AusTroGonzalo_MG_FD_203881 | JGI IMG/M metagenome (GOLD analysis project Ga0310786, IMG submission 203881) | Bovine rumen microbial communities from tropical cattle in Woodstock, Queensland, Australia - Gonzalo_03 (v2) (version 2) | ecosystem: Host-associated > Mammals > Digestive system >... | reverse complement strand
TGCCCAATCCGTTCGAGAAAAAAGACCTGACGCCGGAAGAGATTGCGCATAGAGACTCGCCGACGACGCTCTACCTGCTGGACATATCAGGCAAACTGATTTATGTGTATGAAGGCCGTCTGGAGGATGCCGGCGACTCGCAACTATCCCATCTGCCGATACCGATGCTCTCTACAGGCGTGTATTTCGTCAAGGCGTTCTACGACGGAGAATGGCATACGAAGAAGATACTTGTGCACTAAAGAACGGCTTTCGCACTAAAAAATCGAAAAAGAATGGCATATGCTTGCATATGTCATTTTTTATTTGTAATTTTGCAGCGCCAAATGCGTGAAAGCGCTATTTACGTAATTAAATCTATCAAAAATGAAAAAATTCTTCTCTTTTGTGGCCGCTGCATTGCTGAGCGTAGCCATGGTGGCAGGTGAGAACGACCTGCTGTGGGATTACACGGATGGAGCTCCGACTTCTAACCCGGACAATGGCCTGTATTACGAAAGTAAGATTTCCGATGGACCCGGCACGAAAAACGGCTTGTACGGAATCAAATTGAACTCCAGCGGCTATGCCTGCTTTAAGAAGGCTGCCGTGGCAGGTAAACTGAAACTGACCTTTGGTCCTCGTAGCGGAAATAACGCTTCGGATATACAGGTGTGGAGTTGCACTTGGGGTTCGGACGGAAAGACTCCGGCTAAAGGAGATACGCAATATGCTACCACAGGTCAGCAGACCGAACTCGGCACGCAGATCGTTGAGTTGACTGCCGAGCAGAACAATATTTACCTCTGCCGTGGTCTGAACACCGAGACCTGTCTGACGAAGATTCAGTTTGTGGAAGACGTAGCGCGTACATTCGTGGACTTCAAAATCGAGTTCCGCGATAATCCGTACACAGTGTTGCTGCCCGAGAGCGGCGAACTGCCGACAGGTGTGACCGTAACGGGTACAACCTACAACGGCGGTCAGCATGGCGTACAAGGCGGTACGATTACTGTGCCGGTAGATGGTACGGTGAAGTTTACTATCGGTGCCTGCCAATACAGCAACTCGGATATCACAGTAAAGAAAGACGGTGAGGTATATGCTACCATCAGCAACAAAGATGCTTGCGGCGAGCAGAAACCGAACTACAATCAATACGTGACGTATCTCTATATGGGCGAAGCAGGAACGCTGACCTTCGAGTTCGGCAGTCAGACATACGTACCGTATTTCTTCGCCGAAGCTGCTGAGGTAACGCCCTGCGAGGTGATTTTCAAAGACCAAAACGGTAGGGAGTTGAGTAGAGTAGAGACTATTGAAGGTGCTGCCTTGGAATCGCTGCCGGACGCAAGTGTGCTGCCGGCTATCAGTGAAGGCAATGCTTTCCGCGGTTGGTTCTATTCGAATGGCAAAAAGGCGAAAGTAGGGGATATCATTTCCGGCAACACGACCATTCAGGCGAAAGTAACTCCGATAGAGGAGGCTACAGTTGGAAGCGTACAGACCTACGATTTTGCATCGCAGATCTTCTATCCCGAAGACCATGAGACCGTAGAGGTATACAATGGTACTTTCCACGATGGCACGCACGGCTGGTATTTCGATGCCAACGGACACATCGACGTAGCGGTAGCAGGCAATGCCGTAGTGGTAGTGACACTGTGCCAGTACTCAGAAAGCGGTGACGTAATGGTAATGGATAGTGAGCAAGAACTCGGCAAATATACTGTGGAGAAAAACGTGACTCCCGACGGCACCGAACTGACAACTAAGTTTGAGGGTAACGCCGGTTGGTTGAGAATCGAGTGGACAGCAAAGCAATATATCCACAAAGTGGTTGTTTACAACGTGCTTGATTTTGTAGAGAAAGATGAGAATACCGGCTATTATATCGTTCCTGCCGGAGATGCGGCTTCGTTCCTTATGACACTTGTGCAAGCAGAGAGCGGCGGTAAGATTTTCCTGCCTAACGGCACGTATGACCTCGGCGAGACCTGTCTGACCACTATCAGCAAGAACAATATCGCTATCATCGGCCAGTCGATGGAAGGTGTGATTATCAAGAATGCACCGGACGCACAGTTGGAGTCGATAGACAAGACCGCAACGCTGCGTATCGCCAAGAATGTGAAGGGCATCTATCTGCAAGACCTCACGATTCAGAATGCACTGGATTACTACAAGAACAACAACGGCCGTGCTGTGGCGCTGTGGGATCAGGGTACACAAACCGTTTGCAAGAACGTGCGCCTGCTCTCTTATCAGGATACGTACTACAGCAACCTCATCGGAGCCGTGCGCTATTTCGAGGATTGCGAGATACACGGCACCGTTGATTTCATTTGTGGAGACGGAAGTGTGTATTTCTACAACACAGAATTGGTATGCGAGCAGCGTTCGACGAGTGGCGGCGGTAGCGACGCATTGACAGCCAGCAACGCAGATGCCAGCGATAAAGGTTATGTGTTCGACCATTGCACCGTACGTTATGCGGATGGCATTCAAGGCACTCTGCCCGTGGTAAGCTTCGGCCGCAGTTGGAACAACAAACCGAAGACGGTGTTCCTCTACACCTTCCTCGATGACAGCAACGGTGTGTTGAATATGACCAAAGATGCAAGTGCTCAGAAGGACAAAATCTCGCGTTGGACGCTCGGCGCGATGAATGCTCTCCCGGAATGCTTCGGCGAGTATAATTCCGTGAACGACAAAGGCGAGAACATCTCTCCGGCAACCAACAACGTCACTTTCGTGCTCAACGGCGCTGAGAAACCAATGGAGACCATCCTTACTGCTGATCAAGCCGCTGTCTATACGATGGAATATACACTTGGCTCATGGGCGGCACAAGCAGAAGCGGACGCCAAGCAGGCTGTGTGTGAAGAGAAAGCCGAAGACTTGGAGCCCGATGCCATCTATCTGGCAGAGACGGAAGGCGAGTTCGTCATGCTGCTAAAGGGCAGTGAGTTCTTCGACAAACTGGCATTGTATGACGGCAAGGTGTATACCCTGCGCAAAGCCAACGCCCGCGGCGGCTTCGGTCCGAAAGCAGGCGGGAGTCCCGAAGAGGGTATCGAAAACGCCACCGTCAGTAATAGCCAGGTAGAGAAAATCATCCGCGACGGCCAACTGATCATCGTTCGGGACGGCAAACAATACAACGCGCAAGGCGCACAACTATAAAAATGAACTGGTTTGAAAATCTATTCTTCGGCACGGGTATAGCACATTCGATTTTTGTGCTGACCATGGCCATCGCCGCTGGTATCTTCCTCGCGGAGAAACTGAAATTCAAGGGCATCACCTTAGGTATCACGTGGATACTGTTCTGCGCAATCGCCTGCAGCCATTTCGGCATGCACCTCGACCCGCTGGTGGAGACGTTTGCCAAGGACTTCGGACTGATCCTGTTCGTCTATTCCATCGGTCTGCAGGTGGGCCCGAGTTTCTTCAGCTCGTTCGGCAAAGGCGGCTTGCAACTGAACATGCTGGCTCTGAGCATCGTGCTGCTGGGCTGTCTGACTGCCATCGCTATCCACTACATTTTCGGCGTGGAGACGCCGGTGATCACGGGTGTGCTCTTCGGTGCGGTGACCAACACGCCCGGTCTGGGTGCGGCACAACAGACATTCCAGGACCTGACGGGCATTTCCAATCCCGACATAGCCAGCGGCTACGCCATGGCGTACCCGTTAGGTGTGGTAGGTATTCTAGTTTCGATCATGCTCATCCGCTGGATCTTCCGCATCAAACTGGACAAAGAGGAGGAGCAAGTGGCATCCGAGAAAGGCGAAGTGAAGCAGGTGGAGCATATCGACATCCGTCTGACGAACCCGCAGGTGGACGGCATCCGCGTGCGTGACCTGGCGCTGCTGACGCATGTGACGATCGTGGTGAGCCGTCTGCTGGACCGCGAGGGCAATGAGTTCATGCCCGACGCGAACACCATCCTGCACGTAGGCGACAGGGTGCGCTGCGTGTCCGACCGACAGAACGAACGCACGATACTGCTGCTCGGCGAACAGACGGAGATAGAGTGGGAGCAGACGGAGAAGAACGTGCACCTCGTCAACCGCCACATCGTCATCACCAATCCGAAACTGAACGGCAAACTGATCAGCGACCTGAAGGTGCGCGAGGCATTCCAGATAACCATCACGCGTATCCGTCGTGCGGGTATCGAACTGCTGGCTACGCCGGATCTGCGTCTGCAGTTGGGTGACCGTCTGACGGTGGTAGGCGAAAAGGAGGCGGTAGACAGAGTAGGTCAGGCGTTCGGCAACAACACCAAGAAACTGGATGCACCCAACCTGGCGTCGCTGTTCTTCGGCATTCTGTTAGGTGTGGCATTGGGTTCGCTGCCGATCATGCTGCCGGGTCTGTCGCAGCCGTTCAAACTGGGTCTGGCAGGCGGTTCGCTCATCGTGGCTATCCTCATCGGTGCGTTTGGTACGAAATACCACCTGGTGACCTATACCACCACTTCCGCCAACCTCATGATCCGCGAGATAGGCATATCGCTGTTCCTTGCGTCCGTGGGCTTCGGTGCAGGCAAGACCTTCATCCCGACGCTGGTAGGCGGCGGCTATGTATGGATAGGCTACGGCGTCATCATCACGATGCTGCCGCTGCTGATCATCGGTTTTGTGGCACGCCAATGGCTCAAACTGGATTATTTCACGCTCATGGGCCTCATCGCCGGTTCTACCACCGACCCGCCTGCATTGGCTTTCGCCACCTCGCAGTCGTCGCAGAACGACCGTGCAGCCGTGGCATACTCGACGGTATATCCGCTGACGATGTTCCTACGTGTGCTGACAGGACAGTTGATGATACTGCTGTTTATATAGAACGAAAGCGACCTTTGCGGGTCGCTTTTCGTTTTAGTGTTTAGAATCACGATTGGGAATCGCGATTTTAGTTTTTAGTGTTGGGCCATGGCGCCGGAGCGGTAGGCTGCGAGCAGGCGTTCCAAGTCGGAGACGGCGCGTTGCAGTTCTTTGCCGCGGTCGGTGTCGCGTACGCGGATACGATGGCCTGAGAAATCCTGCAGGAGCGTACGGCTATGGATATCGCTACCGGACAGCACCGCCTGCTCACGGCTCTCGAACGACTCGTGCTCCACGAGCTGGATACCATGGCTGTTGTAGATAAGCGTATAGCCAGCGATACCCGTTTTCTCCTGATATGGCTTGGAGAAACCGCCGTCTATCACAAAGCGCTTGCCGTTGGCACGCATCGGCGTCTCGCCCTTGATTGTACGTACCGGCACATGGCCGTTGACGATACGACCGGTCTCGGGATGCAAACCGAACTCTTTGAGGATACGGCCGCATACGTCTTCCTGGTCCGCCAAGGTGAAATACGCACCTTTCTGCTCATGGTGGGTCTCTTTGTCAGCAATGAAATAGCGCTCGAAAGTGGTCATTCGGTCTTTGTTGTACAGCGGAGAGTACTCGCCCTGCCACAGATACAGCAGATAATCCAAGGCGTCGGCTTTGGCTTGACCTTCGCCATAATACGCCGTGCGGATCACTTGTTCCGTGCGGTCCATCAAGGCTTTGCCGCTCACGCGCTCGCCGCATACCTCCGCCTCCGAGAACGAACCGTCGGCTTCCAACGGAATGGCGGCATGGTAGAGCAGGAATCCGTTGCGCACGAGATAGAGCGAACCGTGTTCGTAGAGCATGCGCAGATGGCGCTGCATCTTCTCCGACTTGCGGAACGAACGCCATAGCTGGTTCATCAGGTCCTGCTCATATTTGCTGAGTGCGTACGGGTCGTTCGGGTCGAGGGTAGGCAGGTTGGTATCCAGAAGCGGATAGGTCTTGCCTTCCAGCGTGATTGTGCCGGATTTGAGGTCGATCTTGTCCAGCAAGGCACGGTGGTCCATATGCCATTCGGGATGACGGAGCACCGTCTGGCCTTCCAGCTTGAACTGGATGATGGAGATGGCCTTATGCATCTTAGCCATCAGTTGCGCCGAACGGGTCAGACGCGGGTTGTTTTCAAAATCCTTGGTCTGCCAAATCTCGCACGGGTCGTCACCGTAGATGGTCATCGCGAAATTGGCGAGCGGCAGCAGGTTGATACCATAACCTTCCTCCAGCGTCTCGATATTGGCATAGCGGATGGACACACGCAATACGGTGGCCAGCAGCGCGAGGTTGCCTGCCATGGCTCCCATCCACTCGATATCGTGATTGCCCCATTGTATGTCATAGTCGCGAATCGTGGACAGCACATCCAGGATCTTGCTGGCTCCGGGACCGCGGTCGAAGATATCCCCGACGATATGCAGCGTGTCGATCGTGAGGATATGGATTAGATAGGAGATGGCGATAAGGAGCTGGTCGGCACAGCCGGTCTTGATGATGGACGTGATGATGGCGTTGTAGTATTCCTGACGGTCCTTCTGCTCGAGGCTCGACTCGTGCAGCAACTCGGAGATGACGTAGGAGTAATCCGGCGGCAGGAGGCGATGCACTTTGCTGCGACTGTATTTGATGGTCACGGCACGCGCTATTTCCACCACCTGGTGCAAGCGGCGGACATACCAGTCGCGCAGGGTAGGCAGGTTGCAAATCTGGGAATTGATCGTGAACAGCGCGCGTGCCTCCGCGTCCTTGAGCGTAGTGTCGCCATTGTAGAAACGTTTGATGAGCTCGATACGCTCGTCGGGATAGTAGATAAGCGCACAGAGCGCCCGCTTCTCTTCTTCGGTCATCGTGGAGCCGTACACCTCATCCACTTTCCTGCGCACCACGCCCGATGCGTTCTTAATCATATGGATAAACGCACTCGATTCGCCGTGCAGGTCACTCACGAAATGTTCCGTACCTTTGGGCAGCGAGAGGATAGCGCGCAGGTTGATCAGCTCGCTCACTACGGCCTGTGAATTGGGGAATTTCTCACTCAGGAGTTGTAAATAGCGTTCGTTAACTTTCATGGTAGTATGTAAATTTGGACGCAAAGTTAGTAAAAAAAAATGACATGTGCAAATAAATCTTGCATATATCATTAAAAAGTCTCTAAAAATGAAAGCAGCCGTCATCTCGACGACTGTTTTTCTAGGTATTAGTCTGTTTATTTTTAAGGTACAAAAAAGATTGGTCTTTGTCGGATAGGAGATAACCTTTGGGGTCTTTCTCAAATCACGGTGCAAAAGTACAACATTTTTTTGAATATACAAAATTTTTTTATATGTTTTACAACATATTTTTGCTAAAATGACAAATTTTCTTCATTTTGCAACTCAAAACACCCTGTTTTAGAGCCTCTCTAGCTCGATTACTTCCAGATTGTCGAGTTTCGAACCATCTATCGTAAACCGCAACAAGGTCTGGCAGGGTTGCCATCCCTGTTTGCCGGCAGCACCGGGATTGAGTGTGAGGAACTTGTAGTGGCTGTCGTATTGCACCTTGAGAATATGGCTGTGTCCGCACACGAACAGGTCGATGCGCTGGTTGGGGTCGTCCTGATGCTCCAGCGCCTTGCGGAACATCGGCAACAGCCACGGATTGTAATGGCCGGGATATCCGCCGATATGCGTCATCAGTACGCTGACATCTTCCACGCGAAAACGATAGAACTCGCTGAGCGAATAGCGCACGTCGCCCGAATCCATGTTGCCGAACACCGCACGCGTAGGTTTGAACTCCCGCAGTTTCTGCAGCACCTCCGCCGAACCGATATCGCCTGCGTGCCATATCTCATCCACCTCGCGGAAATGCTCAAAGACACGTTTGTCCAACAAGCCGTGCGTGTCGCTCAAAACGCCGATACGTGTCATCGGGAAATCAAAAATTAAGAATTATTTGCGTGTAATCTTGTCGATGCAGAGGATAGAAGCTATAATAGCAACGACAGCGATGGTGAGGAACACCATCACGTCCCGCAGGTCAATCACGCCACGTGAGAGGGCGGAGTAGTGGTCCTGCAGCAGTACCCAATAGAGCACAAAACAAGCCAACGCTCCGGCGATGAAGCAGACAATCTGGCTCTTGCTCACGGTAGCGCCCAATAGTCCGATGGCCATGAAAGTGCCGCTTAGCAATACCAGCCCGATAAACGAACCGGCAAAAGCGCCGCTGTCCAGATTGCCCATCGGTTCCGCCATCCATGCCACTACAAAATAGTGGACCAGACACGGCAACAGGCCAATGAGCAACAGCGTCCATGCCGCGAGATACTTGCCCAGCACAATCCGCGAAAGTGAGACAGATTTGGTGCGAATGAGGTCGAAGATGCCGGACTGACGCTCTTCTGCAAATAAACGCATCGTCAATGCCGGACAGAGCAGCATGAAAAGCCACGGACTCAATTGGAACAAACCGTCCACTTGGGCGTAGCCCGAGTCAATGATATTCCATTGACCCGGGATAACCCAAAGAAAGAGACTGATGGCCAACAGGTACAGTCCGATGACGATGTACGCAATCGGCGTAGAGAAATAGTATGTCAGTTCCTTGCGATACACGCGGCACCAACCATTAATGCTTCACCTCCACGTTCGGATTCACCGGTGTCTTAGGGAAGAAGATCCAGAAGCTAACGGCTACCACGAGGGCGAAACCTGCGAACAGATACCAAGCGTGCATCCAACCGTTCCAAACGGCCTGCGGGCCTTGTGCTACAATCTCTTGTGCGTTGACGAGTTTGTTGACGATCACCTGTGCAGACAGCGTACCGATTGTGGCACCCAAGCCATTGGTCATCATCATGAACAGACCCTGTGCCGAAGAACGCTGAGCCGGTTCGGTCTCCTGGTCCACGTAGAGCGCACCGGAGATATTGAAGAAATCAAAGGCAAAGCCGTAAACGACGCAACTCAGCACGAACAGCAACACACCCGGGAAACCGGGGTCGCCGGCACCAAAGAAGCCGAAACGGAACACCCAGGCGAACATAGCCATCAGCATCACGTTCTTGATACCGAAACGCTTCAGGAAGAACGGAATGGCCAAAATACACAGCGCCTCGCATATCTGCGAAATGGAAATCAGAATATTCGCGTGCTGTACGCCGAACGTATCGGCAAACTCAGGAATGTTCTCAAAGGACGTGATATACGGGTTGGCGTACGAGTTGGTGACTTGCAGGCACATACCGAGCAGCATGGAGAAGATAAAGAACAACGCCATCTTTTTCTGTTTGAAGAGTGCAAACGCCTTCAGTCCGAGTGCTTCTACCAGGTCCACCGAACCTTCCACTTTCTTGACAGGACATGCCGGCAGACTCAAGGAATAACCGGCCATCAGAAGGCTAAGGCCACCGCTGAGGATGAACTGGAGCGGCGAGGCCTGAATACCCAGCAGATCCACGCTCCACTCGGCAGCGATGAAACCGACGGTACCGAACACACGAATCGGCGGAAAATCCTTCACGGTGTCCATCCCTTCCTTCACCAGGGCGTTGAACGCCACGGAATTGGTCAGCGCGATAGTAGGCATATAGAATGCCACCGACAGCGTGTAGAGGGTAAAGAGGGTGGAGAACTGTACGTCAGCGCCACTTTGCAGACCGTACCAACCGGCAGCAATCATGAACGCACCCGCAAGAAAATGACAAATACTCTGCAACTTCTGTGCCTGCACCCAGCGGTCAGCCACGATACCCATCAAAGCTGGCATAAAGAGGCTGACGACGCCTTGGATCGAGTAGAACCAACCGATTTGGTGAGCCATTCCGTGCTTGAACAAGTAAGTACCCATCGAAATGAGATACGCTCCCCAAACGGCAAACTCCAGGAAGTTGAACACAATGAGACGAATCTGTAATGATCTGTTTTTCATAATAGTATGTTGTTTTGATTAGAATTCAGAGGTGAAATGGAACGTGATATGCTTGTAATCCTGCTGCGCCATGCTGAGCACGTACGCGCTATCGGCCATGAACACGTCGCGTCCGTCCTTGTCGTACGCCATATACTGCGCCTTGCGTTTCTTGAAGGTGTCCAGCTCCGCCGCATCGTCGCTCTCTATCCAGCAGGCTTTGTACATCTGGAGCGGTTGCCATTTGCATTTGGCCTGATACTCGTGCTCGAGGCGGTATTGTATCACCTCGAACTGAAGCTGGCCTACCGTACCGATAATCTTGCGTCCGTTCATCTGGCTGACGAACAGCTGCGCCACTCCTTCGTCCATCAACTGCGAAACACCTTTGTCCAACTGCTTCTGCTTCATCGGGTCGGCGTTCTCGATATATTTGAACATCTCCGGCGAGAAGGAAGGCAGTCCCTTGAAATGCAGGTTTTCGCCGCTGGTGAGCGTGTCGCCGATCTTGAAATTGCCGGTATCGGGCAGACCTACTATATCGCCTGCATAGGCTTCATCCACCGTCTCTTTCTTCTGCGCCATGAAGCACGTTGGCGCCGCAAAACGCATCTGCTGGTCCTTACGCACGTGTTTATAATA
>Ga0310786_10012740_pt1 | contig 10397 bp, 7 predicted proteins | sample AusTroGonzalo_MG_FD_203881 | JGI IMG/M metagenome (GOLD analysis project Ga0310786, IMG submission 203881) | Bovine rumen microbial communities from tropical cattle in Woodstock, Queensland, Australia - Gonzalo_03 (v2) (version 2) | ecosystem: Host-associated > Mammals > Digestive system >... | reverse complement strand
AAGCCTCCATAGAGGCTCCACTCGCCACGTCCGGGATCCATCTGGCGTCGGCCGATGAGCACCTTCAGCTTCTGCTCATCGAAACCGAAGATGATGACGTCGACCGACACCCAGACTTTCGAATGTTCAATATAGTAAGTCATTGCAATTATGCATTAAGCATTAAGAATTATGCATTAAAAACGGCTTACCAGAAATAATAGTAGAAGGCTGCAGTGAAGCCCAGGATGATAACCGTGTGGATAACATCCCACTTGTTCCAGCTGGCACGTGTGGCAGCCACCTGCTCGGGAGTAGAGGTGCCGAATACCAAGCCCTGGATCTTCTTCTCGTCGGGAGCCTCGGTGATGAGAGACACGACGATGACAACCAAGCAGCAGACAACCAGCATGGCGCCACAGAAGAACAGCCAGTTGAAGTCATAGAACACAGCCTTGAACCATGAGTCGGCAGCGTCGGTGGCGTTGCTGTAGTACACCTTGGCACCCAGACGGGTGAGACCGATAATGATACCTGAGAGCAAGCCCCACATACCACCCTTGGCAGAAGCACGCTTCCAGCAGATACCTAGCAGGAAGGCAGAGGCAATACCAGGAGCAAGCACAGACTGAACGTCCTGCAGGTAGTTATAGAGCACGTCGCCTACAGAGCGCATGATGGGAATCCACAGGATGCCGAGGATCACGATGACCACAGTGGCAATCTGACCGATGCGCACCAGCTGCTTCTCGGGAGTCTCGGGCTTGAGGCGCTTCCAGAAGTCAATGGTGAACAGCATGGCTGAAGAGTTGAACAGAGATGCCAGTGAAGACATCAGGGCTGCCAGAATACCGCAGACCACCAGACCCTTTACACCAGCAGGCAGCAACTTGGCCACGAGGGTGGGGAAGGCAGCGTCGGGGGTAGAGAGCACGAATACCTCGCCGTTGGGCAGGGTAACACCCTTGGTGCTCATGGCGAATGCAATCATACCGGGGATGAGGAACAGGAACACGGGCAGCAGCTTCAGATAAGCACCGAAGATGGTACCACGGCGAGCCTCTTTCTCGTTCTTACCAGAGAGTACACGCTGAACGATGTACTGGTCGGTACACCAATACCAGAAACCGATAACGGCAGAACCGATGAGGGCACCCAGCCAAGGATAGTTGGCGTCGCGGTTGTCGCGGATGAGCGAGGTCATCTTGTCGCCATACTCGTTGGCGTCAACAGCACCGCAGATAGACATCATCTGATCCCATCCGCCCAGAGCCTTGAAGCCCAGCACGAGGATGATGAGTGAACCGAGGAGCAGGATAGGAGTCTGGAGTACAGAGGTGTAGAGCACGCTCTTCATACCACCGAAGATGGTATAGAGGGCAGTGATGAGCACCAGGCCGATAGCGGCAATCCAGAAGAAATCGATACCCCACAGCTCTTCGATGCCAAACACCTGCTGGAACACCAGACCACCGGCATAAACGGTGACGGCCACCTTGGTGAGCACGTAAGAGATGAGTGAGATGACAGAGAGGATGGTGCGGCTCTCCTTGTTGAAGCGGCGCTCCAGAAACTCTGGCATGGTGTAAACCATACTGCGTGTGTAGAAAGGTACGAACACCCAACCCAAGATCAGAATCATCCAACCCTGAATCTCCCAGTGGGCCATAGCCATACCTGACGAAGCACCGGCGCCGGCGAGGCCGATGAGGTGCTCAGAACCAATGTTTGAGGCGAAGATAGATGCACCGATGGCAATCCATGTTGCATCCTTACCACCCAAGAAATAGTCAGCTGAGTTGTTGTTTTTCTGACTAACAACCCATACTACGATGCCAATCAGCGCAATTGTGAAGAGGCCGATGACAATCCAGTCTAATAATGCCATAAATTTGTAGTTTTTTTAAGTTATTATTGTTACTTTCTGTTTTTCCACATAGCAGTCATGTCCTCCAAGGTCTTGCCCTTGGTCTCGGGAACCATCTTCCATACGAAGAGAGCAGCCAGCAGACAGATGAGGCCATAGAGACCATAGGTGAACCAGTGGCCGAAGTCATCGCCATCGGTAAGGTGCATGTTGAACATGGGCACGAAGGTAGAAGAGACGATGAAGTTGAAAATCCACTGGAAAGCCACGGCGATGGCCACAGCACCACCACGGATGGTGTTGGGGAAGATCTCGGCAATGAGCACCCAGGTGATGGGGCCCCAAGAGAACATGAATGAGGCGGCGTAGACCATGATAGAGGCGGCAGTGACAAACTCCAGACCAGGACGGCCGAAGCTGACAGCTACGCCCAGGGCACCGATAGCCATACCGATAGAACCCCAGATGAGCAGTGGCTTGCGGCCCCACTTCTCGACAGTGAAGATGGCCACGAGGGTGAAGAGGATGTTGACGACACCCATAAATACGGTGAGGATCATGGGGTTGTCCATGCCCATGTCGCCGAAGATGCGTGGTGCATAGTAGAGCACGGCGTTGATACCCACGGCCTGCTGGAACACTGACAGCATGATGCCGACGAAGATGCAGACAAAGCCATAGGTCATCAGCTTCTCGGTCTTCACCACCATGGTGTCCTTGATATCCTGCAGAATCTGCTGGGCCTTGCTGGCGCCGTTAATCTTCGACAGAATGGTCAGAGCCTTCTGGTCCTGATTGATAGACACGAGATAACGCGGGGTCTCGGGCACGAAGCAGATGAGCAGGGCGAAGAGGCCTGCGGGCACTGCCTCACTACCGAACATATAGCGCCAACCGGTGGTCACTGTCCACTGTGCTGCGGGGTTGATGGCTGCGAGGCCCTTGCCCATCTCCTCGACCAGGGGCTGAATGTGGTCGCCCAGGATGAAGAAGTTGACGAAGTAAACCACCAGCTGACCGAAGATAATGGCAAACTGGTTCCAAGAAACCAGCATGCCGCGGATGCCAGAGGGTGCCACCTCGCCGATGTACATGGGGCAGATGGCAGAAGCCAAACCTACGCCGATGCCGCCAATCACGCGGTAGAAGTTGAACATGATGAGCAATGAGTAGGTGGGTGTACCATATTCAAAGAACAGGAACTCGGGATCCATGCTGCCCAGTGCTGAGATAAAGAACAGAAGACCTGCGATGATGAGTGACTTCTTGCGGCCGAGGTTGGTGGCCAGGAAGCCAGAGATGGCTGAACCGATGATACAGCCAATCAGAGCACTGGCAGAGGTAAAGCCGTGCCAGCCATCAGTATAGTCGAAGTCAGCAGCCTCCTTGAAGAAAGCCTGAAGTCCCTTTTCTGCGCCAGAGATGACAGCAGTGTCGTAGCCGAACAGGAGTCCGCCCAACACTGCTACCATGACGATGCTAATCAAGTAGCCTCTGCTACCGTTTTCGTTCTGTGCCATAATTATCAATTATTTTATAGAGAACTTATAGGCAGCGTGGCTGTAGTACTTCTCACCAGGATTCAGCACGGGGCTGGGCCATTCGGGATGGTTGGGTGAGTCGGGATACTTCTGACTCTCCAAGCACACAGAGATGTACTGAGGATAGTGCTTGCCAAGTTTGCGAACCACATTCTCCTCGCCCTGGATACCCTGGAAGTTGCCAGTGTAAACCTGGACGCCGGGCTCGTTGGTAAACATCTCCATGAAGATACCTGTCTTGGGGCTGTAGAGTGTAGCGCATACCTGGGTGTCGTCGCCCTTGGTGTTCAGACACCAGTTGTGGTCATAGCCACCATTGGCGTTCTTCACCTGGTCGAACTCGCGATCCAGACCATCGATGATGGCGTGCTCGGTGCGCAGATCCATGGTGGTACCTTCGACGGCACGAATCTCGCCGGTAGGCATGTAAGAGTCGTCGGCCACAGTGAACGAGTCGGCATTGACCATCAAGAGCTGGTTCAGACCGCCTGCCTCTTCCTCAAAGTCACCAGAGAGATTGTAGTAGTTGTGGTTGGTCTGGTTGATGATGGTGGGCTTGTCGGTCTCGGCCTCCCAAGTGATGTCGAGGGTGTTGCCGTTGACAATCTTATAGGTGGTAGTAGCAACGACGGTGCCAGGGAAGCCGTTCTCGCCGTCCTCTGCCACGATGGTCAGCTTCAGGGTCTGGTCGTCAATCTGCTCGGCCTTGTAGACCTTGTTCATCCAACCCGTATCGCCACCACCATGCAGACAGTGGTCGCGTCCGTCGTGCTTGTCGTTCTGCTTCAGCTGGATGGTATCACCGTTGAGCACAAAGCGGCCCATGTTGATGCGGTTGGCATAGCGGCCTACGCTTGAACCGTAGTCGGTGGTCTTCTCCATGTACTGGGCGATGTTGTCGAAGCCGAGTACCACGTCAACGAGCGAGTCGTTCTTGTCGGGTACCATCAGCGAAACAATACGTCCGCCGTAGTTGGTAATACACACCTCCATGCCCTTATCGCCCTTCAGGGTGTAGAGCTTAACGGTGTCGCCGTTAACGATGGTGTCAAACTTAGCTGGGTTGAGGCCCGAGGCTGTTAACTCAGGTGCTACTGGCTTGGGGTCACACGACATCATCGTGAGGGCCATCATTGCACCAAATCCAAATAGTGAAGCCTTGAATGCTTTCATTGTTTTTGATAGGTTTAAATTAAACAGTTATTAGTTATTATTTCAAAATTGGGTGTAAAGTTACAATTTTTATTTAATACTCCAAAGGCTAAGGCTCTCATTTTTCTAATAGACACCTTCTTTTAACAATTTTTTTGTCTTGAGCGGGTGATATGTGCTTTGAAATGATTAACTTTGCAGTCCATAAACAAGAAGTATGAAAGATATTATTGTAAAAGACGTGCAACTGAGCAATGCTGCTGTCGAAGGGATGGATGCTTTCCTTCAGGTGTTTATTGATGCCATTCGTGAGGCAGTAGGCGGGGAGCTTACGGCAGAGACGATGCAGGAGTTGAATGCCGATCAGATAACCCTGCTCTGCTGGGACACCCTTCACCAGGAGGTGATGGATGGCGGCTTCATTCAGTTGATACATAATGGCTATGGTCCGTTTATCTTTAAGAATCCCTTTGCCAAGGCTTTGAATAAGATGTGGCACATTCGCGACCTGTCGAAAATGCTCTATGAGGTGCACACCCTGTGGCTGGAGCATCGCGAGGCCCTCGAAAAGGAGTGTAGCGACGAGGAGTTCATGGCCCTCTTCGAGGAGTATCCGCAGTTTGACGACTACGATGATATATTCGTGGAGAACGAGGAGACATGGACGGAGCAGATTGCCCATTATGTGGACGAGAATATTGAGAAATTTGCAAAAGTAGAATGAACAAACAACAAGAGGAACTCAGAAAGAAGAGTCCCATACAAATAAAGAACCGCAAGGCGGCATTCGAGTATTTCTTCATCGAGGAATTTACGGCGGGCCTTGTGCTGACGGGGACGGAGATTAAGTCCATCAGGGCAGGTAAGGCCAGTCTGGTGGATACCTATTGTACGATTATCCACGGCGAGATGTGGGTGAAGGGCATGTCGGTGAGTCCCTATTTCTATGGCTCATACAACAACCACGAGCAGAAGCGCGACCGCAAGCTGTTGCTGACGCGCCGCGAGATTGCCCGACTGGAGAGTGCTACGAAGCAGACGGGATATACCATCGTGCCTACGCTGGTGTTTATCGACGAACACGGACGGGCCAAGATGGATATCGCGCTGTGTAAGGGTAAGAAGGCTTTCGACAAGCGTCAGACATTGAAGGAAAAAGAAGATCGCCGCGAGATGGATCGCGCCATGAAGATTTATAAATGATTTACGACGAAATAACTAAACGAATCCTGATTCTTGACGGTGCCATGGGGTCCGTCATTCAGGAGTATGGACTTAACGAAGAGGATTTCCGCGGAGAGCGCTTTAAGGACTTGCCCGGATTGCTGAAGGGTAACAACGATGTGTTGAACCTGACGCGCCCAGATGTGATTAGCGATATCTTTGAAAGGTATCTGAAAGCGGGGGCTGATATTATCTCTACTAATACTTTTAACGCACAACGTATCTCTCAGAGTGACTATGGATTATGTAATTTCGCTGGAGATATGAATGAGGCCTCGGCTCGCTTGGCCAGACAGATGGCTGATAAGTATTCAACACCAGAGAAACCACGCTTTGTGGCGGGTTCGGTTGGACCTATGAACAAGACCTGTTCTATGTCGCCAGACGTGTCGGACCCTGCCTACAGAGAGTTGACCTATGATGCTGCACTGGAAGCTTATAAGGAGCAGATGAGCGGTTTGATAAAGGGTGGCGTGGATGTGATTCTGATTGAGACAATTTTTGACACACTGAACGCTAAGGCTGCCATCGATGCTGCTGTGCAGGTGAGAGGCGAACGCCAGATCCCCATCATGCTGAGTGTCACCATCAGTGATGCTGCAGGCCGCACGTTGAGTGGTCAGACGCTGGATGCCTTTCTGGCCAGTGTGTCGTCATATCCCATCTTCAGCGTGGGACTGAACTGCTCGTTTGGTGCCTCGCAGATGAAACCCTATCTCAAGGAACTGAGCCGAAGGGCACCTTATTATATCAGTTGTCATCCCAATGCCGGACTGCCCAACTCGCTGGGACTCTATGACGAGACCCCAGAGACCATGGCGCCGCAGATTGCCGAGTTTATTGACGAGGGACTGGTGAATGTCATTGGTGGATGCTGTGGCACGACACCTGCCTTCATCGAGAAATATGTACCGCTGGCTGTGGGCAAGAAGCCTCATGTGCCGGTGGAGAAGCCCAAGAGCCTGTGGCTGTCGGGACTGGAACTGATGGATGCCAGCGAGGCTACGTTTGTCAATGTGGGCGAACGCTGTAATGTGGCTGGTTCGAGGAAGTTCCTGCGACTGATCAAGGAAAAAAACTATGAGGAGGCGCTGCAGATTGCACGCAAACAGGTGGAAGACGGCGCGATGGTTATCGACATCAATATGGATGACGGCCTGCTGGATGCAGCGACAGAGATGGTGCATTTCCTTAACCTGATAGCCTCGGAACCCGATATCGCCCGTGTGCCGGTGATGATTGACTCGAGTAAGTGGGAAGTAATCATGGCCGGACTGAAGTGTGTGCAGGGTAAGTGCATTGTCAACAGTATCTCGCTGAAAGAGGGTGAGGAGGTCTTCCTGAAACATGCTGAGGACGTGAAGCGTATGGGAGCTGCCGTGGTGGTGATGTGCTTTGACGAGCAGGGACAGGCTACGTCGTATGAGCGTCGCATAGAGATTGCCGGAAGGGCCTATCAAATCCTGACAGAGCGTGTGGGCTTTGCACCGCAAGACATTATCTTCGACCCGAATATCCTGGCAATTGCCACTGGTATGGAGGAACATAATGCCTATGCCGTCGACTTTATCAGGGCTACGAAATGGATTCGCGACAACCTGCCTGGGGCTCATGTGAGCGGCGGTGTCAGTAACCTGTCGTTCTCATTTCGTGGCAACAACTACCTGCGCGAGGCGATGCATGCCGTCTTTCTGTATCATGCCATCCAGAACGGCATGGACTTCGGTATCGTAAACCCTTCGACGAAGGTGGCCTATGATGATATTCCGAAAGACCAGCTGGTGCTGATTGAGGATGTGGTGCTGAACCGTTGTCCAGAGTCTGCCGAGAAGCTGATGGATATTACGGGAGATGCTAGTAATACTAGTTCTACTAGTCAAACTACTTCTACTAGTCTGAGTCTTGAGGAGCGCCTGCTGGAGGCACTGATTAAAGGTAATGGCGAGAACCTGGATGCCGACCTGCATGAGGCGCTGGAAAAGTATCCCCGTGCGGTGGATATCATCGAGGGACCACTGATGGCTGGCATGAACGAGGTAGGCCGTCGCTTTGGCGAGGGCAAAATGTTTCTGCCCCAGGTGGTGAAGACGGCTCGCACGATGAAGCAGGCGGTAAGCATCTTGCAACCCTTTATTGATGCCGGAAAGACGGACAGCGCAGGCAAGGCAGGAAAACTGCTCCTAGCTACAGTTAAGGGCGACGTGCATGATATCGGCAAGAATATCGTTGGTGTCATAATGGCATGCAATGGCTATGAGGTCATTGACCTGGGTGTCATGGTGCCTGCCGAACTGATTGTCAAGCGGGCCCGGGAAGAGAAAGTGGATATGATTGGACTGTCGGGACTTATCACGCCAAGTCTGGAGGAGATGGTAAACGTGGCAACGGAGTTGCGCAAGGCCAATCTCGATATCCCCATCATGATTGGCGGGGCTACTACCAGCGAACTGCATGTGGCCCTGAAGATTGCGCCCGTTTATGGCGGTCCTGTGGTGTGGCTGAAGGATGCCTCGCAGAATCCGCTGGTGGCCCAGCGCCTGATGACGGATGCCGAGAACTACGCCCTCTCATTAGATAAGGAATATGCGCACCTGCGCGAACATTATCATGAAGAGCAGCAACAGTTGCTGTCGCTGGAGGAGGCAAGAAAAAGAAAGAAGTGAAAATGCGATTATCAGATATGAAAAACTATTTATTGCTGGTGCTGGCAGTGCTGCTGGCCAACAACGTGAGTGCACAGCAGAAACGTGAGTTTCGCGGTGCGTGGATACAGTGTGTGAACGGACAGTTTCAAGGCTTAGGCACCGAGAAGATGCAGCAGACGCTGACTTATCAGTTGGATGAACTACAGAAGGATGGGGTAAATGCCATCATCTTCCAGGTGAGACCAGAGTGTGATGCACTCTATCAGAGTAGTATAGAGCCCTGGAGCCGTTTTCTGACGGGACAGCAGGGCAAGGCACCTTCGCCTTATTGGGATCCTTTGCAGTGGATGATAGAGCAGTGTCACCAGCGTGGTATGGAACTGCATGCGTGGATCAACCCTTATCGCGCCAAGACTAAGGGTACCACGATGCTGGCTACCAATCATGTGGGCGTGACGCATCCGGAGCGCTGCTTCTCCTATGACGAGCAGCTCATCCTGAATCCTGGCATCCCCGAGAACCGCGACTATATCTGTTCGGTGGCTAAGGATATCGTGGCACGCTATGATGTCGATGGCATCCATATGGATGATTATTTCTATCCTTATCCCGCAGCTGGACAGGTGATTCCTGATGATCAGCAGTATCGTCAGCACTCTAACGGTATCAAAGACCGTGGTGACTGGCGTCGCTATAACGTGAACCTCTTTATCAAACAGTTCTATGAGACGGTGCATGCCACCAAACCTTGGGTTAAGGTGGGCATCTCGCCTTTTGGTATCTACAGAAACAAGAAGAATTCGGCTATTGGCAGTAACACCAACGGTCTGCAGAACTATGATGATCTCTATGCCGACGTATTGTTATGGATCAATAATGGATGGCTGGACTATTGCGTGCCACAGATATATTGGGAGATTGGCAACAAGGCTGCCGACTATGACACGCTGATACGCTGGTGGAACCAATATGCGGGAGGTCGCCCGCTGTTTATCGGCGAGGATATCGAGCGCACTGTGAAAAATGCTGACCCGCAGAATCCCAACCAGCACCAGCAGCCGGCTAAGCACCGTCTGCATCAGCAGATGAACAACGTGAAGGGTACGGTGCTCTGGTATGCCAAGGCTGCTGTGGACAATACGGGTAACTATGGTTCGATGTTGCGCAATAACTACTGGCGCTATCCAGCTCTGCAGCCTCAGATGTCGTTTATCGATGGTAAGGCTCCGAAGAAGCCTCGCAAGGTGAAGCCCGTGTGGACCAGTGATGGCTATATCTTGTTCTGGACGGCTCCCAGCGCCAAGAAATGGGACGATGAGGCTGTGAAGTATGTGGTCTATCGCTTTAACAAGGGTGAGCGCGTCAATACGGATGATGTTTCGAAGATTGTAACGGTGACTGACAAGACTTTCATGAAACTGCCCTATGAGAACGGCAGTAAGAAGTATGTCTATGTGGTGACTGCGTTGGATCGTATGCAGAACGAGAGCCGTGTGGTCAAGAAGACGGTTAAACTTTAATCTGACGACATGAAGGAGCAAGGTTTTTATCATATGCTAGCCAAACTGGGTATTGACGATCTCAACGTGATGCAGCAGGAGGCTATGGAGCATATCCTCAGAGGCAGGAATGACGTCGTGGTGCTGTCGCCTACGGGCACAGGAAAGACGTTGGCCTATCTCTTGCCACTGGTGCAGATGCTCGATGCTGCCCAGGAGTCTGTTCAGGCACTCGTGGTGGTGCCTGGTCGCGAACTGGCTTTGCAGTCGGACCAGGTGCAGAAATCCATGGGGTCGGGCTTGCGTTCTCAAGCATGCTATGGTGGTCGTACAGCAATGGATGAGCACAGGGTGCTGAAACAGAACCGTCCGCAGTTGGTCTTTGGTACGCCAGGCCGACTGAACGACCACCTGGATAAGGGTAATATCGATGCACAGACAATCAAGTATCTTGTTATCGACGAGTTTGACAAGTGTCTCGAGATGGGCT
>Ga0310786_10012739_pt1 | contig 10397 bp, 7 predicted proteins | sample AusTroGonzalo_MG_FD_203881 | JGI IMG/M metagenome (GOLD analysis project Ga0310786, IMG submission 203881) | Bovine rumen microbial communities from tropical cattle in Woodstock, Queensland, Australia - Gonzalo_03 (v2) (version 2) | ecosystem: Host-associated > Mammals > Digestive system >... | reverse complement strand
TCGTTCATTGTCTTCTGCAAAGGTTTTTTCCAGATAGGGGAACGTGATGCGTGTTTTTACACCGCCGCCACCTTGCACATAGAGTATTTCTTCACCTAAATCCTTATGATTCTGAAGTACTTCCCGTACAAACAAGTCACTGGTAGAAGCTGAATAGTTGTGGTCTAAATGTGTGAAACGGGCGCATTTCTCGGAGCAAGGGAAAGTATAACGTTTGTTATTGTCACTGTCATTATGATAATATACTGTCAATCCGGTAAGTGCGCTGTTCATGTTGGTGATTAGCATATAACCGCAGTTGCCAGTGTGAGAAGTGGCCTCGATGTACAATCCTTTGAGGAAACTGGAGAAGTCGTTGTTTATCTCATCTTGACGATTCAGAAGATCTTGCCCGAAGTCTTGAGAGAGACGGATACGCAAATGCGCGTTAATCAACGCTGTATCGACCACGATGGGTGTTTTGGGACGCAAATTATAGCCAGTGAGACTGTAATTCAGGATGTTGGGGTCGTAATCTACAGTGCTGGTTTGGTAATATTGATCTGTTGTACTCAAATCGCTTGTCAGTTTGTGCACTCTAATACCCACATAGGAGTTGGTATCTCCGTAATAACCAGATATTTGCAAGGTGAGTACTACCGAGTCGATGATGGGGTTGGTGCCAAAGTTGACGGTAGAGCCAGACAGCGAGAGTTGCGCGTAGATGCCTGCGCTGCTGTTTCCGAATACGGGGTCGCTGAGATGCCCTAAAATGTCGGCAGATGATTGGGTGGTGTTTATGGTGTCCTCCAGCATCGAATAGGCTTCGAGTGTTATGGTATCCATAAAGTACGTTCCAACTTGGTTGTCGATCAGGTCCAGTCCAATGGGTGTCGTTTCATTCGTGCAAGCTGAAAACCAAGCGCAGGTAAGCGCCGTTACAATGCAAAGCAGGATTTTTTTCATTACGCTTATTCTGATTCTCTGGCGGCTAAAAGTTCATCGTAAAATTCATCGTACATATCCACGTAGTTGTCATCATCGGGATGTTGCAACACAGGTTTGCCGGACTTCTCGACGTAGGTCAGCAGTTTCTTCTTGATGTCTTTCGTGAGGGCGACGCCGTCGGAAAAATCGATGGCGGCTTGAACGATTTGGTCGTAACCGGCCTTGCGGAAATGTTTGAGTCCTGACGCAGGAATATTGGTTTGTTTCAGTTTTTTCGCAAAATTGAGCGAGAACTTGTCAGGAAATTCGTCAGGAAGGATGGAGTAAACCACTTGTGTGCCTTGCAACAACGGGTCATCCTTATAGACGGTCTTCACGAAAAGCGGCACAAGCGCTGAAATCCAGCCGTGGCAGTGGATGATATCCGGATCCCAACCGAGTTTTCTAACCGTTTCGATGACACCTTTAGCGTAAAAAATCGCGCGGGAGTCGTTGTCGGGGTAAAAAACACCATCGGCATCGTGATATTGCGTTTTCCGTTTGAAAAAGTCTTCGCTATCAATGAAGTAGATCTGCATTCTGACGTTCTGCAGAGAGGCCACCTTGATAATCAATGGGTGGTCAGTGTCTTCGATGATGATATTTTGTCCGGACAGCCTGATGACTTCGTGCAACATGTGCTTGTGGTCATTCACGCAGCCGAATTTCGGCATGAAAGTGCGGATTTCGTTCTCTCTCTCTTGGATTCCTTGAGGAAGAAAACGACAAATATTGGCGATGTACCCCTCAGGAAAATAGGGATAAATCTCTGGTGTGATGAATAAAACCTTCTTCTGAGCCATTATAATAAATTTGTCGGCAAATATACGTTTTTTTTCGATACAAAAAATTTTTTTTTCAAAGTGGTACATCATATCAAAAAAATTGTATTTTTGCCGCGTCTTTCAAGCCCAGGTGGTGGAATTGGTAGACACGCTACTTTGAGGGGGTAGTGGGAGTACTCCCGTGCAAGTTCGACTCTTGTCCTGGGCACCACAAAAAACACCGTTCTAACGAACGGTGTTTTTTTGTTTTGATAAGAAATCAATCAAGATGATTTATTTTCTGTAAATACGCTTGAATCAGTATTTTATGTTTTGTAAAACGCGATGAAAAGATGTGATTTTCATGCATAGAGACGCCATAATATGACGTCTCTACAGGTTGGAAATCGATGCAATTCTTCTCAATCCTTCCATCACGGTTTCGCGGTTTGTGCCTATGTTCATGCGCATGAAACCTTCGCCTTCCGGACCGAAATCTGTGCCGTTGTTGAGACCGATTTTGGCATCGTAAATCAATTTTCTTTCCAAATCTTTCTGCGAAAGGTGCCATGCGCGGAAATCCATCCACAACAAAAAGGAGGCTTGCGGGCGCATGAAGGTGATTTCCGGACAGTTTTCTTTCAGGAATTGTTCCGCTGCATTGATGTTGCCTTGCAGGTATTCGAGCAACTGCTGCAGCCACTCCTCGCCGTGCGCGAAAGCTGCCTCCGCCGCGTAATATCCGAAGATGTTTCCTAACGACAACTCGTTGTGGTCCAAGAATCCGAAAAACGTCTTGCGGATTTCTTCATCAGGCACGTAACATACCGACGAGGCCAATCCAGCCATATTGAATGTCTTGCTCGGCGCGAAAAAGGTAATGGAATTGTGCAACGCCGCCTCCGACACAGTGGTGAAGGAGGTGTGATGAAATTCCGGATAGGTAAGGTCGGCGTGAATCTCATCCGAGATAACCAACACCTTGTGTTTGAGACAAATATCGGCCACCTGTGCCAGCTCCTCTTTCGTCCAAACCGTGCCGCCAGGATTGTGAGGATTGCTGAGAATCATCACCTTACAGCCTTGCGCTTTGCGGTCCAAATCTTCGAAATCGAAGGTAAAGCGACCGTTCACCGTCTTCAGCGGACTGCTCACGAAGACACGTCCCGTGCGGTGCGGCACGTTGATGAACGGCGGATATACCGGCGTGGTAATCAGCACCTTATCGCCAGGAACGGTAAACGTCTGCAGCACAAAGGCGATGCCCTGCACAATACCCGGAATGAAGTGCATTTTGTTCCATTTCGTCGCAATCCCGTAACGTTTCTGAAACCAGTTCAGCACAGCCATCTTGTAGCTGTCGGGCGCAAACGTATAACCCAGCACCTCATGGTCGCAACGTTTCCGTATCGCATCCAGAATGAAATCCGGCGTTTTGAAATCCATATCCGCCACCCACATCGGCAGCAAATCCTCCGTCCCGAAAACCTCACGGGTCATGTCGTGCTTCACGCAGAAGGTGCCCTTGCGGGCGGGGATGGTGTTGAAATTGTAGTTCATAATGAAGAATGTAGAATGAAGAATGAAGAATAATGGTGTTATTTTTTGATTGTTAAATTATTTCTCGACGTGATGATAATGGAAGAAAGTAATCGAAGAAGTTCAATGTTGTCTTCATATATGCTTTCAAAGGCTTTTTGATTGAGGTATCCACTTTCAAATAGCAATTCAAGCCAGTAAGAGGTTTCATCAGCTTCTTTATAGGCAATGCTCATTTTAGTTATAAAATCGGGTTTAGTTTGACCACGATTTCCTTCTCGAACATTTGCACCAATGCTTGTGCCACTCCTTAAGATTTGTTTGGACATCACGAACTCTTTTTTTACCAAACATAAGTACTTGTAAAGTTTAATGATTCTCAGAGCAAATTTTTTGCTCTTTTCTAAAATAGTGTTCTCTGTTTTCATATTTTCTCGATTTAATCATATTTTGAATTCTATAATAGGTTGTTTTAACGTTGCTCTTCAAGATATATTGTTACCCCAATGAAAAAATATTCTTCATTCTTCATTCTTCATTCTTAATTCTTAATTCATCATTCATCATTCATCATTCCTACCGTACGCGTTTCCAAACTCCGTTCGCGCAACAATGGACCGGCCGAGCGTGGCTTCGTCGGCGTATTCCAGTTCCTCGCCGACGCCGATGCCGCGGGCGATGGTGGTGATGGTCGGGACTTTGTCTTGTATGTTCTTGTAGATGAAGAAGTTGGTGGTGTCGCCCTCCACGGTGGCGGGTAACGCTAAGATAATCTCCTTAATACCGCCGGCGTTCACTCTATCGAACAGCTGCTGGATGGTAAGTTGCTGGATTCCAATGCCGTCCATGGGAGAAATTACGCCGCCTAAGACGTGATATACTCCTTGATACTGGTGTGTATTTTCGATGGCGATGACGTCGCGGATGTCCTGCACTACGCAGATGACCCCCGCGTCGCGCTTTGGATTGGCGCAAATGTCGCAGATGTCGTGGTCGGAGATGTTGTAGCACTGCCGACAATAGACCACGTCGCTTTTGAGCTTGTTGATGCGGTCGGTGAGCAGCGTCACGTTGGCTTCATCCTGCTTGATGAGATGCAGGGCGAGTCGCAGCGCCGAGCGCTTACCGATGCCGGGGAGCTTGGAAATCTCGTTGACGGCATTCTCTAAGTTCTTGGAATATAAGGAAATCATTCTTCTTCGGGATCAAAAATGAGCGTTGAAAATCTGGAAAGGTCGAATATCTCGTTGGCTACTTCGCTGAGTTGTTCAGCAGTGATATTCTCAATGATTTGGATATCCTCGTTCATGTCGGAAACTTCGTCGTAGAAGAGCGCCAAGTGACCTGCGGCAAGCAGTTCGTTGAGTTTGCTTTCCTGTGACAGCGCCAACTGTCCAAGATACTGTTTCTTAGCATAATAGAGCTGCATAGAGCCCAGTTTCTGACGTTTCAGCTTCTCAATTTCGCGATACACGAGGTTCAGACAATGATCGCGTTCGTGCGCGTCGCACCCGAAATAGACGCTGAAGAGTCCGCAGTCGGAGAAGGCGTTGAAGTAAGATTCCACTGTGTAGGCCAGCCCCATCTTCTCGCGCACGCTCATGTTGAGGCGCGTGTTCTGTCCCTGACCGCCTAAGATGTTGTTCAGCAGCATGAAAGGAATGCGTTTCGGGTCGCGGATGTCATAGGCAAGGGTACCAGTAACCACATTGGTTTGAGAAGTGCTTTTACGCACGTTGCGGGTCTGAGGCTGGAAATTCGTGAAAGGTTTCCGGCAGCGCGTACCTTCCGTTAACTTACTGCTACCGAAGTATTTGTCACACAATCGCACCAACTTTTCAGTGGAGATATTCCCCACAGAGGCTAACACCACATTCTCCAAAGTATAATTCTTCGAGATGAAGTCCATAACATCCTCACGGTGAATGTTTTGCACGCTTTCTTTCGTGCCCAAGACAATCTTGCCCATGTCATGTTGATGGAATACTAACGATTCGAAATCGTCGAATATCAGCTCTGATGGACTGTCATTATAATAGTTGATTTCCTCAAAAATGACGGTCTTCTCCTTCTCAATTTCCTTTTTCGGGAAAGTGGCGTGGAAGAAGATGTCCGCGAGGAGTTCCACCGCTCGGGGATAGTCGGGCGAAAGGAAAGAAGCATAGAAGTCGGTTTCCTCTTTGGAGGTGCTGGCATTCAGGTCGCCGCCGACGCTCTCCATACGGTTGATGACACGGTAGGCGTTGCGTTTTTCCGTACCTTTGAAGATGGTATGTTCCACAAAATGAGCTAAGCCCGGATGTGCTTCGGGCTCGTCACGCGTACCGGCATCGATGAGGATGCCGAAATGGGAAATGGGCGACGCGGTGGGGATGTGCAGCAACCTAAGACCGTTTTGCAGTCTTATAACACGGTGCGACATGGATCTACAGTGATGGTTTGGATAGTGTTTATAATATCTTCACTATAAGGGATTTGCACTCTGATGTAATTGTCGGTAAAACCGGACAGCATATCGTCAGTTATCTGTGATTCCACCAACACGGGACGCTCTTGGCCGGCGCATTGTTCGTAGAAAATGCGCTTTTTCTCGTTAGAGAGGGCGATGAGTCGTTCGCTGCGTTCGCTCTTCACATCCTCGGAAATCTGATTCTCCATGATGTTGGCAGCCGTACGAGGACGACGTGAGTAGCTGAACACGTGCATATAGCTGATAGGCAGATCGGAAAGGAAGTTGTAAGTCTCTTCGAATTCCTCATCCGTTTCGCCAGGGAAGCCCACAATGACATCGCAAGCAACGCAAGCATCAGGCATCAACTTCTTGATTTTCTTGACCTTTTCGGCGTATTGTTCGGTGGTGTAACGACGGCGCATTTCAGTGAGGATGCGGTCGCAACCCGACTGCAACGGCAGATGGAAATGCGGCATCAACATCTCGTTCTTAGCCACCAATTTAATGACATCGTCGGTGAGCAATTCAGGCTCGATGGAGGAAATGCGCACGCGCTCAATGGCCTTCTGTTTCACGATGGCCTTCATGAGTTTGGTGAAATCCTCGTTGGTGCCGCGACCAAAGTCGCCGATGTTCACGCCGGTGAGATTCACTTCGTGAACGCCTTGATCTGCAATCTCTTTAATATTTTTGAGCACGCCGTCGATGGTGTCGCTGCGGCTCTTGCCACGGGCGATCCACACGGTGCAGTAGGTACAGTGGGTATTACAGCCGTCCTGGATTTTAAGGAACGAGCGGGTGCGGTCGTGGATGGAGTAAGTAGCGAAGAAGTTGGGGGAAGGTTTTACTTCACGCGTGACGATATAATCGACGACACTCATCTTGTTGTGGCTTCCGAAGACCTTATCGACACCGGCCCAGCGTTCGAGCAATTCGGGCTTGAGGGCGCTGTAGCAGCCGATGAGCATGATAGCGGCCAGCGGGTTCTCGCGGTGGAGTTTGGAAACCAGGTTACGGGTCTTCTTCTCGGCAGAACCAGTCACTGCGCAAGTGTTCACGATGACGATTTCAGGCACGCCGCCTTGGGTCCAGCCGCGTTTCTCCAGTTCAGCGGCAATCGCGGATGACTCGCTGAAATTCAGCTTACATCCTAACGTATGTATTACAAAATTCTTCATTTATTCAGTCTCTTAACAACACAAAATACCCTTAAAATTAATCAAATTTTTTGGGCATGCAAAATTACACTTTTTTTTTGAATTGACAAAGAGAAAAATTATGCTTTCCGACCGAGCTTCTCCACTCTCCGCTTCATAAACGGGATTTTCATGAGCAAGCGGAAGAATAACGGCTGTAACGTATAGGTAATCAAGATGGTGGAAATCATACCGATTAATGCGCACTCGCCGATGGAGACGATGGTCGGATGTTTCGCGAACAACATGGCCGCCATCACCACAATCAGTACAAAGCCCGAAAAGAAGATAGCCACCTTGTGGTACTCCAACAGTTTGCTTTCCGCCATACACTCTTTGTTAATCAACCCTTTCATGACGAAAATGCTGTAATCGACACCGATACCGAAGATGAAGGTGGAAATCACAATGTTAATCATGTTGAACGACAGTCCGAAAATGGCCATCCAGCCTTGCACCACATACCAGCTCAGGAACATCGGCATGAAGGCAAGAAGGGAGATCAAAAGGTCTCTGAATGAGAAGAGTAGCACCACAAACACAAAGATGGACGAAATGAGCAATGCCATTTTGAAGTCTTTATGAATTAGGGCAATCATGCTTCCTGTGTAGTATAAGGGGTCCATCACCACAACGTGCGGTCTGGAGGCGACCAAGTCGCTGACTTCTCCCACTTTCTCTTTGGACATCTGTGGCGCGTTGAAAATCAGGTATTTGCCGTCGGTTTCTTCGATGAAGTTGCAGAGCAGTCCGTCGGGAACAATGCCTGATTCGTATAAGTTTTCCGGTTCGTATTCCGCCTCGACCATCGCTTGGAACGGAACGAAGATGTCGGGAGAGAGTTCGTTTTTCACTGCGGAGGCTTTCACGACGGCCATCGCTTGGGCTACCTTCTCAGGGGTCCAATAACGTTTCCAAGCGGCAATGCGGCGTTCTTGTTCCGCCTGCGACTGGAACAAGAGTGACGCAACAGGCGTGTAGTTAATCAGGTCGCCAGTCTTGCGCAAGGAATCCAAAGTGGCGGAAATCGCCAAGTTGGCATCCAACGCCTGATCCAAATCGGCAGAAGTCACAGCATAATATCGCTGCACACCGCCATGATCGTTTTTCTCGGCATACAATTGTTGTGATTTCTTAAAGGCTTCGCTCTCATAACCGATGTTTTTCAAATCATTGTCAAACTGAACCTTGCCGGAAAAGATGAACCCGACAACGATGACAATGCACAATGCTGTGATAATAATCGGATTACGGTCGTATGGGTAGTTGTTGATTTTGTCAATCAATTTGAACGCTTTCTTGCTGTGTTTAGCGTCCTTAACATTCAGGAAATGAGGCAGGAAGACCAATGCGAAGAAGGTGCTGCCGATGAGCGCGAAGGTGGCGAACAGACCGAAATCCTTCAGCAGTTCGCTGTCGGTAAACATCAGTCCCAGGAACGCACCGATGGTGGTGAGACATCCGAGACATACAGGGACGGCCTCTTCTTTCAACATCTGTTCCACATCGCCTACAAATCGCTGATGTACAATTACATGCAAGCAGTAGCTGAGCGCAACTCCCAAAATCACAGAACCCACACCCAACGCCATCAACGACATGCCGCCCTTGATCCAATACATACAGGCCAAGGCGAAGATGGTGCCGTAAAGGATGGGCAGCAGATTTTGCCAAATGATGTTGTAGCTCTTGAAACTGAGGCACAAATAGAGGAGAATCAGCACTAAAGAGACACCGATAGTGAGGGCGATATCCCGTTTCATGGTGCTGGCGTTGTTGGCGGATTCCACAACCGCGCCATGCATCAGCACCTCCACCTCCGGATGCTTCTCGTTGAACTCTTGGATACAGTCGCGGAGATGGTTGATTAATTTACCGCCTTCTTGGGAGTTAAAAGTCTGGAAATCAGGGGAGATGAAGATTAACGCAACGGTGCTGTCAGCGCAGAAGAGATGTCCGTCGATGAGGGTGAACCCCATACCGCCGGAGACATCAGGCATCAGGCATTCGCGCAGTCCTAAAGGGTCGGTGGAGACCAGCTCGGTGGCCATGCCGGTTTCGTCGTTCATAATCATTTCGTAGTTGCGGGCCATCGTCTCGTCGGCGTGTGCAATGGCCGAGTCGAAACGTTCGTACATCGTCGTGTCCAAGAATGACGGCACATGCATCATCGCGTAATAGAGCGCGTTAAGTGCCATGTCGGGTTCCAAACAGTAAAGCGTGTTGGCGATGCCTTCTTGGTTGGTGAGAATGGAATCCATCAGTTCGTCAACATATCCGACCATCACCTCAGGTTCCGCACCCGTCATCTGCATAAAGAGTTTGTCCTTCACTTTCACATTTCCGAACACCAAATCGCACTCCGATTTGTCAGTTTTGGGTAAAAGTTTCATCAAATCTTCTTCAAAATGTGCCTTCGATGCGAAAAAAGCAAAAACGGCACTGCTTACAATAATAAGGGTATATAACAGCCATTTGTGCTGTGTGAAAAATCGGTAAATCTTTACAAAAAACATATCAAATCTTTATAATTCTACACAAAAAAAAGCTCAGCTAATTTAGCGGCGGCAAAAGTACACAAATTTTATGTATATTTGCCGCTTCTTAAATTGATTGGTTTAGTGTGGCTTAGAAATGTTAAAAAAACTGAAAATCAGAAAAATGAGGGAATTGCTAGACCGAATTGATTTTTTTGATTATGCAATAATTTGATAGAAAGTTTGCAGAAGAATATTACTAAATATGAGAAATCATCTACTTAGAAACAAATGTGCGCAATACAGAGCGCCGCAAATTGCAAAAGCAAAAGGCATCTATCCCTATTATAAAGCGATAGAGTCGGAACAAAGCACAGTGGTGAAGATCGATGGCAAGGATGTGCTGATGTTCAGCTCGAACAGCTACCTGGGTCTTTCGAACGACCCGCGCCTGAAAGAGGCTGCCAAAGCCGCCATTGACAAATACGGCACCAGTTGTTCTGGCTCGCGTTTCCTCAACGGTACTTTGGATATTCATGTTGAACTCGAAGATAAACTCGCCAAATTGGTGGGCAAGGATGGTGCGTTGTGCTTCAGCACGGGATTCCAAGTGAATCTCGGGGTGGTTTCCGCGTTATGCGGCCGCAACGATTACCTGCTGCTCGACCGACTCAACCACGCCTCTATCATCGAAGGCAGTCGTTTGGCATTCGGCAAATCGATAAAATACGCGCACAACGATATGGAGAATCTGGAGAAGTGTCTGCAGCAATGCGAACCCGAATCTGTCAAGTTAATCGTGGCAGACGGTGTTTTCTCCATGGAGGGCGATATTGTCCCGCTGCCCGAAATGGTGGCGTTGGCTGAAAAATACGATGCCGAAATCATGCTCGACGATGCCCATTCTATTGGCGTTTTGGGACATCAGGGTAGGGGAACGGCCAGCCATTTCGGCCTGACCGACAAGGTGGACCTCATTATGGGTACCTTCTCAAAGTCGTTT
>Ga0310786_10012738_pt1 | contig 10398 bp, 6 predicted proteins | sample AusTroGonzalo_MG_FD_203881 | JGI IMG/M metagenome (GOLD analysis project Ga0310786, IMG submission 203881) | Bovine rumen microbial communities from tropical cattle in Woodstock, Queensland, Australia - Gonzalo_03 (v2) (version 2) | ecosystem: Host-associated > Mammals > Digestive system >... | reverse complement strand
CTCGTTCACCTCCTGCTTCGGCTCAACCACACTTGGATTGTCGGCGCTGTCCGTGCACGCCGTGAACGCGCCTGCGCCGCAGAAGGCTATTGTGAGCACAAGCATCCACTGATAATTATTTTTCATAACTGCTCGTTTTTTTTATTGTTCTGTATTGTTATAGTTCTTACAATGAGAATACTTTTTTGCCCTCGAAGTAGGTGGCGGCTGGCTTGGCCTCGTGAATCTCGGTGACGGGGCAGGTCAGCACGTCCTTGTTGACCAGCAGGAAGTCGGCATACTTGCCCGCCTTGACGCTGCCGCGCTCGTTCTCGACAAACATCTGCTTGGCGCAGTTGATGGTGAGGGCGATGAGGGCCTGCTCACGGGTCAGGAGTTCCTCAGACCACCACGGGGTGCCGTTATTTGGCCAAAGAAGACCTGTGACAGCAATCTCCATGATGCCGAACGGGTCGTCAGGACAGCCGCTCAGTGCGGGATAGTCAGAGTGTGAGGTCACATTGATGCCGTAGTCGAAATACGACTTCATGGGATACGACTTGTCCTCCATGCCGGCAGGAACCATCTCTTTCAACAGTTCTATGTATTTTTCTTCCATATTATGCCAAAGCATACCCGAGGTGACATAGATGTTGTGGTCGGCCATGCGCTGATAATCGGCTGCATCGACATTGCGCACGTGTACCAACGTGTTGCGCATCTCGTCCTTTCCGCCATTGACAAAGGCGTTTACAATGCGAGTAACGCCCTTGTTGCCCATGACATGTGCATGCATGGTTATCCCGTCAGCATTAGCCTTGCGCGTCATGTCGGTCAGTTCATCTTCCTCCCAGTTGGGCAGGCCCTGATGACCGTCTGGATAGAGCGGCTCCACAAATCCTGTACCGCCTTCCACCGTGCCGTCTATAAAGATTTTTATCCAGTTGGGCTTTACGCGGGTGGAAGCATATTTCTGGGCATCACGGGCCTCGGCCAAAGCCTTGTCCACATCCATCCAACTCTCAATCTCGTAAGTCAGACCCAACACGAAGTGCAGGTCTCCGGCCTTGTCCAGCTGTTGGGCTGCCTGATAGAAATTGGTGTTGTAGAAATAGTTGCCCCAACCGTCGATATACATCGTGTAACCCTCCGACAAAATCTGCTCCTCGATTTTTGCCATGTTCGCCTTGGCCATGTCAACAGGAAAGAGGTCGTCGTTGTCCATGAAGGACCGTACGTAAGTGCCGGCTTGTTCTTTCAGAAAGCCGGTGGGCGTACCGTCGGCACCCATCACTATCTCGCCTCCGCGCACTTCTGATTTCAGCACCGTTCCGTCAGCCTTCATGATGCCGGCATTGACAAGACAAAGCGTGTTCGCCAGTCCCTTGTGGCCTTCCTCGTCGGCAAAATACATGGGAATATCGCTGCAGATGGCATCCAGCTGCTGGCGTGTAGGCATGTTGTCCTGGAAGTTCAGCAAGCGCCAGCCGAAGCCGAAGATGGCCTTGGCGCCGTTATCCTTTGCCTTCTTGACGGCAGCAGGCACGATTTCCGTCAGGAACTTCTCCGGAGTATCTTCCAGTCCCACGACCGTTCCGACGCTCTGTATGGCATAGCCCATCGAATAGTGGGCGTGGCCGTTGCCGCAGCCCGGCATCACCAGTCCCTTGCCGGTGTAGTCCACCACCTCGGTCTTGCCCTTTTCGACGTAGGCCTCAGCGCCTGCTTTGTCGCCTACATAGACGTACTTCCCGTCCTTCACGGCGAAGGCTTCAGCCACTTGATTATTCTCGGAAGTGAAGATCTTGCCATAGACCACGAGGTCGGCATAGTCCTTTACTTCCTGCGCTGAGTTATCGCTGTTGCTGCACGATGTCAGCACCGTCAGGCCGCAGATAACGAGGATGGCGGCCATCATCCATGGTTTCAGTTTCTTTACCATTGTTGTCATTCCATTTGTTTCTTCGTTGTGACCTCCGGAAGAGTCAACCCCCCGGAAGCCTGTGGATTTTTATCTGCCCCTGACGCTGCCGCCACCGCCATGCCCCCTGCACAACTGCGCACAGCAGGGCGAACATAAATAATATCTTTTTTTCATAGGTATTGTGGTTATTAGATTGTTATTGAATTGTTTCAATGGCAAAGATACGCATTTTCCTTTCAATCCACCAAACAAACCCCCAACTTTTTTTTCACCTTATACTAACAAGGTTCAAAAAGTTCAAGAGTTCAAAGTTCAAGAGTTCAAGGTTAAAGACCATGCGGGATGTTAGAGAAGAGGCTCCGAAAGAATCGGACGCCTCATCTTTTTTATGAAAAATTTGGAGGTTTGAAAAAAAGTATCTATTTTTGCAACTGAAAAGAAACCAAAACCTATATGAGCCTATGAAACAAGCCCAGTTATGGATGCTCACCGTCATCCTCATTTGCTGCACAAGCGTATTCATATCGTGTTCTGACTCACACGATAGTCCTTCACAACCGAAACAACCCGAGGGGACATACTCAGCTTCCACACAGGAACTAATATCGCTGGTTAACAGTAATGAACAGTTGAAGAACCTGTTGGAGAAAGCCATCGCCAAGGGGGTGGAAATCAACCCCGACCGCGAGACGAATCCGGTTCAGACACTTTCGGAATATTACGACTTTGTGGAGTGGGCTGCTCATGCCATGCCATGGACGGTGATTGACAAACCCGAAGGCACGAACCTTTTCTCTCGCATCGACGAGAGCCTGAACTATTTCTTCTTCATCAATGACATTCCTCTCGACGAACTCGACGGGCAGTCGCTCTACAACAACTCGCTGCAATACTTTGAGCCCTACCGCACCTGGCTCAAGACGTTTGCCAAGGCATGGGGCGCCTATCTTGACACTGAGGATTCGTGGAATCAGGCGTATTACGACATCGTGGCAAAAGAGGACACTTTCGGCATCTCAAAGGGTTGGTATGAGGATGCATCGAACTGGAAGACATTCAACCAGTTCTTTGCCCGCAAGCTGAGTTCGCCTGCCGTACGTCCCATCGCCTCGCCGGAAGACAACAGTGTAGTCGTGTCGCCAGCCGATGCCTGTACACAGGGTGTATGGAAGATTGACGAAGAGGGCTATATCGTGCAAAACGAAGAGGCGGGCGTGCAGGTGAAATCGAAGAAATTCAGCAGCATTGCCGAACTTGTAGGTCCCAACAGCCAGTATCGCGACGCATTCAATGGCGGCACACTGACCCACTCGTTCCTCAACGTGTATGACTACCACCGTTATCATTTCCCCATGACGGGCAAGGTGAAGGAGGTGAACCTCATAGAAGCAGACTATGCCGTGGGCGGTAGCGTCACATGGAACCCCAAGACCAAAAAGTACGACCTATTATGCGACATCCCTGGCTGGCAGACGATTGAGACACGCGGCTGCGTGATCCTTGAAACACCAGACTATGGTGTCGTAGCCCTGCTGCCCATCGGCATGATGCCGGTCACGAGCATCAACTGGGCTCCTGAGGTCAAGGTCGGGGCAGAGGTCACCAAGGGGCAGGAACTCGGCTATTTCCTCTTTGGCGGAAGCGACTTCGTCATCCTCTTCCAATCCGGCACCAGTTTCACATTGAAACCCCAGCCATTCAGCCACCAGCTGATGGGCGAAGAGCTAGGTCGTCTTACCAGTTATTAAAGAAGTTCAAAAAGTTCAAAGTTCAAGAGTTAAGGGTTTCCCCATTGATAATGCAGGTAATCCACATCCACCCATCCACTTTCAGCGATGTCATTGAAGCAGAACACGCCGATGCGGTCGCCTCGATAAAAGCCCCAAGACAACTGATAGGTTCCCATCGGCACATAATGGTCCCCGTCGATGCTATAGGAGAACTGCGACCGTCCGTCCAACCCCCAAGTTGATTTCAACCACACATACTGCCCAGTCATTTCTGCTCTTCTCTCCGTATGGTCATTCTTCCGAAATTCCACATGACACTTGCCATTCTCACACACAATGCCCAGCGAGGCACTATGTTCTGCAAAGTGACACAATCCAGCCCTCATACCCTCTGTGGCTTGACTGATGTCCATTTTCACCGTCACCTCATTCTGTCGGGTTCGGAACGATCTTTGGGTCAACGTGTTACATGCCTTCAGCAATCGTCCCTTCTCCAAGGGAACTGACGCTTTCAGCCTCAACCATCCTTTCCGGTCAGTCAAGGAGAACATTTCTTTTCGAGGTTGGTAGTTCCATTGCCATTGAGCACCCAATTGCTCGTTGTCGAAATCATCACTACGCTGGAGTGATGGATGAGGTGTGGTCTGAAAAGTAAGAGAAGGCTGTATGCCGCTCCACACCATCTTTCCTAATTCGTTGCCTCTCCTGTCGCCCATCATCGGCCATCCATCCACCCACTCCACAGGCAGCAGGCTCACGACGCGTCCGCTCCAATCTCCCGAACCATGATGGGTGAGGAAATACCAACGTCCATCCTTTCCCTCCACGATGCCCCCTTGATTAGGCTCGTGTTCCCTCACGCAGGGCTGGAGCAGCTGCTTTTCATCCAAGAATTTGCCATCGATGCGTCGGTCTCTCTTCGCCATCACATAGCGTCCAATGCCGTCTTTATGTTCGCTGAAGATCAGATAATAATAGCCGTCGTGCCAAAGCAGTTTGTTGGCTTCTCTCCCGTTGCCCTCATTGATCAGCGTCGCACGCTCACGGTCGATGCTCTTGCCATCTTTCGCCATAGGGAAACGGTAGGTCTTATAGCCCTCACGGAAACAGGTGCCGACGAACCAACCCCTGCCTTTCTCATCCCACAACGCCGTGCAGTCATCCCAACCTTTCTCCGCCAGCAACATCGTCAGCGGCTCCCAAGGTCCTTCCGTCTTTTCTGCCGAGGTCATGAAATACCCCTCGTCGGGTGTACCAAAGAACACATAGAAACGACCCTCATGGTAGCGGATGGTACCAGCCCACACACCTCGTCCGTATCTATCCATTTCCTGCCAGGTCATCCCCCTGCTGATTTGCGACACATCCTCCACCGCATTTCCCACGATTTCCCAGTTCACCAAGTCCCTCGAGTGTAGCACCGTCATGCCAGGTGCAAACTGCATCGTCGAGGAAACGGCATAATAGTCCTCCCCCACCCGGATGCAATCCAAATCGCTGTAATCGGCAGGGATAACGGGATTCCAGTATATTCCATCCTGTTGTTCTCCCCACGATTGCCAATCCCCCCAAGCTGGTTCACGTCTCTGGGGTTGTGCCGGCACATTCGCAGATGCTTGCTCTTTCGGGTTGACAGGTGCCAGAAGCCTCCATTCCCAAACACCCCGAATGCCCTTTGTGATCTTCACCCTCACATACCGGTATGCCTTCTTCACCTCATCCACATGAGGCGAGCGTCTTTGCACGTCCGCATGACCGCCACACCGTTCCCATCGATGTCCGTCTGCCGAACCCTCCAGCACATAGGCATGCCCCTCTGTGGGACGCACGAAATACAGTTCGCTCCGACCTATCATCTTCTTCTCTCCCAAGTCAGCCACCAGCCAGCAGAGAGTGTCCTCTCCGTCAGCCATCCATCTCGAACCATTCTCCCCATCAGCAGCAAATGCAGCCACAAACAGCTCTGTGCGCTGGCAGCGTTTATCTTGGTTATGCCTGATTTTCAGGGGTTCCATCGTGCTCGATGCCCTCATCGCCACAGGTTCCAGTTCCTTGCTTTCCCGTGCCTTGCGGAGTGCTCCCACGCCGTCCAATGTCACCTCCACCTGCTGGATGGTGCCATCCTCGTTGAAAAGCAGCTTGTTCACATACGTTTGCCGATTGGTACTTCGGCGGCTGAACTCCAAAAAAGCGAAATAGTAATCATCACCCACATTGAACACACATCCGTGTCCTGGGCCAAACACACCCTTCTCCACGTTCGTTGTTGACACCAAATCATGTGCAGGTATTTCGTATGGTCCCATCGGCGACGTGCGGCTCATCATGTAATAATACTCATAGTTTTCGTCACCTCCTATCGTGTACAGATAATAATAGATGCCCTTCCGCTTGAAGAAGATAGGTCCTTCCGAATACTCCTTCCTGCGGGTTTCCAAGGTTCGCTCCTCCGTCATCGTCATCATGTCATCAGCCAATTTCGCTACATGACGACCTCCCCAGAACACATACGCCTGCCCATCATCATCCACAAACACCTCTGCATCAATGCCCCCACGATCCTCTCCTTGCCTGAGTGTTGCTTCCTTAGCAAAAGGCTTAGCAAACTCATCTTTTCCTCTCGCCAATCGAAACGGACCTTCAGGATGGTCAGCCACACCCACGTGCATGATGCCATTCACAGTTGGATAGATGTACCAACGTCCGTTCCGCTCCACCGCCTTGCTGGGTGCCCAATACTTCTCCCCGTCAGCCGAAGGGAAACAAACTCCGTCGAAACTCCAATGCAGAAAATCCTTCGACTTCCACACCACAGGAGGACCAGACGTGTCCAGCCCCCTGCCATAACCATCTGTCGTTGCATAACAATAAAAGGTGGAGTCAACTAACTGAATGCTGGCATCAGCAATCATATCTGGCACCAATGCTCTTCCAAACGGATTCATCACCTGAGCCCCTGCCACCAACCAGCAGCAATTCCACGTAAACAACAACCAAGTCTTTTTCATTTCCATCATATCGTTTAGGGTTTAGGTTGCAAAGTTACAATAATCCCTATTACCCTCCAATATAAAAAGAAATTATTTAAGAATTATTGGTAATTGTTTGACTGTCGTCTTATTTTGTCGCGACTCAGCAGAGCATAAGGAACCTTTTTCTGCATTCGCTGCTCCAAAATTTGGAAGATTGAAAAAAAGTCTCTATCTTCGCAACCAAAACCTATATAAACCTAATTAAAAGCGTATGAACAACATGAAATTTATAAAGCCTGCGGTCTGGCTGATCTTGGGACTTTGTTCAATGGGAGCAGCCAATGCTCAGGGCACCAACAGCAGGTTGGGAGGCAACGATGAAGGGGTCACCTCGTTAAGTGAACGTCTTTTGAAAGTGGAAAAGAAGTCGGATGCATTCAATGTGTTCCTGAACATGCACACTTCCTATCAGGAACAGCTCAATGGTGATGATAGGGGTGGCTCTTTCAAGGGGCGGCAGCTTCGCTTGGAGATAAAAGGCAATCTGGATGACCATTGGAGCTACCGTCTACGCTATCGTCTGAACCGTCCAGGCGACGCTCAGGATGACAACTACTCAAACAATATTGATTTTATGCAGGTGAATTACCGTCTGAATGAACGTTGGCGTTTCACAGGTGGTAAGAAGGAGTTGAGTCTTGGCGGTTTTGAGTTCGATCACAACCCGATACAAATCATCAACTATTCCGACTACGTGGATGGTTTGGCGGAGTTTCATGTGTCGGCACAAGCAGCCTATACTGTAGCGAAGGGACACGAGTTGCAGGCTGAGGTATTCAATGTCAATAACAACAGCATTGGAAGGACCTATCCTGGTGCAGGATTGCAGAGGTCTCACCATCCGTTGGGCACCACATTGAACTGGACAGGCAGTATGTTTAATGACCATTTGCAGGCGCTCTGGGCGTACAGCTATATGCATGAAGCGCACCATACTGACACTCATCTGTTGATGTTGGGCACCAAGTTGAACCTGCGCCGTTGGCAGTGTTTCGTCGACTACTATGGTGCTTGGGAGGACATAGACCGTCACGGCATCGTTACAGCTGAGACAGGGACATGGGCTGCCAAAACGCGCTACAACAGTGTGGTCGGTCAGGTGCAGTATCAGCCTGCTCCTCATTGGAATTGCTTTGTGAAAGGGATGGTAGAGAAAGCGTCAGTGGGCGATATGCCTGCCTTTCATCATTATCGCACCAGCTATGGATATCAGGCAGCTGTACAATGGATTCCAGACCTTTCGCAAGATGCCCGTCTATCGTTAGCCTATGTTGGCAAGAAGGTGGATTATAAGCAGGCGTGTGGCTTGGAGGATTACCATAGTGACCGCATTGAGTTAAGTTTTATTTATCGTATAAAAGCTTATTGAAATCAGTATATGAACAAAGTAGGTAAAATCTTAAGTCGTTGGACAGAGACGAGCCTTGTGCTCCGTATTTTCATTGGTTTGGTGATAGGTACCATTCTGGGACTGACAGTGCCGGAATGGACGGGAATAGCTATCTTGGGTAAAGTGTTTGTCAATGCGCTGAAGGCAATCGCTCCCGTGTTGGTGGCAGTGTTGGTGGCAGCCAGCATCGCCAAGGCAGGCGAGGGATTGGGTCCCAAGTTCCGCACCGTCATCATCTGCTACCTTGCCAGCACGGTGGTGGCAGCCATTGGCGCGGTGGTGGGCAGTTTCCTGTTTCCAGTCAATTTACAGTTGAGTGACGTGGCAGAAGGTGCCGCTCCTGGTGCGTTGACGGATGTGTTCACCAATTTGTTCACCAACATGGTGACCAATCCGCTTCTCTCTGTTTCATCCGCCAACTATATCGGCATCCTCTTTTGGGCAATCCTCATTGGCATCGCCTTGAAACGGTTGGCAAGTCCGCAGACTATCAGTGTGGTGAGTGATTTTGCAGAGGTCATCTCGCAAACTGTCCGCTGGGTGATCCAGTTTGCTCCGTTCGGAATCTTGGGTTTGGTGTTTTCATCCGTGTCAGAAAGTGGTCTGGAGGCATTCACCACCTACGGACAATTGGTGCTGCTGTTGGTGGGTTGCATGCTCTTCACGTCCTTTGTGTTCAATCCGCTCATCTCTTTCTTGATGCTCCATCGCAACCCCTATCCCCTGTTGTTCACCTGCCTGAAAGAAAGTGGTCTGCAAGCCTTCTTCACCCGTTCATCGGCTGCCAACATCCCCATCAACATGTCTTTGTGCAAGAAACTTGGACTTGACGAGGATTTCTATTCCGTGAGCATTCCGCTGGGTGCCACCATCAACATGGACGGAGCGGCTGTGACCATTACTGTGATGACCCTTGCCGTAGCCCACACGATGGGCGTGGAGGTGACGTTCTTCTCAGCCCTGTTCCTGAGCATCATTGCCACGCTTGGAGCCTGTGGTGCATCGGGTGTGGCAGGTGGTTCACTCCTGCTCATCCCCATGGCATGCTCGTTCTTTGGCATCTCCAATGATATTGCCATGCAAGCCGTAGCCGTGGGGTTCATCATTGGTGTCGTTCAAGATAGCGTGGAGACAGCGCTCAACTCCAGTGGCGATGTGTTCTTCACCGCCACGGCAGAATACTATGACAGAAAGAAAAGTTGAAAGTTGAATAAAGACCATGCGGGGTGTTCGCTAAACGCTAACCGCTGAACGCTAAACGAAAGAAGGAAGCCTGTTCATGAGAATGGGCTTCCTTCTTTTTATTCGTAGATTTCGAGTTTTTCCACGTGGGGTGCCAGCTTGTCCAAGTCGGGCAGTTTCATGTAGTCGCCGTAGATGTGGCGGAGGTGGGCGTCGGCTTTGCCGGGCACGGAGAATTCGTGGCCTTCGAACACGTGGGTGGTCAGGGGGAAAATCTCGTCTTCGTAGCGGCGGTTATGGTAGGGAATGCCCATGCCACTGGTGATCAGCTTGCCGGGTTTCAGGCTGCAGAAGAAGCGGAGGAGGGGGAAGAGGAAGCGGTTGTTGAAGTCGAAGATGCGACGAACCTGCTTGATGCTCTTGGCATCGTCGGTGCTGGTGCGCCAGATCTTGTACATGTGCCCGACGGTCTTCTCGGTGAATTTGTGCAACCCAATCGGATGTTTCTCCATAGGGAAGACATCGATATAGATGCCCTGTTCCTTCCACATGCGGTCGTAGTTGGTGTTCTCCAGCATCTTGGAACGGCGGTCACGAATCTTGGCGTAGAAGAAGAAATAGTTCTCGTCGGTGTCGCTGTTCTGCAAAGCCAGCCAATCGGGCAGCTCGTCGGGCAGCACCTTCATCAGCTTCAGATAATCCTCACGCATCATCTCGATGTCCACGTCGTCGTCCCAAGGGATGAAGCCATCATGCCGCATGGCACCAATCAACGTGCCGCTGCTGAGCCAATAAGGAAGCTGGTGCTTCTTGCAGATGCGATCCACCTCCAGGAGGATGTCCAGCATCCGAAGTTGCTGACGGCGCAGCAGGGAACCATCAGGGTTGAAACGCTTACGGAGTTCTTCGTTGTTCATCGCTTATATCCAATTTTTCTGGTCTTTCTTTTCCATCTCAAACACAGGGCAGGTTCCCTTCGCCATCTCGTAGATCTTGGCAGCGAACAGGATGTCGTGCAAGGCGATGCCATAGTTGTAACTCAAGATGCGCTCCTCATTGGACGTGCGTCCCGGGTTCTTGCCTTGCAGCACATGATGCAGTTCGTCGTAATGACGGAAACGGTCGAAATACTTAAACCGCTGAATCTGTCCCGTGTCATCG
>Ga0310786_10012737_pt1 | contig 10398 bp, 6 predicted proteins | sample AusTroGonzalo_MG_FD_203881 | JGI IMG/M metagenome (GOLD analysis project Ga0310786, IMG submission 203881) | Bovine rumen microbial communities from tropical cattle in Woodstock, Queensland, Australia - Gonzalo_03 (v2) (version 2) | ecosystem: Host-associated > Mammals > Digestive system >... | reverse complement strand
TCTGAATGATGAACTGAATGCCGTTCTCAACATTATTCTTACCTGTAATCTTTTCATTCAAAGGAATAGTCTGCTTGTTGTATACAGCCATCTGGAACAGCGTGAAATAAAGCATTCCGCTGCTCAACAAGAAATATGCAATGACCATCAGCAGCGAGAACTTGCCTGCAATAATAGCTGGAATCATCAACAACAGAGGCACAATAAGAATAGCCACATGAAAATAGTACTTGGCTTTTAGCAGCGACAGGATATTCTCTTTGTTGGTCATCAGCAGGTCAATATAATTGCCTTCGGGACCCATAATCTTTATTAAGGTGGTCATTCCATAGAGTCCAAAGAAATAGAAACACCAAAAATTAAGCATCATATGACCATCATATACCGATGTATAGGAAATGAGCAAGGTAAGGATGACGATCATTGTCAGACTCATGATAACTCGCTGGCGAATGGCCTTGTTGCGGAAGATGGACTTGAGCTCTAGCTTCAAGTATTCGCCTGTCTGACCAAATCGCTCGAGGAATGTATACTGAGAGATATGCTTCATGTCGGCCTCTTTCTTTTCCAGCTTCATAATCTCATCGCGCACATAGCGGAACTGCATCCAGCGATTCAGATAGAATAATCCGGCCAGCAGAGCAACGCTGAAAACAAAGAAGAACCACGTGGATGTAAAGTCGAGGATAATATCCATCTGGGCATCAAACCAATCTTCATTGATGGGCAAACTTATCCATGGTGCTCCATAAACAACGATAGGCAGTATCCACCACAGCACAGAACGCTGAGCAAGTGTGCGTACCATCAAATAGAACTGACTATTGGCCAGTGTCATGATTAGTCCACAAAGAATGACCAAAAGCGCAGTAAGGAAAGACGCTCCACCAAAGCCCACAATGACAGCGTAGGGCAAATAGAGGGCCAACCAAATCCAATTGAATCCTGCCAGGAGTGTATTCAGCAGGAAGGTCTCAACTACGGAATAGAAAGGCAGTGGTTGCAGCAAGTACGGCTTCACCATCACCGCTGGTGTTTGCTGAAAGACAAAACGCTCACCGAAGTCTATGGCCAGCCACAATGGCAGCAAGGCCAGTACCAAAGTGTATGTTCGTGACTCCGTAGCCCCCAAAGCCATAAAGGAGCCTATGAATATGAAATAAATTATAAACATACCTGCGCCAAACAGCGTCATGATTTTAGCCACGATGCTCTGTTCGAAAGCAGGACTACGGCGCAGGGCTAAATATCCCTGTTTGCGCAATACAAGGAGGAGTTTCCAGCGATTCATTGTTGAAAATCTATTGGTAATTATCTTAGGTCAATAACCTCGGCTGAGGGGAAATCTTTCGAATTGAATTTGAAGGCAGCATCGCTCAGTTTGGCTGTCTTCATGTTTTTAATTGTAAAGGTGGTCCACTTTTGCTTCTGAAGCAACTTGACTTCTGTGGGATGGTAGGTCTTTTTGTCTACGGTGATAAACATCTCTTTCACGCGTTTCGACGAATCGGTGGCCGTGAGATGAACCTGATAGGCACCTGACGACTGCGTCATCGTATAGCGGAATCCTTTCTTATACATATTAATAAAGTTATAAGGATTCATCACTTGAAGCTGAGCCTCTGATGGATTAGTAACATTCACCTCATCATTATTCGACATATAGGTCCAAAGTGTCTTGCCATCAAACCACAAAGTGGCCATTGATGTATGAGCTGTAAACTTTCTACCCTTCACAGAAATCTTGCCAGAAGAATTACCATACTGAGCACTATTCATGATGAAGTCGGCCTGTACGCCAGTTTTTGCGTTGATTGAAGCTGCACACTTGTCAAGAACGGTTTTAGCATCCTGAGCATGAGAAGCCGTAAAGCTTGCTGTCAACAACGCGAGAACTAAAAACAATCTTTTCATATACCTTTTTTTAATTTATTTTCTGTGTTATATACTGAACTCTTTCGCTTTTTATTTTAATGAATTCAATAAATTCTCCAGACTCATATCATCCTGAATCAAAACCTCACGTGGCTTGGATCCGTGTGCCTGGCCTACGATACCTGCCTTCTCCAACTGGTCCATCAGACGTCCAGCACGGTTGTAGCCAATAGCAAACTTACGCTGAATCAAACTTGTTGAGCCGCTCTGTTCGTGAACAATGAGTCGTGCGGCATCGTCGAACATTGGGTCAAGATGACTTAAATCTGCTTCGCTGCCTGAAGAACTCAATCCTTCTGACTCGCTAACAGGAGGCTCTGGCAACTCGTATGGCTCCAAATAGCCCTGTTGTTGCGCAATAAACTGGTTAATATTGTCAACCTCTGGTGTGTCAACGAATGCGCATTGCACACGAACAGGATCGTTTCCTTGGAGATAAAGCATATCACCACGACCAATAAGCTGCTGTGCACCCATACGGTCGAGAATAGTCTTCGAGTCAATACCCTGCGAAACCTTGAACGCAATACGCGCAGGGAAGTTGGCCTTGATGGTACCAGTAATGATGTTTGTGGTAGGACGCTGGGTGGCAATAATCATGTGAATACCTACGGCACGGGCCTTCTGAGCTATTCGGGCAATAGGCAATTCGATTTCTTTGCCTGCAGTCATTATCAGATCGCCATACTCATCAATCACAACTACGATGTATGGCATAAACTTATGTCCCTTCTCGGGGTTCAACTTTCGGGCAATGAACTTGCGGTTATAGTCCTTGATATTACGCTCACCCGCAGCCATCAGCAACTCGTAACGGGCATCCATCTCTACACAAAGACTTTGAAGCGTACGAATAACCTTTGTGGTGTCAGTAATAATAGGTGACGCATTATCATCGGGTACCTTTGCCAAGAAGTGATTAGCAATCTTGGCATAGATGCTGAACTCAACCATCTTGGGGTCTACTAGCACAATCTTCATCTCGGCTGGGTGTTTCTTGTATAGCAATGATGTCAGAATGGCATTCAAACCAACAGACTTACCCTGTCCGGTTGCACCTGCCACCAGCAAGTGGGGAGCTTTTGCAAGATCGAACATAAACACCTCGTTTGTGATAGTCTTACCCATGGCACAAGGTAACTCCATCGTGGTTTCCTGAAACTTCTTTGAGTTAAGGATAGACTCCATCGACACGATGTTTGCTTTTGCGTTTGGCACCTCAATACCTATCGTTCCCTTGCCTGGAATAGGAGCAATGATACGAATACCAAGAGCTTTCAGGCTCAAGGCAATATCATCCTCAAGTCCACGGATCTTAGAAATACGAACGCCCTGAGCTGGTGTGATTTCGTAAAGAGTGATGGTTGGTCCAACGGTGGCCTTGATACTACTAATCTCAATGCCAAACGTACGAAGGACCTCTATGATTCGATTCTTGTTCGCCGTCTGCTCTTCCATATCAATGTAGGGCTTGCCGTCCGACTCATAGGTATTCAGCAGGTCTAACGTTGGATAATGATAATTCTCCAAATCGCGTTTAGGATCATAAGGCTCTAAGTTATCAATGTCCACCTGAGGATTCTCCTTGTCGTCGGCTTTTTCTTCTTCGCCAGCAACGGTAATCTCAATTTCCGGTTCATCCTTTTGTTCCACCGTTGTTATTACGGGCTCTGCAACAGTTTCTTGATGACCAAAGTCCACAACCTGCGTCTGCGGATTATCAAACACCTCGGGATCTTCCTCTGTCTGAATTAAATTCTCATAGGAATCGTCTGGTGCAACTTCCGTTGAATCGTTATTGTTAACGGTAAATTTCACCTTTCTGACAAATCCCATGGGATTCAATATCTTGCGAATCCATACTATAGTCTCTGAACTGACATACATCAGAAACAATATGGCTACAATAATCAATATGGCAACAAGACCTGGACTTCCAATGTAGCGTTCCAACAAACGGCAAACATACAAACCATGTTCACCTCCTGGGCAAAAATGCGAAGAAGAACACAAGGGCGTTGCAAACTTTGCCAATGCTACTGAGAACCATTCCATAACTACGGCAATACAAATGAACCACTTGAGCAATGAAGGTTTATAGGCCTTCATTAATGCCAATGAGAATAGGAACATCAATAAGGGTAGTCCAAAAGAGGATACGCCAAAACAATGGTTCATGAAGTAATAGGCAGCATAGGCACCGAGGCTACCTACGGCATTACCAAACTTTTGGGGCTCGTTTTCCAAATCGCCTTCTCTCAGGTTTTCTATGATACTCTGGTCGGCAGCTCCTGTTGTAAAGTATGAGACAAATGCCCACGTTAAACAAACAGAGAGCGCAAAAAGAAGCATTCCCAGAAAGAAATGCAAACGCTCATTTTGAAAAACTTGTAATATATGACGTAGTCCTAATGATTCCAACATAGATGGACTTGCAGATTGCGACATCGACTTCTTGCTCTTTTTCTTAGCCATTATTCTATAGTATTCGTTAATTCTTCTGCAAAATTAGCGGAAAAAAATCAGTTATCATCATAAAATCACATTTTTTTTGTATTTTTGCACCACGAAAAGGATTTAAAATGCTTAAAACGATATACAACAAATATGACAAAGCGATGATTCCATCGCTGCCCATTGCTCAATTTCCTGGAAGGATTATCGTGATTCTGACACCAGGAGAAACTGAGAAGGCTGTGCGATATCTGCTATCACAACCTATTCTGGGATTTGATACCGAGACTCGGCCGTCTTTTAAACGTGGTCATCAACATAAAGTGTCGCTTCTGCAGGTATCTACCTTAGACACATGCTTCTTGTTTAGGTTAAACCACACAGGACTTACTCCTGCAATCATTCAATTGTTAGAAGACCGAACGGTAAAGAAAATTGGTCTTTCTTGGCATGATGACTTAAACTCTCTTAGTAAAATTGGTGAATTTAAAACCGGCAGTTTCATAGAGATTCAAGACCTTGTGCGCGATTTGGGTATAGAAGATTTGAGTCTACAGAAGTTATATGCAAATCTATTTAATCAGAAAATCAGTAAGAGACAGCAGTTAAGTAATTGGGAAGCTGATATCCTGACGGACAAACAAAAAATGTATGCTGCCACTGATGCATGGGCTTGCATCATGATATACCAAGAAATCATAAAACTCAAAGAATCTGGCGATTACAAATTAATTATTAAAGAAGAACATAACAATGAATAAAGTATATTTAAAACGAGGCAAAGAAGAAAGTCTTCTTCGTTTTCACCCATGGATTTTTTCTGGCGCAATTCATCATATGGATGACGGTATTGAAGAAGGAGAAGTTGTGCGTGTAGTTACAGAAAAGGGTGATTTCATCGCTATCGGTCACTATCAGCAAGGGTCTATTGCCGTACGTGTGCTCACCTTTAACGATGTGGAAATCGACCAGCAGTTTTGGACATCTCGTATCCAGTCTGCTCTCGATATGCGAACTTCCATCGGACTAACAAATAATCCTCAGACAAATGCATATCGATTGATTCATGGCGAAGGGGATCTTCTTCCCGGACTCATCATTGATATCTATGCCGACACGGCGGTAATGCAAGCACATAGCATTGGTATGCATTTAGCGCGTCACGCTATTGCTTCAGCACTTGCAGAGGTAATGAAGAATCATGTGTCTAACATTTATTATAAGAGTGAGACTACCCTATCGTTCATGGAGCCAGAGAATGGTTTCCTCCTTGGAGAGACGGACAATAATATTGCAATAGAAAATGGACTGAAGTTCTATGTAGACTGGCTTCGTGGACAGAAAACAGGCTTCTTTGTAGACCAGCGAGAGAATCGTGCTTTACTTGAGAAATATGCCAAAGGAAAGAATGTTCTCAACATGTTCTGTTATACAGGTGGTTTCTCATTTTACGCTATGCGTGGTGGAGCAAAATGTGTTCATTCCGTCGATAGCTCTGCTAAGGCTATCGAACTAACACGTCGCAATGTGGAACTAAACTTCCCTGGTGACCCACGTCATGAAGCCTTTTGCGAAGATGCATTCAAGTATCTGGATAAGATAAAAGGCTACGACCTGATTATCCTTGACCCACCTGCTTTCGCCAAGCATCGTGGTGCACTTCACAATGCACTGAAGGGTTATACACGTTTGAATCAAAAAGCGTTCGAGAAGATTGAACGAGGTGGAATTCTCTTTACGTTCTCATGCTCACAGGTCGTTACAAAAGATCATTTCCGCAATGCAGTATTTACTGCAGCTGCCTTGGCAGGTCGCAAAGTACGTATTCTGCACCAATTGCATCAGCCTGCTGATCACCCCATCAACATCTATCATCCCGAAGGAGAATATCTTAAGGGCTTAGTACTTTATGTTGAATAAGGTAAAGGACTATATCGAAAAGCACCAGTTGCTTAGTCTTGACAAACACTATCTGGTTGCTTTGAGTGGTGGAGCCGATAGCGTGTGTCTCTTGCTAGCGATGCTGCGTATGGGCTATCATGTCGAAGCCGTTCATTGCAACTTTCATTTGCGCCAAGAGGAAAGCAACCGAGACGAAGCATTTGTTGTTAACTTATGCAAGAAATACGATATTGTCCTACACCTCATTCATTTTGACACAAAGACATATGCCAAGGTCCACAAAATTAGTATTGAAATGGCGGCCCGCGAACTGAGGTATAACTATTTCGAACGTTTGCGCCAGGATATTAATTTTGATGGAATTTGTGTGGCTCATCATCAAAACGACTCTGTCGAAACAGTCTTACTCAATTTGATTCGAGGTACAGGGATTCACGGATTAACAGGAATTAATCCACGTAATGGATATATTATCCGGCCTTTATTGTGTGTTGACAAAGAAGAAATCACGAAATGGCTTGATGAGCAACACCAGGATTTTGTTACCGACTCGAGTAATTTACAGGCAGAGGTTGTCAGGAACAAGATTCGTCTAAGCATTCTCCCGTTGTTGAAAGACATCAATACAAACGTTGAGAATAATATCATGCGAACGGCCCAAAATCTCAATGAGGTTGTTTCAATCTATGACAAAGAAGTAAGCAATGTTCTGAAAAGACTTTTAGATGGTAATAGAATCGATATTCATTCTTTATTAAACGAAACGTCGCCCAAAAGCATTCTGTTTGAATGGCTCAAGACATATAATTATTCTCCAGCCACCATCGAACATGTTTTTTCATCGCTCACGTCTTTGCAATCTGGCCGAGAATGGAGTTCTGAAACCCACCAGTTAACTATTCATCAGGGATGTTTACTCTTAGAGGAAAAGGTTCCTGACCTCCCCACCCTGCGTATACCAGAGCTAGGAAATTATGTCTATCATGACGATTGCATGCTAAGAATCGAATCGCAATTAGGAAAAGTCATTTTAAAGGATTCGTCATATGCGTGTATAGACAAATCAAAGGTCTCGTTTCCATTAACCATTCGCCCCATTCAATCTGGTGACAGATTTATCCCATATGGAATGAGGGGAAGTAAATTAATAAGCGATTATCTAACTGATCGTCATTTATCTATCTTCGATAAACGCCGTTCGTTAGTACTTTGTGACAACGAGGGTAGAATCTTGTGGTTAGTAAATCATCGTCCAGACGCAAGATTCTGTGTAAATGATTTAACGCAAGAAACATTGGTATTTTCTTTTTTTAACAGAAAAAAATAGCTCTTTCGAGAACAACGTATTGATATTTTTTGTAACTTTGCAGCCGCAAACAAAGAAGTATACATGTATAGGCCTATATATCAGGCAGTTAGTTTATTAAATTCGAGGAAAGATAGATGAGACAACTAAAGATTCAGAAAAGTATCACCAACCGTTCAAGCGAAGCACTTGATAAATATCTTGTGGAAATTGGCCGTGCTCCACTAATCAGTATTGATGAAGAAATTGAGTTGGCACAAAAAATTCGCAAGGGTGGCTTGGAAGGTGAGCGTGCTAAGGATAAACTTGTTACCGCTAATCTACGATTCGTTGTATCGGTGGCTAAGCAGTATCAGCACCAGGGCCTGACACTTACTGACTTAATTGACGAAGGAAATATTGGACTCATCAAAGCAGCCCAGAAGTTCGACGAAACTCGAGGATTCAAATTCATTTCATATGCTGTATGGTGGATTCGTCAAAGTATTCTACAGGCTATTGCCGAGCAGAGTAGAATTGTGCGTCTGCCTCTGAACCAAGTAGGTTCGCTAAACAAGATTAATCACGAAATCAATAAGTTTGAGCAGGAGAACCAGCGCCATCCCTCTGTTAGCGAGTTGGCAGAGATGACTGATATTGATGAGGAGAAGATTGGTCAGTCTATGCAAGCCGATAGTCATCATGTGTCTATTGATGCGCCTTTCCAGGATGGTGAAGATAACTGTATGCTTGACGTGATGGCATCTGGTGATGATAGCCGTACGGACCGCCATGTGGATCACGAGTCTATGGCTCAGGAATTAAACTCTGTTCTTTCAAAGGTTCTGAAAGACCGTGAGATTATCATTATCCGCGAATGCTTTGGTATTGGATGTCACGAGAAAGGACTAGAAGAGATTGGAGATGAACTTGGTCTTACCCGTGAGCGTGTTCGACAAATTCGCGAGAAGAGTATTGCAAAACTCCGTGATTCAGGCAATGCCAAGATATTAATGAAATACTTGGGATAAAAATACGAATAAAACAGGAACAGTAGAATTATTACTTAGTTCCTGTTTTTTTTCTTTTAGAAATATTGGTCGTTTCATTCTTTTTGTATACCTTTGTAGCAATGAAACGCGTATTACTAACCTTAGCTATGACAATAGTCATGACGTCTATGGCTTCTGGCGAGAGTTTAGACTCGCTAGTGATGAATCGCGTATTCAGTTTTCAACGTAACTATACGCATGACGTTAACGGATTCTCGTCCAATGTCTACATGAAACATATATATCAAACCCATCGGCGAAATGTCACTCTGTGGGCAATACCACATATGTATACAATAGCCGAAGGAGAGAGAACCTTTGTCAGCGAACAGTATAGTCGATTCAACTTCCGTACCGTTGATGATTACGACAACATCCAGCAGGTTTACAACACCACAATTCCCAGGCAACGTCATACAATGCCGGTGCTGATGTCATATGTTACTCCTAATTTGTACGGCACAACCATATACTCTGGGCATATACTTTCCCCTTTCTGTCGTGAGAATCGCATTTATTATCATTACTCATCTGTACCACTTTCAAATAACCAGATGCGTATTTACTTCCGTCCAAAGATTGTGCCCAACACGCAGTTGGTACAGGGAAAGGCTATTGTAGATCGCATTACAGGACGTATTGAGCAGGCCGAACTGGAGGGCGAATATGATATGATTCACTTCCAGACATTGACGATGCAAGGTGAAGATGGGTTGCATGCACTGTTACCCAAATACTGCATTACCGACATAGTTTTTAAATTTGCAGGTAATCATATCACCTCACATTTCGAGGCGGTGTTTGATTGTCCTATAACATTAGCGGATACAGTCGATGTCAAAGGCGATTATAACCTTATGGATTCTATCCGTCCTATGAGTCTCTCACAGCAAGAATTGGATATCTTTGAGGAATTCATCCGCTCACACTCGCCAATAGAGCAAGAAGATACGCTCTTAGAAGAAGAGACAGATTCGTTAAACATTACAGCTACACTCGTTGGTAAGAAGAAGTTAGATGAAGAAGGCGACGACCAAGAAGAAACAACAAAGCCACATCATAATTATCTAAAAGACAGTTGGGATTTTATAGAGGACAATCTATTTCACAGTATTGGACATCGCTCAAAGAAAAGCAACATCCAACTCTCGTCCATCATCGATCCTCAATATATAAGTTATAGTCGCAGCAAAGGCTTATCTTATAAGATGAAACTATATGCCAACTATAATTTCAATGATCAGTCGTGGATAGAGTTTCGTCCGCGTATAGGCTACAACTTCAAACTTAAGGAATTCTATTTCAATGCTCCAATTCAGTTTATATACAATTCTAAGTTAGATGCTGGAATTGATGCAAGTTATAGCAAAGACAACCGTATTGGAAACGCCAGCGTACTGGAAGAAATCAAAAGAGAACATGGCGAGAGTGTTGATTTGGATGGAATGGATCTCGACCTTTTCGATGACTATTATTGGAATGTGTCGCATCACATTCGTCCTTGCAATTGGATAAACATCAGCTCTGGTCTTGTGTTCCATCAACGCTGCGCCATCAATCCACAGGCAATGAAACAGTATGGAAAGTTCGAAAGATACTATTCACTTGCCCCATCAATTATTCTCCAACTTAATCCTTGGCAGAATGCTCCTTTCTTTACTATAAACTATGAACGTGGTTTTAAGTTAAAGAATAATTATGTCAGATATGAACGTATTGAGGCTGACGCATCTTTCAAATATAAGATGAGACGCACAGAACAAATAAACA
>Ga0310786_10012736_pt1 | contig 10399 bp, 12 predicted proteins | sample AusTroGonzalo_MG_FD_203881 | JGI IMG/M metagenome (GOLD analysis project Ga0310786, IMG submission 203881) | Bovine rumen microbial communities from tropical cattle in Woodstock, Queensland, Australia - Gonzalo_03 (v2) (version 2) | ecosystem: Host-associated > Mammals > Digestive system >... | reverse complement strand
TTTGAAGGACAATGTTTTCTTCTGACAATTCTTTATCCAAATTATGAAAAAGGCTTTCAAAAATCAATTTGAAAGCATTTTCTCTCGCATCTTTACGCATTTTGAGCAACCTCAACATCACATTCAACATTGTTTATGTGAATGTTTATTTTAAGTGGTTTAAGTGCAACCATTGTTGCAAGTGAATTTCTGATGTTTTCTTGTACTCTGTAAGCAATGTCAGGCACGCTATATCCGATATATACATTCAAATAGACATCAACAGTCAAAGCACCATTTTCTTCAAATTTGATGTCAACACCGTCATCATTCTTTTTGAAAACCTTTTTTATCCAAGGTCTGTTGGAGTTTGTGACACTTTCAACGCCATTTATCTCTTTGGCAGCAAGATTGATAATTGAAACAAGAATCTTTCTATCAAGTGTGATTTTTCCGCTGCTTGTGTCCTGATTTTTCTTGACCATAAATCTCTCCTATATATTTATACGCCTATTTTATCATAAGTAAATGCATTTTGCAAATTATTCTGCTGGAATTATCACAATATTTTTAAGTTCAGTTCCAAGTTGCTCTTTTACAATGGTTGAAATTTGTGCAACTTCGTTTTCAGTAAGTTTTGCGGATTTGACAACGACATTAACCTTTGTGTCCTTGATTGAAATTACACAATCATCAAAACCTTGAAATTTGATAAACCCCTCAACTGCAAGTTCTTTTTCCATTGTGTCAATAAGAGCAATTTTTGCAGTTTGTGCAGACCTAACCGCTTCCTCTGTGGAGCTTTCACTGTCGATTATGGCATCATAATACAAAATTTCTTGATCCCTTGTGCTTGATCTGTCGTTTCTGTAACTTGTAAAGTAGCTTGTTGTAGTGACAGTTGTGCTTGTTTGTTTCGCAGAGTTGTTTAAAACAATGTTAAGATATCCCGTCACTCCCAAAAGCACAACCATAAGTAAAAGTCTCAAACCCTTGACAAAAAAGCTTGTTGTGCATATAATAATAAAACTGGACTAGATGGGGAGTTAGCAGTGCCCTGTAACCTGCAATCTGCTATAGCAGGATCGAACAGTTGTCTCGGCTTCATATGGTCGAAGATGTGTGCAAACATTTGATGGTGAAGTCAAGGTCTTGTGCAATTTGCTCCTTCGAACCGTGTCAGATCCTGACGGAAGCATCACTAAGAAGATAAGTAGATGTGCCATGAGGAAGCTTTGGTGGAGTCAAGTCTTTGCAAGGCAGTCGGTCATTTGATGACAAAACAGCCGTCCAGTAATGAAAAAAAGCAAGGTTTTAAGCCTTGCTTTTTTGTTTTTTCTTTTCCTTTGGTCCGGAAATTGTTTCTTTTATGCTTTCCATTTCCTCTTTTACGGCAGTTTCACCCTTGCTAACAAGTTTTTTTTGCTTCTTGAGAGTGTTTGTAAATCAGCATGCCTGTTACAAGTCCAGCACCAAAGCCGACTAACATATAAATTTCTTTCATCAACCCTCCTACAACTAGGATGGGCATTTTGTCGAATTTTATTCTAATATTTGAAATTGTCAAGCATGTTTATGATTCTTGAAAAATCTGGTGAAGAACCAGTCATTTGAACCAATTTGTCTTGAAGAAGTGGTGTTGACTCATCGCAGATTGAAACCCATGTTCTTGGGTCTCTAAACCTGATATAGTTTGCAATGTCAACAAAACTCTTGTAAACATCATTTTTGTCAAACAAATTGTTTGGACATTGATACAACAGACTTTCAACAATCACTTGATTTGGCACAACGCCATATGTTTTTGCATAGACAGAGTTTAAAAGTTTTGCCACATTGACAAACATATCTCCCACCCATTCAAGTTTTTTGTCCAAATTTGTGTATCTGTTTGCAAAGTTGATGTCAACAAATTTGTTTTTTGATTCTCTATACATTTTGAATGTGTTTGTGTTTGTTTCAAAATAACAAACAAACAAGTTGACTTTTACACCTGTTCCAAAGTCATCAGTTCCAACGAGAGAAATGTGGTCATTATACTCATAAATCATTGAAGTTTCTTGCAAATAATTTGCCATTTTGTTTACCAAATCATGCTTCAAATCATTTATGGTATACTTATCAAAAGTCACAGGTTTTACTTCTTCAGGTTCGCCCTTTTTCTTTTTCTTATACTTTTTCTTTCTTCCAATGCGCCATGCTGCTTTAAATTCTCTCCAAACATACTTCCACCAATTGCGCTTTTTTTGAGAATTAAAGGCAATTTCTGGGTTGTCAATGCCAACATAGTAGTTGTATTCAGAAAGTTGGCAAAAAGAGCCAAGATAGACTTCGTCCACCGGCACCATTACGCATTTGTCCATTTTTATAAATGGTGATTTTGCCTCAATATCAGAAAGAGCATTTTCAACAAGTGTAAACATAAAATCGTTTATTGTCTGTGCATACTCCTGTTTTATGCTATCATTGAGACTTTCAACAAGATCTCTTGTAAGTTCTGCTTTCATAATTTCTTCCTAATTTATTTTTTCATAATGTAGGCACAAAGCTCAACAAGGTTGCATGTATAGCCCCACTCATTGTCGTACCATGCGCAAAGTTTAACAAAAGTTGGATTAAGCATAATGCTTGACTGAACATCAAACACGCATGAGCATGGTTCACCAATAAAATCACTTGAAACAACAGGTTCATCTGTTACAGCTACAATGCCTGCCATTTCGTTTTTGCTTGCCTTTTTCATTGCAGCAACAATCTTTTCAAGTGTTGTTGGCTTTTTAAGCTTTACAGTAAGGTCAACAAGTGAGACATCCAGAGTTGGAACTCTTACACTCATTCCTGTCAATTTTCCTTTAAGATCAGGTATAACCTCTCCAACAGCCTTTGCAGCACCTGTTGAGGATGGTATAATGTTTGAGCCTGCTGCTCTTCCAATACGCCAATTTTTGCGACTTGAACCATCAACTGTAAGTTGTGTTGCTGTGATTGAGTGAATTGTTGTCATCAATCCTTCTTCAATTCCAAAAGCGTCATTTACAACTTTTGCAAGTGGTGCAAGGCAGTTTGTTGTGCAAGATGCATTTGAAACTATTTTCATATCTGGATTGTACTCAGTGTGATTTACACCCATAACAAACATCGGCATATTCTTTCCAGGTGCGGAAATAACAACTTTCTTTGCCCCAGCCTCAAGGTGCACTTGTGCTGTTTCGTATGAAGTAAATTTTCCGGTACATTCAACAACAACATCAACATCATGTTTGCCCCAAGGAATGTTTTTTGGGTCCATTTCTTGATAAAAGGCAATTTTGCTTCTTCCAACAACAATCTGTCCATCTTTTTCTTTTGCATCTACATTGTATCTGCCATGTACTGTGTCATACTGCAAAAGATAAACAGCATATGCTGGGTCCAAAAATGGATCATTTATTGCAACAACTTCAACATCATCTCTATTTTGAGCTATTCTCAAAACAAGGCGTCCAATTCTGCCAAATCCATTTATACCAAGTCTAATTTTTCTCATTTTACTCTCCCTTATTGTAATTCAAAATGATTCTGCGACCTCTTGGTCTTCTTTTTCTAACTTCAGATTGTTTTGTTTCAGCTTTTTTGGTTGTAGTCTTCTTTGCTGAAGCTTTCTTTGGCTCTGCCTTCACTTCTTTTTCTGCGGTTTGTTTTTTAGTCATTTTTTCAACAGGTTTCTTTTGTGTAGGTTTTTTAGAAGTTTTCTTATCTGCAGGTTTGGCTGCTTTTTCAGCCGGTTTTTGAGTTGATTTCTTTTGTGTTGTCTTCTTGATGGTCGTCTTTGGTGTTTCAACTGGTTTTACTTCTGTCTTTTCAGCTTCCTCAGTGGTTGCTTCCTTTTTCTGAGTTGTCCTTTTTGTCTGTTTTCTTGGAGCTTTTACTGCAACCATAGTTTCAGCTTGTTCTGCCTCAACCTTTTGTGTTTCTGCTTGTTCTTTTTCAGCACCAATTTCTTCTGCACTGTCATAATACAAATCGCCGACGGCAATTGTTCTGGTAAACTTGATTAAGACGACACACAAAATTGCAAGTGCAATAAGCCACCAAGCAATAATCAAAAGTGCCCACAAAACCCAAATATCAGGAATCATAATGAAAATCAAAACACCATCAAAAATGCTTGTTACAAGAAACAATATTGCAAGAGCAAGCCACATTCCATTGTAGAATTTGTCATAGAGTGGTTTTGCAGGTTTTTGATCTGTTTCAATCTCCTCGACATAAAGCCCAACATATCTATTGATTCTGCTTGCCATGGAAAGGTTTGGGAAAGATTCAACAAGCTCATGCATATCTTCACTATACTTGACTGCAGAAATATCATCAAAGTAAGAGAATGCAAAAATCTTTCTTATGATAGTTCTTGCCAAATTTTTAAAGAATGTTACAAAACGATTTTGTTTTCTATACAATGTTGCAACATCGTACTCAGATGTGACAAGGTTTTCATACTCCTCATCTGTCAAAGGACGTCTCACAACAAAAAGTCCACCCTTTTTCTTTGGAATCTTGTGAAGAGCATTCAAAATTTGCTCTCTGTTTGATTCGTTTTTATAAACACGAACTTCAACCCCAGGGATCTTTGTCCATGATTTATGTAGGTCTTCGGTCAACCCTACATAAATTTTTGTTTGTTTATCGTTGTGTTTCTTTATAAACTCAACGTATTCTTCTAAATTTTCTGTGATTGGGATAATAAGATTTATCATTTTACCTCTCCTGAAATTTTCTTTAACCTTCTTGCATGTCTTCCGCCTTCAAAACTCGTTGTCAAAAAGACTTTTACGATTTTGATTGCTTTTCTTTTGCCTATAAAATTTGCTCCAAGACATAATACGTTTGCATCATTATCTTTTCGAGCAAGCATTGCCATTTTTTCATTCAAACATAAGGCAGCTCTGATTTTTGGATTTCTGTTTGCCGCAAGACTCATTCCTATCCCCGATCCACAAATGAAAATGCCCGTGTTGTTTTTGTTTTCAAGGATTTTTTCAATGCCCAGTTTTGCGACATCTGGATAGTCGACAGGCTCTTTGCTATAAGCCCCAACATCAATTGTGATGATGTTCTCTTTGTTGAAGAAGATTTTGAGTTCTTCCTTCAGTTCAAAACCTCGGTGGTCGCTTGCAATTATTATCATTTTTCACCTCTCAACTTTTCAATTTTATCAAGAAGATATTCTACATTCTTTTCGATTTGGTGGGCTGACTGTATGTAGTTTTCAAGTGGTTGACCATATGGATCTGACACTTCGCCATACAAGTCTTTAAAGGAAATCATTTTTTGTGCTTTTACATACTGTTTGTGTGCATCAGTCACACACACATACAAGACAGTTTGCTTTGTTTTGCCAAGTTTGACACTCTTTCTGCTTCGTCCATCATAACCAAGCGACTTAAGTGCTTTTGAAGCATTTTCAGAGATATTTTCTTTTTTTGCATAAATGCCTGCCGAAGAAAACTTGCATTCAACATTTTTTGTCTTTGCCATTTTCTTGGCAATACGCTCTGCCATTACAGAGCGACAAGTATTTCCAGTGCATACAAAGCAAATTTCAATCATAAGTGCCCCTAAACTTAAAAAAAGTATAACCGAAATAATAAAAAAAACAAAACGTTTTGTCTTGTTTTTAAAATTTTATTTTAAATTTATCTTTTTAGGCTTATAAAGTTTGTCAAGGTTGTATTTATCTCTAACCTTTGCAAGGAAGATGTGAAGTGTCACTCCAACAAAATCAAAAACAATCCATTCTCCTTTGTTGTAACCCTCAATTTTGTTTGTATAGTTGTATCTTGCAGCAACAGCATCTGCAGCCTTTTTTCCAGTCAAAACACTGCCCGATGTGGCCATAACGACAAATTTCTCTTCACTTGGCGTGGAGAGATCATAAACCGTAACATTTTTCATTTTGTTGTCTTGCAACAGTGCAACAAGTTCTTTTACATTGCTCATACATTACAATTCTACCAACAGAGCATTTGTTTGTCAAACAAAATCTCGTTTACTATCAAAAAAAATGGCAAAAATCTTGTTGTGAGAAAAATTAATACCATTGTAAAAGAAATCATCAAAATATTTGCCCTTTTTATGTTTGTTTTTATATGGGCAAGATATTTTTTAAAGAGTTTGGAAAAAGCAACAATCATATCCGCCATCGCAGTGGTTTTGTATGAGATTGTGGCACATTTTTTCAGAAAAATAACAACTCAAAAAAATGGTTTAAAAGAGAAAGAAAAACAGGATGCTGAAAATATGTTTTTATCACTAATTTATGTACAAAACCCCTACTTATTCTTCGAAAAAATTTTTGAAAAATGTATCATGATTTGCAGGTACACAAAAGGTATATTTCAGCCTCATACAATCTTGAAAAAACAAAAATCGTGTTTTGGTTTGATGCAACATATGAGTCTCTTACCCCACAGAAAATTATTCTAATCAGAAAAAGTGTTTTGAAAGAAAGTCCAACAAAGATAATCATTTGCTGCAAAGAAATTGAAAATGGAGAGATTTTACGTTTTATCAAAAAATTTCCAGAAGACATTGTTATTTTAAATCAATATGAGACCTACGAAAAACTGTTTAAACCATACAATATGTACCCAAAAGTGACACAGACGCTTATTCCAGAAAAGAAACCAGCGTTTTCAGATTTTATGGCGTTTTCTTTCAATAAAAAAAGGACAAAAGGGCTATCTTTTGTCAGCTTTTGTACTTGTTTTGAGTAGTCTTTTTGTTAGGCAAACTCTATACTACTGTCTTGCATCATCAGTTTTGATTGTTTTTGCATTTATTTCAGAGTTTAATCCTCTTTTCAACAAAAAAGAGAGGATAACACCTCTCTGATTACGGTAATTCAATATGCTTTGCACCCTTCTTTTTTGATTTTTTATATAGAATAAAGATTTTGCCAATCACTTGAACAACATCCGCACCAATTTTTGATGCAATTTCATTTGCAAGAAGCTTTGGGCCCTCATCACAATTTTGCAAAACCTTAAACTTTGCAAGTTCTCTTGCTTCCAAAACTTGTCTGATTGATGTCAAAGAATTGTCACTTAAACCCTCTTTTCCTATTTGCATAACAGGTTCAAGTGCATTTCCAAGAGCTCTTAAGTGTGCTCTTTGTTTTGTTGTAATCATCTCAACCTCCTCAATATATTGTGTGTTATTCAATTGCATATCACACAAAATATAGTATTATTCAACATATTCAAAAACAATGTCTTTTATTATGACTGTGTCACCTTCTTTCAATCCTCTTTCTTTGAGCATGTCAATGACACCCATTTCCTTCAATTTTGTCTGAAAATATGCAAAGGAATATTGGTCAGAAATTATGACTCCACGTGCAAGATTTTCTATTCTACCGCCAGAAACAACATAGCTTCCATCATCATTTCTTGAAATTTCAATAGTTGAAAAGTCTTTCTTATCAAACTCAAAGTCTTCAACCACAAGAGCGGGCTTTTTAGGGATTTTCTTGATTTCTTCAAGGATTTTCTTTTTTAGTGTTTCCAAACCTTCTCTTGTATATGAAGAGATGCAGAGGTAGTCTTTTACATTGTTTTCTTTTACGAAACGTGCGATTTTCTCGTCCAATTCGGTCTTTTCAAGCAAATCACATTTTGAAAAAACAACAATCTGCTTCGTCTTTGACAGTTCCTTTGAATATTTTTCAAGCTCAGCATTGATAATCCTGTAATCATCAATAAAATTTCTACCTTCAGTTTCTGATATGTCAATCACATGTACAATCAATCTGACTCTTTCAACATGTTTCAAGAAATAATGCCCAAGTCCAGCACCCTCACTTGCACCCTCAATAAGGCCAGGAATGTCAGCAAGCACAAAAGTTTCTCCAAGCACTTCACATACACCCAAATTTGGGTAAATTGTTGTGAAAGGATAGTTTGCTATTTTTGGGTTTGCATTTGACAAAACGGATAACAACGTGGATTTCCCAACATTTGGAAAACCAACGAGTCCAACATCAGCAATGGTTTTAAGCTCCAATATTACCTCTTTTTGCTCCACAACTTCCCCCATTTGAGAGAATGATGGGGCTTGTCTTATGGACGACTTATAAAAGGCGTTTCCGTGACCACCTATGCCACCTTTGAGTGCAACAAAAGTTTGTCCATCCTCGTTTAAATCAGCAATAATCTTGTCATTCTTTGGATTGATAAGCACAGTTCCCACAGGGACAAGAATTACCTCATCTTTGCCAGTTTTCCCTGTTTGATTTTTTTGTGCACCATCTCCGCCATTTTCTGCAACAAATTTTTTCTTAAACCTAAATGGATAAAGAGTGTTAAGTTCGTTTGTTGCCTTAAAAACAATGCTTCCGCCCTTGCCACCTTCTCCACCATCTGGACCACCATTTGCAACAAGTTTTGTACGCAAAAAAGAAGTGGAGCCTTTGCCACCGTTTCCTGCCTTTATTGTGATTTTTACTCTGTCAAGAAACATATTTCTTCCTTTTAGCTCAAACGAGCATTTTTACACTTTTCTTTAAACATACACTCTTGACAATTTGGTTTTATTGCCTTGCAAGTGTATCTGCCAAAAAGCACCATTTGATAGTGCATTCTTGACCACTTGTTTTTTGGAAAGATTTTTTTTAAATCTTCTTCGCATTTGTCTGGATTGGATGTTTTGACAAGACCAAGCCGGTTTGACACCCTAAGCACATGCGTGTCAACGGCAAATGCATCGCCCTTAAATGCCATAGAAATTATGACATTTGCTGTTTTTCTGCCGACTCCTCTTAACGATGTCAAATCTTCAAAATTACTTGGCACTTCTCCGCCAAACTTCTCAATGATGTCATAACTTGCTGACTTGAGTGACAAAGCTTTGTTGTGATAAAAACCGCATGGTTTAATCCTCTTTTCAAGCTCTTCAAGCGGAATATTTACAAAATCTTCTGGTTCGTTGTAATCTTTAAACAATTCGCTGCAAACCATATTAACTCTTTTATCAGTACATTGTGCAGAAAGTATCACCGCAACAAGCAACTCAAAATTGGAGTGAAAAACAAGTTCACACTCCGCATTTGGATACATTGTATCAAGATTTTTCATTACAAAGTCTTTGTTTATTGGCATCTTATCAACCTTTCATCATTGGGAAAAGAACAACATCTCTGATGTTTGGGCAATCAAAGATAAATTGCAAGAATCTGTCAATTCCAAAACCTAGACCAGAGATTGGTGGCATACCATGCTCCATGGCAAGAAGAAAGTCTTCATCGACATCCATTGTCTCCTCGTCTCCAGCATTTTTCTCTTCAAGCTGTTGCTCAAGAGTCTTTCTTTGCACAACAGGATCAACAAGTTCGCTATAAGCTTTTACAAGTTCTGCTCCACCAGCAACAACTTGGAAAACATCAATTATTCTGTCATCTTTGTCATTTCTTCTTGCAAGAGGAATAAGTGATGCTGGATAGTTGTATAGAATTGTTGGATTTACAATTGGTGCTCTGATTTTACGTTTGTAAACAAAGTCAATCAAAGTTCTTACTGTCTTGCATTCATCAAGGTCTTCCATTTTGAAGAGTTTTCTGTCTACAACAATCTTTTTAAGCTCGTTTACATCAGTAATGTCAAGGAAATCGCAACCCAAAAGGTCTCTCATAGTCTCAACATAGTTGATTCTTGGCCATTCTCCAGCAAATTCAATTTCTTGTCCTTGATATTGTACTTTTGTTGTGCCAAGACATTCTTTGAAAAGAGCCTCAATAAGTTGTTTAAAGAATCTGATGTTGTCTTCAAAATTCCAATATGAAGCATACCATTCAACTTGAGTAAATTCCTGCAAATGAGATGGATCCATGCCTTCATTTCTAAAGTCTTTTCCAAGCTCAAACACTCTGTCAATTCCTGCTCCAATGCATTGTTTTAAATAACATTCAACAGCAATACGCAAATTACATTCCATATCAAGCGCATTGTGATGCGTGAAAAATGGCTTTGCACTTGCCCCAGAAACGCTCGTTTGAAGAATTGGTGTTTCAACCTCAATAAATCCATTGTCTTCAAGATATCTACGTATAAAAGAAACGACTTTGCTTCTTGTAAGGAAAATCTTTCTTGAATCCTCATTTGTAATCAAATCAAGGTATCTCTGTCTATATTTGATTTCCTGATCAGTAACTCCATGGAATTTTTCAGGAAGCGGTCTCATTGTCTTTGACAAAAGGACAATTTTTTCAGCTTTTACTGTAACTTCTCCTGTTTGAGTTTGATAAACCTCACCCTCAACACCAACAAAATCACCAATATCTACCATTTTCTTGTAAAAGTTGTAATCTTCTTCAGAAAACTCGTTTCTGCCCACAGAAACCTGAATCTTGTCGTAAATATCTCTAATCTGGCAGAAGCCAAACTTA
>Ga0310786_10012733_pt1 | contig 10399 bp, 6 predicted proteins | sample AusTroGonzalo_MG_FD_203881 | JGI IMG/M metagenome (GOLD analysis project Ga0310786, IMG submission 203881) | Bovine rumen microbial communities from tropical cattle in Woodstock, Queensland, Australia - Gonzalo_03 (v2) (version 2) | ecosystem: Host-associated > Mammals > Digestive system >... | reverse complement strand
CTATATTTTCTCACAAAGCACCATCCAGGAGGGGTGTCTGGTCACCGACGGCCCCTGGGATGCCATTGTCAAAGCCCCGGAAGACGCCCGCGCCAAGGCTAATTTTACGGACGTCGTGTTCTCCTTCCCCTTCGGCTTTACCCAGAAACTGGCCAGCCGCTGGTCGGCCAGCGTGTATGTGGCTCCCGGCCTGGGTCTGGTTCGTTATCACAACAATTACGTTAACGGAGACGTCCACTATAAAAGCAGCTATTACCCCATCCATCACCGCACCGGTTTCCGTTTGGACTTAAAAGCCGTTGTCTGGCACGAGGATATGGGCCTGATGGTCCGCTACCAGCCTATCGGCTTCACCCATCAGTTAAGCGACAAGAAGAATCATACCGTCTCCGTAGGGCTGGCTTTCCGCTATTGATACCGCAGTTAAAACCCTATCTTGAACCGGGCCGATTGGAGGCCGGGTGCGACGAGGCGGGCCGGGGTCCGCTGGCGGGACCGGTGTATGCCGCCGCCGTCATTCTGCCGGCCGATTTCCACCATCCCCTCCTCAACGATTCCAAGCAGATGAGCGAAAAGGCCCGCGAGGAGTTGAGGCCGATAATCGAGAAAGAGGCCCTCGCCTGGGCGGTGGAGGCCGTATCGGCCGAAGAGATTGACCAGCTGAATATCCTGTGGGCTTCCGTGACGGGGATGCAGCGCGCCGTCCTGCGGCTGGATCCCGCGCCGGAGTTCCTCCTCATTGACGGTAACAAGTTCCGTCCCTTCGGCCCGTATGGGTTCAAGGATTACCAGACCGTGGTGCACGGAGATGCCACTTACGCGTCCATCGCCGCCGCGTCCGTGTTGGCCAAGACCTACCGCGACGATTTCATGCGCCAGATAGCCCAAGATTATCCTCAATATGGCTGGGACCGCAACATGGGCTACCCCACCGCAGAACACATAGAAGCCATCCGCCAATACGGCTTTACTCCCTGGCACAGAAAATCTTTTCACGTAAAAGAGCTTGAGCCAACCCTTTTTTAACTATCTTTGTATCCAAGCACAAAAACCTTAAAGAGAATGAAACGAATTTTAGCGATCGTGGCCGCTCTGGCCATTTCCGTTAGCGCCTTTGCCGATGAAGGCATGTGGCTGCTTCCGCTCATCAAGCAACTCAATGGAAAAGACATCAAGGCCGCCGGCTGCAAGCTGAGCCCGGAAGAGATCTATTCCATCAACAAGACCTCCCTGAAGGACGCCATCGTCCACTTCGGCGGCGGCTGCACCGGAGAGATGATCTCCCAGCAGGGCCTGCTGGTGACCAACCACCACTGCGGCTACAGCAGCATCCAGGGCCTGTCCACCGACGAGCACAACTACCTCATGGACGGCTACTGGGCCAAGAGCTACGCCGAGGAAATCCCCTGCCCGGGCCTTTCCGTCACCTTCCTGGTCAGCATGGAAGACGTGACCGACCTCGTTGAAGCGGCCGAAGACACCCAGGCCAAGAGCAGCGAGCTGCGCAAGGCCGCCGAAGAGGCCAACCCCGGCTGCCGCGTCCAGGTTACCTCCTTCTACAACAACAACGTCTATTACCTCATCGTATACCGCACCTACACCGATGTACGCTTCGTGGCCGCCCCTTCGGCCTATATGGGTAAGTTCGGCGGAGAAACCGATAACTGGATGTGGCCCCGTCACACCTGCGATTTCTCCATGTTCCGCGTATATGCCGGCAAGGACAACATGCCCGCCGCCTACAGCCCCGACAACGTGCCCTACAAGCCCGCCAAGAGCCTGAAAATCGCCACCCAGGGCGTCAAGGAGAACGACTATGCCATGATCATGGGTTATCCCGGCAGCACCCAGCGCTACCAGACGGCCGCCCAGCTCAAGGAGATGATTGCCGTCAACCGCATCCGCATTGATGCCCGCACCGTGCGTCAGGACATCATGTGGGAGGCCATGTGCGCCGATCCTTCCGTACAGCTCAAGTATGCCGACAAATATGCCGGCAGCGCCAACGGCTGGAAGAAGTGGCAGGGTGAAGAACTGGCCTTCGAGAACCTGAACATCATCGGCCGCGAAGAGGAGAAAGAGGCCCAGCTGAAAGCCTGGATCGCCGCCGACCCCGAGCGTGCCGCCAAATACGGAACCCCTATTGAGGACATTGCCGAATACGTCGCCGCCAACTCGGCCGCGAACCGCGCCGCCTCCCTCCTCACCGAAGGTCCCTACCGCATTGAACTGGTGAGCCTGTACGCCAATGTGATGAACGCCTACGCCCGCGAACTGCAGAAGGACAGCACCGCCAAGGTTCAGTCCGTCCTCCCCAGCATCCAGGAACAGTACCGCGATTACGTGGTGGAACTGGACAAGAAAGAAGCTGTGGCCCTTATGGAATTCTACCGGGAACGCGCCAACCAGGAAAACTACCTGCAGATTCCCGGACACGATTTTGCCACCATGGACATTCCGGCCTATGTAGAGGACCTCTTCGCCAACAGCGCTTTTACCTCTTATGAGAAGCTTTCCGGCAAGACGGAGGAAGAATTGGGCACCGACCCTGTCATCGGCCTTTATAACGGCATTTTCACCCCCTTCCTGAAGCTTTACGAGGCCCTGTACGGCAGTGTCCGCCGTCCCCGTCCGGGCTCCGCACCCGCCAATGAGGCCGAAAAGAAGTATAACGAGGCCCGCAAGCATTTCGCCGGCGCCCTTCTGGAATGGCAGAAAGGCAAGGCTCTGTATCCGGATGCCAACTCCACCATGCGCCTGACCTACGGCAATGTGCTGCCTTACAGCCCTAAGGACGCCCTGGTGTACAAGTACTACACCACCGCCCAGGGCCTGCTGGAGAAGGAAGATCCCACCAATCCCGAGTTCATCCTCCCGTCCGACGTGAAGACCTTGCTCCTCGCTGGTGATTACGGCCGTTGGGCCGATGCCGACGGCACCCTGCACACCTGCTTCCTCACCAACAACGACATCACCGGCGGCAACTCCGGTTCCCCCGTCCTGGACGCCAAGGGCAACCTCATCGGCCTGGCCTTCGACGGCAACTGGGAGAGCATGAGCTCCGATGTGATGTTTGAGCCGGACCTCCAGCGCTGCATCTGCGTGGATATCCGCTATGTTCTGTGGATGGTAGACAAGGTGGGAGGTGCCACCAATATCATCAACGAACTCACTTACGCCAAGTAAAAATTAAGTCCCGGAAAAACCGGGACTTTTTTTATACCTTTTCGGCGAGTTTCTTGGCCAAATCCAAGAACGCCAGGGAATCGGGGCGGGTGCCTAAGGCGACTGGTTCGCCGGCATCGGCCCCTTCCCGTATACCTTGCACCAGAGGAATCTGGCCCAGGAGAGGGAGGTCCAGATCGGTCGCCATCTTGGCGCCGCCGTCCTTGCCAAAGAGGTAGTATTTCTCTGTGGGATGAGCCTCGGGGGTGAACCAGGCCATGTTTTCCACCAGGCCGTAGATGGTCTTGTTAACCTGCGGATTGCGGAACATATTCACGCCGCGGAGGACATCGGCCAGGGCCACCTGCTGGGGCGTGGTCACAATGACGGCGCCGGTGAGCGGAATATCTCCGATGAGGGAGATGTGGATGTCGCCGGTTCCCGGAGGCATGTCTATGAGCAGGAAATCCAGCGGGCCCCAGAGGGTCTGGAGGATGATCTGCTTGAGGGCCGTAGAGGCCATGGGGCCGCGCCAGATAAGCGCCTGCCCGGCGCCGGAAACATGGCCTACGGAAAGCCATTTGACGCCGTATTTCTCTACGGGCACGAAGAGGTTGTCGTTCTCGTCCTCTCCGAACATTTCTATGACAGCGTCTTCGGTGGCCGTCATGGTGGGGATGGAGGGGCCGTATACGTCGGCATCGGCCACGCCCACCTTATAGCCCAGGCGGGCCAGGGCCACGGCCAGGTTCACGGTGACGGTGCTCTTGCCTACGCCGCCCTTGCCGGAAGCTATGCCAATGATGTGGCTCACTTCCCGCAGCTGGTCCAGATTGAACTGGATGCCCTTGGGAGCGGGCTTCGCTGGGTCTTTAACCATCGTATCCACCACAATCTCCGTTCCGCCGGGGGCGTTGCGATACAGGCAGGCCTGAACGGCGCCCACGAGGTAGGTCTTCAGCGGATCCGGCCTTTTGGGAAAGCCCAGGGTCACGTGGATGCGCCCTTCGGCCACCTCGATCTTCTCAACTATGCCCAGGTCTACCACACTCTGGTCTTCCTTGGCGGGATGCTGCACCTCTCGCAGCCATTGGAGTATTTCGTTATTGTTCATTTTTGCGCTTGATTTCAGAGTAAACAAGGAGGCCGATGGCGCCCAGTACCAAAAGGATGAGGAGGATGGACGTAACCCGGGAAACGGCGGCGCCCGTGCGGTAACTGTCCGGGAGGAAGGTCATCACCACCTCGTGCTCGCCGGCCGGAAGAAGGGCCGCGCGCAGCGTCCAGTCGGCCCTGATAAGGTCTATGGGTTGGCCATCCACGGTCGCGTGCCAGCCGTCGGGGTAGTAAATCTCGCTGAAAACCGCCAGACGGTCCGTGGCACAGGTATACTTGTAATGCAGTTCGTTGGGGGCGTAGGACGTCATTTCGATGAGGTCCCCGGCCCCGTCGGAGTTGGCGGGAGCCACATTCACGGGCTCTGTGACCACCGCCTGGTGACGAAGGTCCACGGCACCCAGCAGGGCGATTTCCTCATCGGGGTTGGCCGCTTTCACCGCAGAATCTACGAACCACGCCGATCCGAAGGCGGAGTAATTTTCCAGGGGCGGATACTCTCCTCCCAAAATGATGTACCGGGTGTTAAGGGCATTTAGAACCGGAGTTCCCTCTGCCATCCAGTCACTTACGGCCTCCAGGTCTTCGGCCTCGTTGAGTTTCTTGTACAGGCCGTTGATTTCATCTGTCAGATACTGCTCAATGAGGTCCTGGTAGCGTTGGAGCTTCGCGGGCGAATAACCGCCGACGTTCTTGTGGTGATAGCTGGGCACCGAGGAGTTGAACACGTCTACGGTAAGGTCCAGTACGCGGTACTGAGGATCTTCATCGGCCTTGATAATCTGGTCTACAGGGCGCTCTGCAAAGGGTTTGCTGAAGTCCTTGGGGGTGGTGAAATGGTCCGCGTTGAGATAACGCTTGTCCACGGCAAACAGGTCCAGGATGACCAAAAGGCCCATGGCCGCCACCGCTATCCACTTGCGCTCCCTCTTCATCTGGATAACCATCACCAGGGCGGCGGCAAAGCAGATGAACAGGAAGGAGCGGAGGGCATCGGCCTTGAAAAGGGCTATGCGGTCCAGGATCAGGGCATCCACCAGGACTTCGTTCATCATGGCGTCGGATCCGCCGGAGAAGCGGCCGAAAAGGCCCGGTGCCAGCCAGGCCAGCACGCAGAAGCCGCCCGTAAGGCCCAAGGCCCAAATAAAGCCTTTCCGGAAAGTATTCTTGTCCAGTTTCTCCTTCACCAGCTGGTTCAGGGTGAGGAAGCCCAGTACCGGCAGGCTCACTTGCAGCACCACCAGCGCCATGGACACCGTGCGGAACTTGTTATAAAGCGGCAGGACGTTGTAGCAGAACTTGGTGAAGGCCATGAAATGGCTTCCTACGGCCATCAGGACGGCCAAAACGGTCGCAGCCAGCAGCCACCATTTTTCCTTTCCTTTGTAAAGGAACAGGCCCAGCACAAAGAGGAACACGCTTACGGCTCCCATGTACATGGGACCGGCCGTAAAGGGCTGGGGGCCCCAGTAAAGCGGCAGGTGCTTGGCGGCTTCCCTGGTGTTTCTCTGTCCGGCCTGCTTAAGGAGCTGGATGGTTTCCGACTTGTCGGGGTTCATGGCTCCGTCCGAAGCTCCGCCGTTGAAATTGGGAATCATAAGGTTGGGCAGTTCCTCCCAGCCATAGCTCCAGGATGTAGCGTAATCCAGGTCCAATCCCTTCTGGCTACCGCCGTCCTTGGACAGTTCGGAACCGCCGCGCATGGTATAGGGCGTGTATTTGGCCAGCGGAAGCAGCTTGTTGGTGTTGGTGGCTATGCCCGCCACGCCCAGCACCAGCAAAAGGGCCGATGCCACCAGGAACGGCTTCCAGTTCTTGCCCTTAATGGTCTGCACCAGCTCCACGATGGCATAGATAAGCACCATGATGGCCAGGTAATACGAGATTTGCTGGTGGTTGGCCTTGATTTGGAAACCCAGCGTAATGCCAAACAGCGCTGCGCCCAGGATGACCTTCGGGAGATACCCGGTCAAGCCGGGTATGACGGGTTTCGTCATGGCCGACTCCGGTCGGCCTTCTCTAGCAGAACGATACGTATACACCAGCGCCGCTAACACCCAGGGCATGAGGGCGATGGCTTGCAACTTGGTGTTATGTCCCACCTGGATAATCTGTAAATTGTAGCTGCAGAACGCCACGGCAATGGCGCCGCCCACGGCCACGGGCCAGCTTACGCCCAGGGCCAGGAACAGCAGGAAAGCGCCCAGAAGCATCATAAACAAACGCGGCGCCGGCTGCTTTCCCGTATTAAAAAGCCGATTGTACAGAGACTGGGTATAGTCGCCTCCGTTCCGGGTGGAAATAGCCGTCGTGGGCATTCCGCCAAACATGGAGTCCGTCCAGTACGTGGGGTTGTCGGGATGGGCTGCGTTCCATTGGTTCATCTCTTGCGACATGCCCAGATAACCGGAAATATCGCTCTGATTCACAATCTTACCCTGGAGCACCTGCGGCACGAAGCCGTAACTCAGCGCCAGAAACAGCGCCACAACACCCAGGGCAATGCCCAGTTTCTTAAGAAGACTTTTATTCATGTCGGGATACGTTATCTAAAAGTTGGGCCAGGGCCTGCGCCGTGGCACGGCGGGAATAAGGGCCGATGTCGCCCGTCGTGGCGGATACGCCGCCGCGGCGGAACTGCTGCCAGGCGTCGCCGATGAACTTCCGCATGGCGGTTTCATCGGCCCAGCCGGCCGTGATGCCCGCCTGCGTCTGCCGGAGCACCCGGGCCATGGCGCCGTCAACCTGCCCTATGCCCAAAATGGGCCGGCGGGCAGCCAGGTATTCAAAGAGTTTTCCGGGCAGGATGGGCCGATACTCGGGGTCGTTGCGCAGGGGCAGGATAAGCACGGTGGCGGAACGCTGCTCCTTTACGGCGGAAGCGTGGTTCTGCGGCCCCAGGGCCACCACGTTGGCCGCCAGGCCTTCGGCAGAAAGGGCCTCCAGCACTTCCCGGTCCACCTTTCCAACTAAGCGGAGGCGCAGGGCGGCTTTGAACTCCGCGTCTTCGGCGGCCATCTGCCCCAGGACTTTCCAAAGGGTGAACGGGTTGCCATCGGCCGCAAAAAGGCCGGTGTGGGTGATATTGAACAGGCCGTCTCCCTCGGGGGCGGGGCCCAGGAAATCTTCCTCGTCAAAACCGTTGGTGATACTCGCAACGGGCGTTTGGGTCTGGGTCCGGAACTCATCCTGCACCAGCGGCGTGCAGGCCAGCACGGTGGAGCACTGGTCCAGCACCGCCTGCTCCTGGGCACGGATCCGGCGCCAGGTGCAGCCGGTCATGGGCAGGTATTTCAGGTAATACATCCGGCTCCACGGATCCCGGAAATCCGGAATCCAGGGCGTTCCCAGGGCCTTGTGAAGGCGCTGTCCAATCAGATGCACAGAGTGGGGCGGCCCGGTGGTGACGATGGCGTCCACGGGGTGATCGGCCAGATATTTTTTGAGCGTTTTGACCGACGGTTTCACCCAGCCCACGCGGGGATCCGGCACAAAGAGATTGGCCCGGATCCACAGGCTGAGTTTCTGTTTCCACGTTTTCTTGCCGGAGGAGATTTCCGTGACCTGCGTACTGGCATTTTTCCCGCCCAGGAGCTTGCGATAAGCGGCATAGGGCTCCCAGATCCGGCCCCGCAGCACTTCCACGGAAGCGGGCACTTCGGCCTCGAAAGATGGGTCCAGCGAGGGGTAATCGGCATTCAGGGGGGCAAAAACAACGGGTTCCCACCCTTCGGCCGGCAGATATTTTACAAATTTGACCCAGCGCTGCACCCCCGAACCTCCGGACGGCGGCCAGTAATAGGCTATGACCAATACGCGTTTCATAACTTACAAAGATACGAAAAATTGCTATCTTTGCTCTATGAACTCCGCTGGAAGAATGATTTACCTGGTCCTGGCTTTGGCCGGCCTGCTTTGCAGCTGTTCCCCAAAGGGATGGTCGGAATGGGAAAAGACCGTGATCACGCAGTCCGACTCCGTGATGTATGTCTGCGTGATGCCCCGGGACAGCGCCATTCTGCGGGCCTCCAGCATCAATCTGGGCCCGGAAGAGCTGAAATCGGCCGAACTTGGGACCTTGCTGGACAAGATGTACCGCACCCTCACCGACCCTTCCCAGGACGGCGTGGGCATTGCCGCCCCTCAGATAGGCATCAACCGCCGCATGGTGCTGGTCATGCGTTACGACAAGCCCGGACAGCCCATCGAACCCTACCTCAACATCCAGATTGACAGTTTGTTGGGAGAAAGGGAACCCGGTCCCGAAGGATGCCTTTCCGTACCTCCCTACCGGGGAATCGTGCGCCGCTATCCGCGCATCCAAATCACTTATGTCAAGCCCGACGGCACTCCCGTCACCGAGAAGGTGGAGGGCTACTCGGCCGTCATCTTCCAGCACGAATGCGACCACCTGGACGGCATCCTGTACATAGACAGGGCCGATACGGTTACGGTGAACGAGGCCTGGGCCGCCGAACGCGAGGCTTTCTCCTATGAGCGCCCCGCCTGGTGGAAATAGCCCCAAATTATTGTATCTTTGTAATCCCTTATGGCAAAAATGGCGGAAGATACTCCCATGCTGCGGCATTACTTCGAGGTGAAGGCACAACACCCCGAAGCCCTGCTGCTGTACCGTGTGGGAGACTTTTACGAGATGTACTCGGACGACGCCATCACGGCCGTACGGGTGCTGGGCCTGGTTCAGACCAAGAAATCCAACGGGGACAAGGGCCCCGTGGCCATGGCCGGTTTCCCCCATCACGCCCTGGAGAATTACCTTACCAAACTGGTGCGGGCCGGCTACAAAGTGGCCGTCTGCGACCAGCTGGAAGACCCTAAGTTTGCCAAGAAACTGGTCAAACGCGGCGTAACGGAGATTGTAACCCCCGGCATTTCCTTCGGGGAAAACATGCTGGAAACCAAGGAGAACAACTTCCTTTGCGGCCTCACCCTGGAAAAGAATCAGTGCGGCGCCGCCTTCCTGGACGTCTCCACGGGCCAGTTCCAGGTGGCGCAGGGCTCCCTGGACTATATTGCCACGCTGGTGGGCTCCCTCAAACCCAAGGAACTGGTGGTGCAAAGAGGCTATGAAAAAGGCCTCCGGGAGCGCCTGGGAGACATTTACACCACTTCCATTGACGAATGGGCCTTTGTGTACGACTCCGCCGTAGAGCGCCTCAAACGGCAGCTGCAGGTAGAGAGCCTCAAGGGCTTTGCCATAGACCCCTTCCCGCTGGGGATCTGCAGCGCCGGCGCCCTGCTGGTGTATCTGGAGCAGACCCAGCACACCGGCCTCAAGAACATCTGTTCCATCGGCCGCATCGACGAAGCCAAGTTTGTCTGGATGGACAAATTCACCCTCCGCAACCTGGAAGTGTTCCAAAGCGCCGCGGGGGCCGATGGCGTCTCCCTGGTGCAGACGCTGGACAAATGCTCCAGCCCCATGGGTGCCCGCCTGTTGCGCCAGTGGCTGGCCATGCCCATCATGGACCTGAAAGAGCTGAACGCCCGTTACGACGTGGTTCAGTACTTTATGGAGCAGCCCTCCATCCTGGAAGAAACCCAGATAGATTTGGGCAAGCTGGGAGATATGGACCGCATCCTGGGACGCATCGCCACGGGTAAGGCTTACCCGCGTGAGGTCATGCAGCTGGGTCGCGGCCTGGCGCTCACCGGCCCCATCAAGACCCGCCTCACCGGCTCATCGGCCCTGGAAAAACTGCTCAAGGGCCTCCGCAACTGCGAAAAGCTGCAGGCCGAGATTTTCCGCGTCATGGCTCCCGAACCCGCTATCCAGGTGGGCAAGGGCCCCGTCATCGGCCCCGGCGTGGACGCCGAACTGGACGAACTGCGCAGCCTTTCCGCCGGAGGCAAGGATTATCTCCTGCAAATGCAGCAGCGGGAGGCCGAAAGAACCGGCATCTCCTCGCTCAAAATAGCCTACAACAACGTATTCGGCTATTATATCGAGGTCCGAAATACCTTCCGCGACAAGGTTCCGCCGGAGTGGATCCGCAAGCAGACGCTGGTCAACGCCGAGCGTTACATCACCGAAGAACTCAAGCAGTACGAAGAGAAGATCCTGACGGCCGAAGACCGCATCTACGCCATTGAAACG
>Ga0310786_10012729_pt1 | contig 10400 bp, 7 predicted proteins | sample AusTroGonzalo_MG_FD_203881 | JGI IMG/M metagenome (GOLD analysis project Ga0310786, IMG submission 203881) | Bovine rumen microbial communities from tropical cattle in Woodstock, Queensland, Australia - Gonzalo_03 (v2) (version 2) | ecosystem: Host-associated > Mammals > Digestive system >... | reverse complement strand
GATATGAAGCATATCACCGATACGGTCATCATGGACTGTACTCACTCTGTGCAGCGGCCTGGAGCAATGGACGGAAAGACGGGAGGTGACCGTGCGTTTGTTCCTGCGATGGCACTTGCAGCTAAGGCATTTGGCGCAAATGGTTTCTTCTTCGAGACCCATCCCAATCCTGAGGTTGCGTTAAGTGATGGACCGAATATGCTCTATCTGAAAGATTTTGAATCAGTGGTGAAATCATTAATCTATTAACGGATATGGAAATAAGAGAAATAGCGGCACGTTGTCTGCGTGATGAGTCACAGGCGTTGTTGGATTTGATTCCGCAGCTCGATGGTAATTTCGACGGTGCTGTCAACTTGTTGTATAATTGTAAGGGCCACGTGGTTCTTTCGGGAGTTGGAAAGTCGGGACATATTGCCGCAAAGATTGCTGCAACCTTGGCAAGTACGGGTACGCCGGCGTTTTATGTGAATCCGCTTGATGCCTTACATGGGGACTTGGGTATGATAACAGAGAACGATGTAGCGTTGCTGATTTCCAATTCGGGCAACTCCGATGAAATTCTGCGTATGGCAGCGTTCCTCGAAGAGCGTAATCTGCCGATTGTGGCATTGACGGGGAATCCCGAATCGCTACTGGCACATACTTCGACCCACCACATCAATGTGGCTGTTGAGAAGGAAGCATGTCCGTTGAATTTGGCTCCGACTTCATCGACAACGGCTGCAATGGCGATGGGTGATGCTTTGGCTTGTGTGCTAATTGAGTTACGGCATTTCAAGGCTCAGGACTTTGCCATGTTCCATCCAGGTGGTCTGTTAGGAAAGAAACTGGTGACAAAGGTGAAGGACGTGATGTATACAGAGCATCTGCCAATCATCCCACCTGAGATGAAACTCATCGATGCGCTGATCTCTATCAGTAACGGTCATTTGGGTTTGGGAGTGGTGATGCGTGAGGATAGAATCTTAGGCATTATTACCGATGGTGACATCCGTCGTGCTGTGGAGGGATCGAAAGAGAACTTCTTTAATATCTCTGTATCTGAAGCGATGACGAAAACACCTAAGACCATCAATCCTGAGGCGAAGCTGACTCAGATTCAGTATATGTTCCACAAGTACAAGATACATTCGTTGTTGGTGGTGGACAAGAACAACCATTTGCTTGGAATTGTCGACTACTTCGCAATCATGAATTAACAAAAGCTCCCAATCGGGAGCTTTTGTGTTATTGATAGTGACTATAGTAAATTATAGTAGCTATAGTGACTATAGTTGACTATAGGAACTATAGTTTACATTACCTGTTCGGTGCTATAGGCTTTATTGATGATGTTGACCGCATTGAGCGTACGTGGGAAACCGATCCATGGTAGGATGACGGTGGCTACGGCAATCATCTCCTCCTTTGTGATGTTGTGGTTCTTGCAGCCACGAGCATGGACAAGCAGACGGTCGTCGCAACCTCCCATGGCAGCGATGAGGCAGAAGCAAATCAATTCGCGGTGCTGGGTGTCGATGCCGTTGCGTGAGTAGAAATAGCCGAAGCAATACTCAGCCATGAACTTGCCGATATGCTCTTGTCCCTTGGGTGCTGAGGCAATCATATTCTCACCTGCTCCAGGGCCGAAAGTCTCATCCATCAGTTCCAGTCCACGCTTGAATGCTTCTTCATCGTTCTCAACCGTATTCTGAGGATCGAGAGGAAGGCGGATGCCGTTGTTCTCGAAGATGTCATTCATCAACAGGGTGTAGTCAACGAGGAGTGCCGCACCGACGTATGGGTAGGCCATATAGACGATTTCACGGATTTCGCGTGGCTTGACACCGAAGTTGAGACACGCGTCGACAAAGAGCTTGAATTCGTTGATAGCATTGCAACCGATGGTGGCAGCAAGGATGCACATCACACGCGTTTTCTCCAGCACGAAGCCTTCCGACTGTTGGAGGGTCTTGTCGAATGCGAAGTTATCTACTATTTCAGTGAGTTCTGGGTCAGTGCGCAGGCTGTTGATTTGTGCTCGTGATGAGAAACTGCGACGGATTTCGTCGTGTGCCCGCTTAGTGATTTTTATTTCTTTCATTGCGTTGTAAGTTTTAGTTACCATGCAAAAGTACGAAATTTATTCTATATGGGCAATTATTTTTATTGTTTTTTGTGAATAATTCGTATTTCTCGCGGCACGTTTCCGTTTTTTTCGTACTTTTGCAGTGCATTTATCTATTAAATAAGGTGACCATGAAACGAACGGTTTTGTTATTCCTATCAATGAGTTTACTTGTACTGAGCAGTGGTGCTCAGAACGAGCAGCGTCGTCCGCGCTTTCAGTTCGATGCAACCAATCCCGATGTGCACGATCCTGTGATGGCCCGATGCGACGGGAAGTATTATATCTTTATGACGGGTCAGGCCATTGGCTCGATGACGTCCGATGACATGAAGTCGTGGACGCCAGGTCGTGGGGTGATGCCTGAGATTCCACAATGGGCGATAGAGGCTGTGCCAGGTTATCGAGGCCATACGTGGGCACCCGACATTAGCCAGCACAACGGCACGTGGTATTTGTATTATAGTTGTTCCACATTTGGCAAGAACGGTTCAGCCATCGGACTGATGACGAACAAGACGTTGAATCCTGAATCGCCTGACTATAAATGGGTGGATCAGGGTGAAGTCATCCGCAGCATTCAGGGCAAGACGCCGTGGAATGCCATCGACCCGAATCTCATCCTCGATGAGAAGGGACGTCCGTGGCTCACGTGGGGTTCGTTCTGGGATGGTATCCAGCTGGTGCAGCTCGACAAGGATTTCCGTACGCCTAAAGGGGAACCGAAGACCATTGCACGACGCTATCTGAGGAACGAAATGTCGCGGCTTGTATCGAAGGAGGATATGGAGCGAGCCAATCAGGCACCCGATGCAGGGGCGAATGCCATCGAGGCTCCGTTTATCATCCGCGAGGGTAAGTATTTCTATCTCTTTGCTTCGTGGGACTACTGCTGCAAGGGTGCGAACAGCAACTACAAGACGGTTGTTGGCCGTTCGAAGAAGATTTCTGGGCCGTATGTAGACCGTAAGGGTAAGGACATGGCGGCTGGTGGAGGCGAGATTATCGCGCAACGCGATGATAACTACTACGGCATAGGCCACACGTCAGCTTATCAGTTTGATGGGCAGTGGTATTTCATGGCTCATGGTTATGCACGAGCCAATAACGGGGCATCGAAACTCGTCATCCGCAAGATGCGTTTTGACAGCGATGGCTGGCCAGTGTTAGAATAAACGAAAAAAGGATGCGGTGAGCATCCTTTTTTGTTATGGAGAATATTCTTTACTTCCTTGCGTTCAACCATTTTTCCAATGTGGCGAGCATCTCATTGCGGTAGGCGAACCATTGTCCGAAGCCGTATCCGTGGCCGCCGGTTGGGTAGACGAAGAGTGCACACTCGTTGCCAGCCTGTTTCATTGCGGAGTAGTAAGCCACAGCATTGGTGACGGGCGGTACGAGGTTATCGTCGCTCGAAAGGACGAGGAAGGCTGGCGGAGTCTCACGCGGTTTCACCTGAAGGTTGGTTGAGAACTCGCGTACGAGGTTCGCATCTTTCTTTCCCTCCATGCCGAGGAAGTTCTCACAGGAGTTCTGGTGCGAAATCTTTTCGTCCATCGAGATAACTGGGTAGAACAGAATCGAGAAGTTGGGGCGTACGGCTGTAGGGGATTTCGTTGAGATGACTGATGCCAAGTGTCCACCTGCCGAGAAGCCCATGATGCCTACCATCTGTGGATTGATTTTCCATGCAGTGGCTGAGTCACGTACGATGGTAAAACCTTTCTCTGCATCACTGATAGGAATGGTGCGGTCGCCCTTTGGCATACGGTAGTTCACGACGAAGTAGGCGATGCCGTGTTCGTTCATCCAGCCAGATGCGAGGGTGCCTTCATGCGAGTTCGAAAGGACTGAATATCCTCCGCCTGGGATGCCTACGACTGCTTTTCCGTTTGGTTCCTTCGGCAGATAGCAAATCATTTGTGCCGAGCCGTCGGCTGTGAGGTTCAGGGTGAATTGACGTGCGGTTGCCTCGCTTTGTTGCTGTTGTTGCGGTCTGCCCATTCCGAACATGCCGCCGAATCCTTGTGCCATTGCTGCTGTAGCGAGAGAGAGCAGCATTGCTGATAAGGTCATGAATTTTAAAGGTCTCATAATGTTATTAATTATTTGATAATATGACGATTTCCGATTGTTTTAATCTATTGCCTGCAAAGTTACTAACTCTTTTTGATATTCACAAATTTAGTAAAGTTTTTTTACAAAGAAACATCGATTTATTGATGAAACAACATCGTTTACAAGACTGAAGTGCAGACAACAAGTGACGCCAGACGCCTATTCTACGATAACCCATCCTTATTCGATAATAACCCTAGGTTATTCGGCGATAAGTGGCTGTTATTGAATAAGAGAGCAAGTTGCTTAGTCGGGTTCGTCCTTTATCTCTTCACTCTCCACCTCTTCACTCTCCACCTCTTCATTCTTCACGCCCTCCCCATTGGGAGAGTTGGAGGGGGCTTCTTCCTGCAGGGTAGTACCGTATGTAGTTCGGAGTACGCGGAACTCGGTACGGCGGTTGATGGCGTTGCAGATTTCCTGCTCGTCGTCCTTCAGACGGAGGATGTATTCCTCAGTGAGGGTGTCGCCCTCTTGGAGGAACGGATGCTGGTCGGCCAGACGTTTGCGTACCACTTTCGGACGGCTTTCGCCATAGCCGACTGGGCTGAGGCGGTCGGACTTGATGCCATGGGCAATGAGGTAGTTGACCACCGACTCGGCGCGTCGCTGCGACAGACGCTGGTTGTAGTCGTCGTTGCCCTTGTAGTCGCAGTGGGCAGCCAGCTCGATGGTGATGCTCGGATTGTCGTTCATCATTGTGACGAGACTGTCGAGCGCCGCTGTCGACTCGTCGGTCAGTGTAGCCTTATCGAACTCATAGAAGATATTGTTGATGAGCACAGGGATGTTGATAGGCGGTAGGGGGAACTGCATGACGTATTCCACACTCTCCTCTGATGGTTCGACACTGAGTTCCTGCTTGATGTTAAGGTAGCCCTTGCAGGTGCCAAGGAACACATAGTCGACGCCTGGTGTAAGCACCATGGTGAAAGAGCCGTCGCCTCGAACGCTGAGCTTCTCGTTTGTGCCATCGTTACCAACCACGTAGACAAGTGCGGCAGGCAGTTCATAGCCATCGCGCTCGTACAGCCAACCGGTGACGGTCTGCATGATTTCAGGACATTCGAAACTGTAGATGTTTTCCCAGCCTTTGTTCGCATCGCCACGGCTCGACGAGAAGTAACCGCGGTTGTAGATGCCCTCGAACGTCATGCCGAAGTCGTCGGCACTGCTGTTGAGTGGGTATTGCTGGTTTTCAACAATCCATCCTTGCAGACTATCCTCCACTGCCTTGAAGATGTCGAGACCGCCCATGCCGGGATGTCCATCGCTGGAGAAGTAGAGGTCGCCGTTGGGTCGGAACGATGGGAACATCTCATCGCCAGGCGTGTTGATGGGCCGGCCCAGATTTTCTACTCCGCCAAAGCCTTCTTTCGTGATGCGGGTACGCCAGATGTCGTAGCCACCGATGCCGCCTGGCATGTCGCTCACGAAGTAGAGCCACTCTCCGTCGGGACTGACTGCAGGATGGGCATACGAAGATAGTGTGTCTTTGCTGATTTCACACTTCGCAGCTGCTCCCCATGAGGCGTCAGCACGAGTGGAACGGAATATCTCGGCGTAGCGAGGATAAGATGGGTCAGTGCTGCAGCGTGTGAAGTAGAGTGTCTTGCCATCGGGCGAAATGCAACTCACTCCCTCGTCGTACTCCGAATTGATGCCCGACTCGATTTCTTCCACCTGTTTCCATTTCTTGTTCTCATCCTTTTTCACGTAGAACATATCCGAACACTTCACACCCGAAATGCCGCTGAGGTCGTCGCCCATCGCATCCTTACGGGTCGAGGTGAACAGCATCTGGTCGGAGTCGTCGCCAAAAAGCATGGGTGAGTAATCGGAACGAGATGAATTGAACAGCGCTTCCTTCTTCACCTGATACAGGTTCGGATTGGCTTTCCATTCGGGGGCTAACTCGCACGATTGCAAGCCAGCCAGTGCCAGTTCGTTGGTCTCATCAATGTCCAGATAGGCAATAAAACTCTCTCGTGCCCCTTTGTAGTTCGCCAGTTTCAGTTGCTGACGACCCAGACGGAGTAGGGCAGTGGAGTCGGTGTGGTGATAGCGCACCGCATTTTGGAACGCTTGCATGGCCTTTTGCGGATTGTTGATGCGTTCGTAGCACAGACCCATGCGAAATGCACGATCTCCGCGTAATGCCTTATCTTTCGTCGGAATACGTTGGTATGACTTCTTGTACTGCTGTGCTGCCTGATAGTATTCGCCCATAGCGTAGAACTGCTCGCCCTTCTTGAAGCTGATGTTCTCGTTGCTGCAAGCCAAGCATAACAACGTCGTCGTCAATATGATGAGTATATAGAATCTCGTTCGCATACTATAGTAAACGTAAAAACTCTGTTTTTATTGTGCAAACAGCAAAACAAAAGTTGCCCGAACCAAAGTCCGGGCAACTTAAGAGAGGTTATTAAGCTTTCCTAGGAGACACTAGGTAATCCTAGGACTTCCTAGGTTATTTTACGAAGTACTTCTTTCCATCAATGATGTTCAGACCCTTCTGTGGAGAAGCTAACTTCTGGCCTGCGAGGTTGTAGATTCCCTTTGCAGCACTACCAGCAATGGTCATGTCGTTGATGCTTTCAGGAACTACAGGTCCGTAGTAGATGAGGTGAACATAGTTGATGTTCATGTAGTCAGCGCTGATGTATTCTGGCTTGTCGATACCAAGTGTCAGCTTGCCGTCTTCAGGAACGATGACCTCAATGCGAGTGATGTAGTATCCAGCCTTGAACCATTCAACGTATGACTTGGTGCTGTAAGGAACGTATAGTGATTGACCGTTGATGGTTACCTGACGAGCTTCGCTGTGCAGACTTTCTGTTAAGCCGTATTCACTGTTGCGGTGCAGATAACCTGTCACAGTTCCTTCAGAAGTGGTACCGAATACCCATGCACGCTTGTCACCTTCTGGATCGGCGCTGTAACGCTCAGCATCGCCAGCAGCATCGCCAGCACGATATGCACCTTGAGCCTCAATGACATACTTACCAGCTGGCAGACCAACAACCGTCTGATAGAGATGGCCGGCACCACCATATGTGCTGAATGTGTTCGACTTGTAACCGTTGAACGAACTATTGTCCCAACCTGGAATAGGACCAGGAGAGCTAATGTTTCCACTTTCCTGATCGAGGTCTGGATTAATCATCACACAAGAGTAGTCGATAGGATTCTCTTCGCTTGCTTCGCCTTCTGGCAACTTGAACGCTGTAACGATGCGACCGGCTGCGGTAATTATGGCCTGGCACTCAGCATCGGTCTTGCAACCAGTTGTCTGAACTGCCTCAAGTTTGGTCATCATCTGCTGAGCTTCTGTAATCTTGTCAGCAGGGGCTGTGCCTTCGTATTCAAGGATGGCAGTATTGAGCAACTCGATTGTTGCATCAATCTCTTCGTGCAACTTTGCAGAAGCCTTGGCTTCCTCGATTGTGGTGAAGAAGTTGCCGATGCAAGCCATGATATTGTCTTCGGTAGCAGACTTCACGGCTGCGATGGCTGCATCCATGTTGTTGCGAGCTTCCTCAGACATTACGACTCCGTCGAGTTCATCAGCTGCTTCCTGCAACTTGTTGGTAACCACAGCAACAGCCTCTGGATCAACACCTGCGTAGTAGAGGTGGAAGTTGTCGAATGTAGAGTAACAAGCATCGCGTGGAGCAGATGGTTCGCGAACACCGAATGTCAACTTACCGTCGTCGAGCACATATCCGTAGATGGTGTTGAGGTAGAGTTCCTTCTTGTCGCCGAATGCCTGAGCGATGTCAGCACTACTTGCAGGTGCCCACTTGCCTTCTTCGAACTCGTATGAACCACTGCTAAGTGGCTGATCATAATAGTCGTCGAATGCGTTCAAGAGTGGAGTAGAGAAGTTGTTCAAGTAAACTTCTGCACAGATGTCACCAACGTTGCCTGCTACATACTCTTCATAAGCCGTGCTCTCGCTGGCAGTACGATAGTAACCCTGAACGGTCAGCTTGTAGATACCTGGCTTCAAACCTGTGATGGTCTGGTAGCAGTCGTAAGTAGTGTGGTAAGCCGTGATAACAGGATTGCCTGTGTTCATAGCCTTCACGTCGGCTGCGTTCTTAGGATCCCAAGTCCAACCCACATTACCCTTATCGAAGTCTGGGTTGAAGATGAGGGCAGTCACTTCGTCGCCTTGCTTTTCGTTTTCAGCAATGTACTGAGCTACCTTATTGTAAATGTCACTACCGATGTTTTCGCAGTATTCAGAATTTGCAGAACCTTCTTCGTATTCACTCTGCATAGTCATAAGGTCGTCGGCAAGAATCTCTGCCAGTTTCGGGAATGAGCCTTCAAGGGCTTCCTGATAGCCTGTTACATCGGCGATGGCAGCAGCCAACTTCTCATAATCTTTTACAGAAGCAACGAGTGCGTTGTAAGCAGCCTTCATGGCAGCAATCTGCTCTTCGAAGCCTTCGGCTGTTGCCTTTGACTTGCTCAGTTCATCTGCAAAGGCTTCTTTAACTTCGCTGTTTGCAAATACGTTATCGAGGTCAGGGAATTCTCCTTCATACTGCTCTACAAGACCTTCAAGAACTGGCTGATTAGGATCTGTCACTTCACCGAAATAAGTCAGTTGGAAGTTGTCGGCTGCAATCCAGCTTGCAGATGTAGATTCTGTGAGGAAACCAAGTTCGATATCTGCTTGCTCGTTGAGCGCAAAGGTGATTTCAAAGTGCTGTGGCTTTTGGTCTTCAGTTGCTACCTCACGGCGGACACTTACATTCTCACCGCTTGCAACATACATGAATACACCTGTAACTGCAGGTGCACCGCCCTTCTGGAATACGGCAATCGCATCGCAGCCAATCTTATACTTACCTGCAGGCATATTCTTCACAATCGTGTACATCTTACCATCGCCCAACTTGTTAGTATCGACATTGTAAGTAGGACGCCATGCTTGGATGAAGTTGCTGATGGCAATTTCTCCATTCTGGTAGCTGTCACCCTGATAACCACTTGCATTGGTAGAACCAATCGTGATTTCCCATCCGTCTGCATTGCCTGATTCGAAGTCAGGATTTGTCATGAACGAAGTTGCATCCTTCGGATTTGAGTTCGAAGCTCCAACAAGCTCTGTGCCGATACGATAATTATACACATCCTCTTGTAATTGAGCTTTTGCTGCATCAAGTTGCTCTGCTGAAGAACTGGTGTTGTTGAACACCCTATCAGCATCAGCTGTGCTGACTTCAGGATATTTTTCTTTGACAAAATCGAGATATTCCTTCAGACTCATTGCGGAAGCATAGTTGGTAACAGCCGTCTGGTATGCTTCATAAGTTGCTTCAGGAATAAATGCCCATGTGATGCATGCATCCGCAATTGCCTCTTCCGACATGACATCAATCATAGGTGTAAGTGGTTTTCTTTGATCCTGAACAAAGTCCTCGTCATAGATATTGAAGCCCATGAACGAAACGTCTTTCAGCTCTTTCATCTCAGCGGTGAATTCAGCAGTGTTGCTTTCTGCCACCTTGAACTTATAGATGTTTCCACCTTCCTTCACCAATTCCCATACAGGGTATGCATCGGTTTGGTCTGCATAGTCAACATACATTACGTTTTCATTGACAGCAAACACTTTCTGCCACTTGCTGTCGTGCCAGTTGTTGATGAAGACTGATTTGCCGTCCCATGGTGTGTCTTCCAGCTCGTACAAGCCCAGAAACATTCTGTGACCTGTAGAGTTGATGACAGCATGGGTGTTCCATGTTTGACCCGTGTGGTTGTCGGCTCTTCCGTTTGTCAAGAAACCGTCCCCTTCAATGTTGTAAAGGTAATAATAAGTTGTATCGCCTGCTGTGGTAGTCGACAACTTCACTTCTGCATAGTCTGCCGAGGTGATTTTCGGAGCTACCCATTCTTGTGCGAACATCATCGTTGCAATGAATGACATCACTCCTAACAACAAGAATCTTTTTCTCATAATTGTTTGGTTTTAATTAGGTTGATATTAAGTATTAATTCTAATTTGTCACATTCTAAGCGGCAAAGTTATACAAAAATCTTTAGATTGCAAGCGAATCCGCATGTTTTTTTAAAAAAAACATCAAAAAAACTTACAAATAAGACAATATGAATGATTTGTATTCCAATAAAGCACAATCGAAAAGGAGGAAAACAA
>Ga0310786_10012727_pt1 | contig 10400 bp, 19 predicted proteins | sample AusTroGonzalo_MG_FD_203881 | JGI IMG/M metagenome (GOLD analysis project Ga0310786, IMG submission 203881) | Bovine rumen microbial communities from tropical cattle in Woodstock, Queensland, Australia - Gonzalo_03 (v2) (version 2) | ecosystem: Host-associated > Mammals > Digestive system >... | reverse complement strand
GTTTGCGAACTCAACGAGCTCGGAGGGGATGTTGTCGAGGGATGCGATGGTCTGGAAGAATTCACGGTTTGTCATAGTTTTACTCTTTCTCGCTATCAGGTTGCGACCCGTTGATTAAATTATTTTTTGTGGCGGTGAGAGGTACATAAGTTTAAACTTGCCGCCCGAGAGAGTTTATTTTTTCTTTCTCTCTCACTTTCTATATATATTATATCAGAAATTTCTGATATTTTCAAATTTTTGCGGCCCTGTATTTTTTAATTTTTAAATTTGACAGGGCCGCGGCCGGTTTACTCCTCGGCTTTTGCCTTGGCTTTGGCGGCCTTGTCGGCGGCCTTGCGAGCGCGCTCTTCCGCCGCGGCGACCTTGAGGTCATACTCTTTGGCGAGGCTGTAGCCGTCAGTGCCGTTCTCTTCGGTGGCGTCCTTGGGGATGATGACGCTGACCTTGATCCAGCGGTCGTCGCCGTTCTCGTCAACGGTGGGGAACATAAAGGTGCCCGCCGCGGTCTGGCACACGTCGGTGTCGTAGTTGTTCTCTACGAAAGCCTTAAAGGTCGCGGTCCACGTTGCACGCAGGGAGTCGGTAATCTTCTTCTGATTGTCTGCCATAGGTATTTTCTCCTTTCCTCATTTTCTATATATATTATATCATAAATTTTCAGTTTTGTCAAGAGTTTTTCGTTCGTCAAAATAGCAAAATTTTTGGTTCCAGCTGCGGTATTTTTTGTGCAATTTGCTGAAACCTGCCCGATGCGGCTGAAAATTTGACATTTTTTTGTCAAATTTTTGCAGCTCTTGGGTTGCAACGCAGCTGCGCAGCTGGTTTTTAATAATCGCAGCTGCAGCTGCTTTTGCAGCTGCTACGTTCCGATATACAGGTGCGGCCGCAGCTTAGTTTACATAATAAAGTTTACATAACGCGGTGTTATGTAAACCTTTCAGTTTAGTAAAATACCACTCTACCGTAGTAAAGTGGTTGACATAAAAAAGTTGACATAATTCGGTTGACGACGGTTGACATAATATGGTTGACATAACGCCCGGACGCGCCCGGGCAAAACTTCAATACTTTAAATCGCTAAAGTGTATGGACAAAAAAGGAAGACGTTATCCGTCTTCCCATTTGTCAAAACCCAAGTCTGAATAAAAAGAGTCGTCACCATAATCATTATAGTTTTCGTACTCTTCTTCTTCATAATCGTATGGATCGTCCTGTGGTTCTTCGTAACCGCAGTACCAATCACAATTGACGTATTCGCCGTCCTCACAATAAGGGCAGTGGTGGTGTCCATCCATACCGATTTCATCGCATGGTGTCCAAGATGCAAGACTCATTTTATATTTTCCTTTCCTTATTTCTGAATATAGTATAGCACAAATTTTAAATTTTGTCAAGAGTTTTTTATTGTTATTTTTTTCACAATGTTGAAGGCGGCCGGCCATGTGCCCGGGCAAAAACTTTAATACGCTAAAGCATGAAAGTGAAGGAAGAAATCAACCGATTTCTTCCTCTATGATGGACAAGTATTTGTTACAAAGTGTTATCAAATCGTTTACATCGTCTTTGTGGGTGTTGATGTAATTAATCGCCCACATATTGGCGGAAAACTCTGTAGGCAGTTCCCAATACCAATAATCGACATCAATTGTAATCTTTTTGAAACGTTTGGAATTTTCTCTGATGGTCTTTTTGTCATCATTCCATTCTTTTTGTGTAAAGTTTGACATCGTCATGTAATGTCCTACTTCATGAAGCAGAGATTTGACAAAATTGTTGCCGTCAAGCGTGCATCCGTATTCGTAGAAAAACTGCTCGAAATTAATATCATCATAATCTTCGCCCCATTCAATAAGATTTTTCTTATCGTGATAGAAGCAGAACGACTCACCGCAATCTACAAGCAAATTGGGGATATTATGTGCATTGAACCACAGTTCAAGAGCAACGCAGAATTCATCATAAACATCACAAATATCCATTGTTTTACCTCAATTTTCAAAGCTAATTTTTTCAAAAAGGTGAGGGAGGTCTTTAATAACATCCGCAAGAGCATCACAGGTCTCATTATTGTAAAAGGCACAGCAAGTCTGAAAGGGGCAAGGTTTACCATGATAATTACAGCCATCATCGGCGTCACGGCAGACTTCGCTGATTGCATTACTAAGATTAGAAAGAACTTTAATATCTTCGTTTGAAAACTCATATTTGACGACTTTTCTCATTTTTTTTATCTCCTTTGTTTTTGTGCTTTTATTATAGCACATTATTTTTAAAATGTCAATATTTTTTTTAAAAAAATATTTGTTATTTTTTTAACAAGCGCCGCCCGGGCACGGACTTCACTACGCTAAATCGCTAAAGTGTTAAAAATTTAACAAAGTGCAATAAAAAATCTGCCCTTGCATTGACGCTATATGGCACTGAACGCTTTACGCTCACAGAATCGTCGTTAAATTCCGTGTCAGTGAACGACCCATATAACGCCCATGCAAGGGCAGACCCCTTTAGGGGATGGCTTACTCTGCGAGAGAGTAAACCATCTTGCGAGATTTGTCAATCTTCGCTTCGGCTTTGGTGGCGAAGCCTTCCTTGACGAGAGCCGTCAGAGCAGACCTAGCCTGACCGATGGTGATTCCGCAGTTCTCTGCGAAGTAGTCAGCAGTCATCGGAATCGTACCGAGAGCCTTGCGGACTGCATCGACACGCTCACGAGTGGCGACCTTTTCCTTGGACTCTGCAGACTTACGCTTCTCGTTGGAAGCATCGTGCTTGGAGAGGAGTTCCGTTGCCTTTGCAACGATTTCATCAGAAGTGCCATTGCCTTCGATAATGGAGAGATAGAATTCACGAGTGGTCATTTTTTTTACTTCCTTTCTTAATTTCTGTACTTATTATACCACAGATTTTTTATTTTGTCAAGAGGGATTTTGAAGAATTTTTAATTTTTTTGTTTGGCTTCTTTCGATTTCTCTCTCTTGATTACATATATATAATACCATAAATTTTTTAATTTGTCAATAGCTTCAAAAGAAAAATGTTGCACAAAAAATGGTTTACATAATCCCAATTTTTTGTGCATTTTGCCGGCGGCCGCCCGGGTGAAACTTCAACGAATTAAATCGTTGAAGTCTTGAATTTTTGGCGATTGTAACTGCCCTTGCCCTTTTTCTGTGGCACACTGTATGCCCTTTTGCGAAAGGCGAGATACTGCTGAAGTTCTTCGCCTGTTTTCTTGTTAACTCTTTTATCCATTTTAATTTCCTTTCTTGATGACATAACCACCATCATAAATAGATTTCCAATGATGATAACCACCATAAGGGTCGAGAAACTCAACATCCCAATACCCCTGATAATAATCCTGATAGATGATTTTTGCTACTTCAAAAGTATAACCTAAAGCAGTGACCTTATCTCCAATTTCGATTTTCATTTTTAGGATTCCTTTCTTAATTTCTGTATATATAATAGCACATTCTTTTGCATTTGTCAAGAGTTTTTTATTGTTAAGTTTTTCACAATCTGACGGCGGCCGGCCGCAAACTTCAATACGCTAAATCGTTAAAGTGAAATGATAAAAAGAAAGGGTGACTTTCGTCACCTATTTGTCACTCTTTCTTTGCCTTTTTGGCTTTCTTCTCTTCGGCTTCTTTCGCCTTGAGTTCTGCCTTTTCGGCTTTCTCCTTGAGGAGATTCTGATAGTCAATCCTCTCCTGATAGCACTCGTCAGAAGGCTTCTTGACAACGGAAACCGCAATTTCCACAAAACCCTCTTCGGTGTCGCACACCACAGGGAAGTTGACCTTGTTGGAAGTAATCATTCCAACATCTTCGCCCATTTCCTCAAGAAAATCATAGATTTTCTTGACATAATCGGCACGAACGGCATTAGCAAGAACAAGTTTCATTTGGCATTTACCTCTTTCTCAATTTCTGTATTTATTATAGCACAGAAGTTTTTATTTGTCAACACTTTTCTTTGATATTTTCAAGAATTTTTAATCCTTCTTCAACGTACATCGGAAACTCACGCTGAATAGTACGAATAACATTACTATTTAAGCAATAAAAATGGTCATTTCCGATATGGCTTATGTTAAAAGTGCTATATCTATGTTCAATGCGTGAACGAACATAACCTTCTACAAAAAGTCTATCTGCTTTTGTACCTTTAAATTTAATGGTGTGATACATCCACCGACCTTCATCACGCAATAACATATTTCTGCGCTGTCCTCTGTTTTTCGTTTCGCCAATTTTAATTTTCATTGCATCTTCTGCGTATTCAAGTGCTTCAGAGGCATCATATCCCATGTTTAAATAACGATTAAAAATATCGCGTTTAGTGCATTTTTCTGCCAAAAAATTATCGGTTGCGGCAAAGTATATCCAACAAGTTTCCATAATTTTAAATTCCTTTCCTTTACTGTCTATATAATATCATAAGATGAATTAAATGTCAATATGGAATATTATACAAATCGGCGGCTCGCAAATGAAGTTTATTTGTGTATTTTGCCGAGTGCGCCCGGCCGCGAACTTTACTACGTTAAAGTGTGAAAGTGAAAATGAAAAGGATGATTACCAAAGGTAACCATCCTCGAACGAAAGAGTTTCAAGACAATGACGAAAGATTTCTTTTTCAATCATACAATCTGCAAGACCTGTATGTTCTTCCTCAAAATCGTTATCGTTTGTAAGGAATTTGTAAATTACTTCTGCGGTGTAACGATTTTCGTTACGAGTTGTAATATAATTGTTACTGACGCAAAACTGACGATAATTTTCATCAGAACCAAAAGCATTACGAGAAAGTTTCAAAGTGTCAACAAACTTCGCACCATAAGGGAAGAAAAAGCGTCTTTTTGATGTCGTTATGTAACGCTTTGTTGTCTGAAGTGCTGTATAATCGAAACGGATATTATGAGCAACAAAGGTATTTATCTCCCAATCGGCGCAAATTCTGCGGAAAATTCGCTCAATAGAACGAAAAGATTTAAGAATTCTCGTTCCGTTCTTTATATCTTCCCAATACTGAGGAATTTTATCTGCAAAAAATGCAGTTTTCATCAGTTCATCATCACAAAAAATATCTGCGTTTACATAACTGTATGATGCGTAAACTTTGCCGTTTTCATCTATAACGGCAAATCCTAAATCATAGACAAGAGGACATTCAATATCGTTTGTGGTTTCAGTGTCAAGAATAATGTACTTCAATTTGTTCAAGTTCCTTTCTCAATTTCTGCATTTATTATAGCACACTTTTTTGGATTTGTCAAGGGGCAATTTCAAATTTCTTTGAAATTCTTTAATGAGTCCTTCGTGTTCTTTGCTTTCTGTTTTCCGTTGTCGACATTGGTTTCTGTCTGCTGAACTTGGGTGTCTCTCCCCTTGACAATTATTATTATAGCAGAAAATCACTAAAAGTCAAGAGGTAAATATATATAAAGTGACGGTTAACAAATGAAGTTTATTTGTGCAGAATGACGATGGCGGCCCGGGCAAAAACTTTCACGCGTTAAAGCGTGAAAGCAAATCAGCAATCATCATCGAAGCATCCCATATACGGATTGTAACCCATTTCGTAATCACAATCGTCATAATCGTAATCATCATCGTAGTCATAGCAATCGTCACAGTCTTCGTGACAATCGCGCATGACATCATCGTTTGCGGTGAACGCTTTGAGAAACGCATCAAAGTCGTCATCGTTCTGAATCTCTGCTACAAAACCGTCATTGCATTCCCAAATAATCATTTTTAAATCTCCTTTTCAATTTCTGTATATAATATATCATAATAGGATTCAATTGTCAATATGTAATTTTGCACAAATTTGTGGGCATGATTTTGTGCAAATCGACGGATGGCCCGGCGAAAAACTTTCACACATTAAAGTGCGAAAGTGAAAAGAAATTCTCAAAGAGTTTTGAGAATTCCCAAGATATTGTGTACATCGTATGCACCCTGACCCCACATTTTGCGGTTTTTCTCTTCATCATCAAAGAGAATTCCATTTCCGAGAGTCGCTTTATTCACACCATATTCAACAATCGTGATTTTGTCCCAATTTACGGACGGAAGATGAGTTTTAAGCCACTTTTTCTTCGCAAAAGTTACCATTTCATCGTATTCGGTGGTCGAGTTCTTCGCAAGCCATGAAATGATATTGATTTTATATCCGTTTCTCTGAAGTCTATTCAGATAACGAGCGAGAACAGAGAGATTGACAAGAGGTTTTGCGGATTCGTAAGGGAAAGCGTCCTTTGCAATCAGATAGTCAAGCCAATTTTCCACACCATAAAGGTCTGCGATTGTGCCGTCCATGTCGAAGTTGATTTCCTTAACCATTTTTTGTTCTCCTTTCTCTTTCTGTATATATATTAGCACATCTTTTATTATTTGTCAACAATTTTTGTTTCGTCATTTTGTACAAATTTTGGGCGCGGCCCGGGTGCAAAACTTCATCACGCTAAAGTGATGAAGTAAATATTCAAAATTGCGTTTGCTGTGTGCATTATTGTGCCATTAAGGCGCTTGTCTATAAAAATGTCTTTTATTAAACCGATAAGGGCAACTGCAAGACCGAACCATGCAATTGACAGACCGAAACGCATTATCAAGAAAACATTTAGAATAGTTATAAGTGCGCGCAAATCGTTCCATTCAAATTTATAAGACAATTTGAAAATCTCCTTTCAATAAGTGTCAAGACCCATCATTTCGGCTTGCTCAACAGTATAACGGCGAATATATCGCACATTTGCGTTGCTACCGAAATTATCGTGAACAATTTTCCATGCCTCAAAAAGATTATCGCATTCCACAAAGAACTCTTCACCGCTTTCGGTATCAACAAACATAAAATCCCACATTTTCAGATTTCCTTTCTTTTCTTTCTCATTTCTGTATATAGTATAGCACAATTTTCTTGAAATGTCAACACCTTTTTTGAAAATTTTTTGGACGGCCCGGGCCGAGTTAGAGACCTCTAACTGAAATTGTGGAAAAATGGGGAGATTTCTCTCCCCATTGGACTCACGCAAGCGTGTAAGCCATCTTGCGAGCCTTGTCCACCTTGACCTCAGCCTTAGTGGCAACACCCTCACGGACGAGGGCGCTCAGAGCAGAGCGAACCTGACCCACAGTCAGCCCATTGGCTTCGGCAATCGCCTCAGCGAACACAGGGGTATCGCTCAGAGCCTTGAGAACAACAGCCTTGCGCTCAGCGCTCTCACGCTTTGCCTTGCTGTCGGCGCTCTTGCGCTTCTCGTTGCGAGCGTTGAGCTTCTCAATAAGCTCAGCGGACACCTTGTCCATATCCTCAGAGATATGAGCGTCAAGAACGGTCTGATAGTACTCACGAATAGTCATTTTGAATCCTTTCTGCGCTTCATGCGCTCGATGTTGGTCATCACCCTTATTGTGTTTTTATTATATCATAAGTTTTGAGATTTGTCAAGAGTTTTTTTCGGCTTTTCCGTGAGATTTTTTCAATCGTGTTCGGCGCTCACTTGAAGACTCTTGACTCCTCTCTCCCTTTGATGATTTAATTATAGCACAAAACGAGAAAAAGTCAATATGGCAAATTGTACAAATCGGATCTAAGTTTTTGAAGTTCATTTGTGCAATTTGACGGCGGCCCGGGCGCACAAACTTCAACGCTTTACTTCACTAAAGTGCGGCAACATAAAAAATGGGAGGGTTGACTACCTCCCTCGGATAATGCTTGCCACGCCTAGAGTCGCGAATTCCACTTCCGAGTAGCGACGTATGGTTCACATTTATATACCGCACAACGTGGCGACCGTGCGGTAGAGGTCTTGGGGAATGGGTCTTACTGACTCTCGTGGGTCTGCCCTCTCTGGGTTGCCCTTCCCTCGCTCTGTGAGTATATAATAGCACATAAATGAGAAAATGTCAATATGTCAATTTGTACAAAATTGACCGCCGGCGTTTGTACATTTTGACGAAGGGCCCGGGTGAGAAACTTTAACGATTTAAAGTGTGAAGATGTTATAAAAAAAAAGAAGGCTCAAGCGGCCCTCTCATCAAGCCACTTGAGCATCTTTCCGCTTGTCGCCTTGAAGCGGATGGTGTTGCGGTCCTTGCAGTAGGTTGCCCAGTTGTCGAGGAACTCGCCGAACTCTTCAGCGTTCATGTTGTAGATGATGACCATATCATCGAGGATGACCACATAATCCCAGTTGGTGGAGTGGACTCTTGCGAAGTAGCACCGCTTGATGCTGTCGAAGTCGAAGCCGATTTGCTTTGTGGTCAGCGTTGCCTTGGAAGACTTGACGCTGGTGCAGGTTTCGGCAATATCCGAGCCCGCATCGAACGGAGTGTTGGCGTCCTTGGTAGAGCCGAGCCCTTTGACCATCTTGTCGGCGATTTCGGCAAACTCGCCGCCGTTCATGTAGTGCTCGCCATCGAGGGTGTAGGGCGCGCCCTTGTGCTCGGGATTGAATTCAAAGTGAAAATTGATGGTGTACTCAGTGCGGTTCATGGGGTTACCTCTCTTTCGTTTTCTGTACACAGTATAGCACATATAAACCGGCTTGTCAACAACAAATTTGCACAAAATGAAAAAAATTTTTTGTGCATAATACCGATGTATAAATATACATTTAAAATGTATAATTATGCACTTTATCGCTTTAACGTGCTAAAGCGGCGGGCATGGATAAATTTCAACACTTTAAATCACTAAAGTATGTTACCAAATTGTCATATTTTTGGGCGACCTTCCCCTCTTCTGCCCGAGTGCGGTTTCCCTCAACCTGTGATTATATAATAACATAAAAAGAATGATTTGTCAATACCTTTTTTAAAAAATCTTTGTCAAATATTTAACAAGCGTGGAATTAAAAACTTTATTACTTTAAATCGTTAAAGTAGACCGCATAAAAAACAGTCAAAGCGTGAATCACGCTTTGACCTTGGAAACGAGTTTCCCATGTTTGAGAATTTCCCACTTGAGTTCATTCTTGCTGAACCCCTTAACGCACACGCTGTAACCATCCTCGAAAGTGAACCAATAAAACATCTTTTTTATCTCCTTTTCTTTTCTCTTTGTGATTATAATATAACACACTTCGTCCGGTTTGTCAACCCCTTATTTTGACAAATGTTTAACAATCTCGGGATGCGCCCGCGCAAACTTCAACGCATTAAAGTGTTAAAGTGCGTTGAAGTTGTTACGTTATGTTTCTGTTCTGTTACTTCTACTTTGTGCAATATGCACAAAACACTTATTATCGTCAATATGCACAATACAATCCAACTTACAACACTATCCATATCAAAGTCCTTTCAACACCTTTATAATATCCTTTTCATCATATGCCGTTCCGTTCCATGCGTTGCGGTTTGCTTCTTCATCATCGAACAGAATGCCAACACCGTAATTCTGTTTTGCCGTTCCGTACGGAATCACAAACACATTATCAAACTTAACACTCTTGAGATGCTTTGCAATCCATGCCCTTTTTGCTTCGGCAACTCTTGCGTTGTAGTCTTCGCTTCCGTTCTTTGCTGTCCACGAAATGACATTAACGCTGTATCCTTCGTTGGTTAACCTGTTAAGCACTCTTGCCAATGCGCTCATGTTCATCATCGGCTTTGCTTCGGTGTACGGTCTTGTGTTCTCGTTCTGAATGTCGTTAAGCCATCCATCGACACCGTACAGATTGGCTATCGTGCCATCCATATCGAAGTTGATTTGCTTCATTGTGTTTACCTCTCTTTCTGTATACATATTAACATATGATATATATATTTGTCAATCGTCAAAATAAACAAAAATGAATAATTGTATTTGTGCATATTATTATACTTAATTAACTAATTAACTGTTGCCCCATTTTAATAAACTTTAATACTTTAAATCACTAAAGCGCCCGGACTTAAAGAGCGGGAGTCTTTCGACTCCCGTTTGCTTCTTATTTCTTGAAGACTATCACGACCGCCTTGTTGCTTCCGATGGTCTGAGCAAACATCACTGTATTGCCCTTCTCGCTGATGATCTGTCCGTTTGCCTTCCACTGATGATAGAGTGCGCTCTCTTCTTTGTCCATGTGAACCCAACCTGTTTTAACTATCTTGTACCACTTCATTTCTTTATCCTCTCTTTCCTCTTTCTGATTATAATATACCATATGTGACCGGAATTGTCAACATTTTTTCTTTCGTCAAGATGTACAAACTTACATCATTATCTTTGTTCATATTGCCTATTGACAATGGATACAAGATGTGTTATACTTGAATGGGGTAGACGCATTCGAGTTAGTCCCCTCTAACCGAACGTCGGTTTGTAACCAAATTGTAACCTTAACAAGAGATGTGATGTATCTATCAATTAACAATCACTGTTACCGCTTTGTCATCTC
>Ga0310786_10012726_pt1 | contig 10400 bp, 9 predicted proteins | sample AusTroGonzalo_MG_FD_203881 | JGI IMG/M metagenome (GOLD analysis project Ga0310786, IMG submission 203881) | Bovine rumen microbial communities from tropical cattle in Woodstock, Queensland, Australia - Gonzalo_03 (v2) (version 2) | ecosystem: Host-associated > Mammals > Digestive system >... | reverse complement strand
TGCCAAAGCACGGCGATGACCACAAGATCGCCAAGTTCGAAGCCGACGGTGGTTTCATCACCCTCACCCTCGAAAACACCTACAAGCCCACCCTCACCGTCCTCTACGAGGTGAAGTGATAAATACAGGACAGATGAAGTCCTCCGTATAAAAAATCGGTTTTCAGCGGCCGCTGAATTACTTTTTACCGCCCGCTGCAATACTTTTTAGCGGCCGCTGAAAGATCTTTCAGCGGCCGCTAAAAATAACTTTACTCCCTTCTGACTCCCTATCAGCACCCTTCAAACTCCCTGTTTGCAGGCATCTTTCTCTTACTCAGCAACGTTCTTCCTCGCAGTCCGTGCTATGCTTCCTCATATCTTAATGCCACTATTCAGCGAAAAACCAGTTCGTGAAACTTCAAATAATCTATATTTCTCTTGTTGGTTTCAAAATTATTGTTTATCTTTGCATCATGCTTCATCGGGACACGAATCTTTTTATTGCTCAAATCTCTCTGCTGAATTGTAACCTCGAAGGAGAAAAAAGCAAATAGCAAGTCAACTATGTTTGATGACAATTATTTCACCTCCCGTTTGAACCACAACTCAAAAAGCGGATCAGCAATATAGAGGCCATTTTCCGTCTGATCTATTATTTCTCGCTCTATCAGGGCGGTCTTGAGTTTGACAAGATTAGAACGACTGCCGAGGTCATACTGGCTGGTCACCTCTCTCTTACCGAAGTCATCATGATAGCCTGCACAGATAGCCCGAATCAGATTCATCTGGTAGGCGGTGAGGTTGGCAGTCTGTTCCACAAATAGCGGTGTCACCTGCGCAAGAGTAGCCTCGATACCATCGCAAAAGGCCTGTTCCGAAACGACTCTGTCCGACATGGTCAGAATATTCCATGCCAATTGCTGAACGTAAGACGAATAGTTGTCTACCGTTTGGCATATCCTTTGGGCCAAATCCTCTGAGATCTGCCTGCCTGCGTCATCAAAACGGTTTATAATAAAGGGAACCCAGTTCTCCATTGGGATCTTCTTCAAAAAGAACATATCACCAAACTGATAGAATGGCATCTTTCGACTATAAAACAGGTTGGTCATCAAATGTTGCTTGCTCCCAAAAAGGCAATACGAGGTATTCCTGTGGTGTTGCCACACACTGCGTATGGTTTTCTGGATGGCCAGGGAGTCCGGCATCTCTCCTATCTGCTGGAATTCATCTATACAAACCACTATCTGTACACCTTTCTTCTGTGCTATCCACTCTGGCAGATTAAGTATCTCTTCAGGGGTGTTATTCTTAGGAGTGATCCCAAGAGAAAGGGTATATTCACTACCTGGCTCAGGACTATAGATAACCTTGGGAGTAATACTCATGATGAATTCCTTTGCCGTCTGAAGCATCAATTCCATCTTCGTAGAGGTGGCCTGAATGACAGAAGAGGCGAACTTCTCATAAAATTCGTATTCTGTTCTACATTTATAGATGTCCATAAAAACGACAATTCGGTTTTTCCCCTCTGTCAGCGACTTCACTTTCTTCACCAAAGATGTTTTACCGATCCTTCGCGGAGAGATCAGAATGGAGTTCACGCCATTCTCAAAATTCAATTGCAGACGCTTGGTCTCCAACTCCCTGTCAGTAAAGTTTTTGCCTTCCACCGACATACCGTAAATAAAGGGTCTATCCATATTCTTTTATGCTTTGACGCGACAAATATAAGAAGAATTGTTGATATATACAAGTAAGTATTACACCAAGTAGTGAACATTATAATTATTTAACTAAACCATTGATAATCAATAGAATTAACACAAAATAAAAATGTTCACCAATTGGTGATACACCAAGTAGTGAACATTCTGTATATCTGCTCTGTGATAAGGACCTTTAATTAGAGTATCTGAAGCGTATAGAGGTAGACGACGACGGCAGGGACGGCCATCAAGGTAGAGTCGAAACGGTCGAGCATACCACCGTGACCAGGCAGGATGTGGCCTGAGTCCTTGATGCCGAGGGTGCGCTTGAAGAGAGACTCAACAAGATCGCCCCAAGTGCCGAAGACGACAACCACGAGGCCGAGACCAGCCCATTCAATGGCACTCAGGCCGAGGGGATTCTGTTCGTACTGCTCAGAGAGATACCACACGAGTACGGCTACGATAATCACCAGAATGCCTCCGCCGATACTTCCCTCCCACGACTTGCCTGGAGAGATGCGGGGGAAGAGCTTGTGCTTGCCCAAGAGCGAGCCGCAGATATAAGCGCCTGCATCGTTGATCCAGAGGAACACAAACACAGACAGGGGGATTGACCACACGAAGTGGATGCCTGAGGCATCAGACTGGAACGCCAGCACGTTCAACAGCGATAACGGCAGGGCAATATAGAGTTGGCTCATCATCGTATAGGCCCAGTCGTGAACAGGATCCTCCTGTTTCAGATAGAGCTCCGACACCATGAGATAAATCAGCGTAACCAGATAAGGCACGAAGATGGAAGGGGGCGTGATGCCGCTGCAGAAGCCAGCCATCGCCAGAAAGAAGTACACGCCTGCCACCGTTGAAATCATCTGATTAACATATACACGGTTCCGATCGTTCACCAGACCTGTAAACTCCCAGATGGTCATACCTGTAACGAGTGCGAACAAGAATATCATCGCCTCCGGACGCAGGAAGCAACTCACGATAGCGACAACGAAGAACACCGATGTTATCGTTCTGACTATAAAGTTTTTCATACGCGTACCTTAAATATTATTTATCTTCGCTCTCGTCGGCTTTTGTCTCGCCGTCACCTGCGTCGCTTTTCGTCTCTTCAGCCTTCTGAGCCTCCAGTTCCTTGGCGCGTTCCTCGGCCATGCGCTCGGCATCAGCCTTCATCTGGGCCTCAAGGAGTTCCTCGGCACGACTGGTCCAGGGACGCTTGCCGAAGATGCGCTCCACATCCTCAGCAAAGATGACCTCACGGTCGATGAGCAGCTGAGCCAGCTGGGCGTGACCGTCCTTGTGCTCTGTCAGAATATTCTTGGCGCGTTCATACTGCTCGTTGATCATCCGCAGCACCTCATCGTCCATAATCTTCGCCGTTGTCTCGGAATAAGGTTTCTGGAACTGATACTCGGCATTGTTGTAATAGCAGATATTGGGCAGCTTGTCACTCATACCAGCAAAGGCAATCATGCCGTATGCCTGCTTGGTGGTGCGCTCCAGATCGTTCATGGCACCCGTGGAAATCTGGCCGATGAACAGTTCCTCAGCGGCACGACCACCCAGGAGCGAACACATCTCGTCGAGCATTGCCTCCTTCGTCTGGAGCACACGCTCCTCAGGCAGATACCAGGCAGCGCCTAAGGCCTGGCCACGCGGCACGATGCTGACCTTCACCAACGGATTGGCAAACTCCGTGAACCAGGATATCGTAGCGTGACCTGCCTCATGGATGGCTATCGAACGTTTCTCGGCTTCCGTCATCACCTTCGTCTTCTTCTCCAGACCACCGATGATACGATCTACGGCATCGAGGAAGTCCTGCTTCTTCACCGTCTGCGAGTTATGGCGGGCAGCAATCAGGGCTGCCTCGTTACAGACGTTGGCAATATCGGCACCAGAGAAGCCTGGCGTCTGACGAGCGAGAAAGTCGATATCCACGCTGTCGTCTGTTTTCACAGGCTTCAGATGCACTTTGAACACCTCCTTGCGCTCGTTCAGGTCAGGCAGATCAACATGGATCTGACGGTCGAAACGTCCTGCACGCAGCAAGGCCGAGTCGAGCATATCGGCACGGTTCGTGGCTGCAAGGATAATTACACCCGAGTTCGTGCCAAAGCCATCCATCTCCGTCAGCAGGGCATTCAGCGTATTCTCACGCTCATCGTTGCCTCCCATAGCGGGATTCTTCGAACGGGCACGGCCTACGGCATCAATCTCGTCGATGAAGATGATGCAAGGCGACTTTGTCTTTGCCTGCTGGAACAAGTCACGGACACGAGAAGCACCCACGCCGACAAACATCTCCACAAAGTCGGAACCCGACATCGAGAAGAAAGGCACGCCAGCCTCACCAGCCACAGCCTTCGCCAACAGCGTCTTGCCCGTTCCCGGAGGGCCTACCAACAGTGCGCCCTTGGGTATCTTACCACCCAGTTCTGTATATTTCTGCGGATTCTTCAGGAAGTCCACAATCTCCTGTATCTCCTGCTTGGCGCCCGCCTGTCCTGCCACGTCCTTGAACGTGATGCCCAGATCGCCGCCCTTCTCATACATTTTCGCCTTCGACTTGCCGACGCTGAACACATTGCCGCCAGCGCCCATGCCTCCACCGCCCATACGGCGCATGAAGAATACCCAAAGGGCTATCAGCAAGAGGAAGGGGAACGCGTTATAGAAGATCATGTTCAGGAAGTCGTTCTCCTTACGGTTCTCATAAGTGTAGTCACCCGTAAACGTCTTGGCCTCCTTAGCCTGGTTGATATACTCCTCCACCTGATCTATCGAGCCGAACTCCACCTCCACATAGGGATCCTTGCCCGTCTGCTGGGCACTCTGATGGAACACGTCACGGATATGCTCCGGCTTGACGTACATCTTCAGATTGCCCTGCGTCTTGTTGATCACGATTTTCGAGGCATAACCGTGGTCGATCATCGACTTGAAGTCCGAATACGTCGCCGTACGGCTGACGCTACTGTTCTGAGGTCCGCCACTTGAAAAGTATAAAAGGCCCAGCGCCAGGATGGCGATGGCATAGATCCAGTTCATATTGAACTTGGGCATGTTCATCTTCGGACCGTTTCCGTTCTTGTTTGGTGTATTATTCATTATTCAATCTTTTAATCCAAATCTTCGATTCTTGTGAGTTCAGCGTCTTCCCAAAGGTGCTCCAGGTCGTAATACGCTCTCACGTCTGGCAGGAAGATATGTACCAGTGCGTCGCCGTAGTCCATGGCCACCCACTGGGCATTCTCCAGTCCCACCACATGCATGGGTTTCTCTTTCAGTCGCTCACGGCACATGTCGCCCACCGACTCGCAGATGGCTTCCACCTGTGTGGGCGAATTGCCTTCACAGATGATGAAATAGTTGCTGATGGTGCCACCGATCTTCGTCAGGTCAGCCACGACGATGCCGCTGCCTTTTTTCTCTTGTATTGCTTCTGTTATGGTTTTTACCAGTTCGTTCATATATATTAATAATGTATTGAGTGTGCAAAGGTACAGCAAATCGAGCGAAATGCAAAATAATTTAGGGAAAATTGGGTATTTTGATAAAAAAATCCCCAAAAAGTTTTGGTGATTCAAGAAAAAGCACTACCTTTGCACCCGCAAAACGGAACAAGGGTGTTCTGAAAGGCAATTGACATTGGGGTATGGTGTAATGGTAACACTACAGATTCTGGTCCTGTCATTCTTGGTTCGAGTCCGAGTACCCCAACTATTTAAAATCGCAAGTCGCTGAAATCAAAGCACTTGCGATTTTTTGGATTAAACCCTAAAAGTGTAGAAATATGAAGAAACCCAAATGGCTTGAGAAGGAAAAGCTGTATAGTATTATGTTCGAGTCAGATGTACCCATGGGACGTATCTTTGACTTGGTCTTGATTGTGGCTATCTCGCTGAGTATCATCATTTCGTTCATTGAGACGATTCCAGAGCTGGCCCGCACCTTCAAACTGACGTTAGAGGTGCTTGAATATCTCCTGACCTTCTTCTTCACCTTAGAGTATGTGGCGCGTGTCTACTGTTCGCCGCGTCCCAAAGACTACGTGTTAAGCTTCTTCGGCATCATCGACCTGCTGGCCATCATGCCGCCTTACCTCTCCTATTTCTTCCCCAACGCACGGTATATGATCCTCCTCCGTTCGTTCCGATTCATACGCATCTTCCGCATCTTCAAGTTGTTCAACTACATCAATGAAGGGCACCTCCTGCTGCGCTCGCTCAGAAAGAGTTTCACCAAGATCACCGTCTATTTCCTGTTCGTACTGATTCTGGTCACCTGCCTGGGAACTCTGATGTTCATGATTGAGAGCGGCAGGCCGGGGACAGCATTCACCGACTTGGGCACATCCGTCTATTGGGCCATCGTGACCATGACAACGGTGGGATATGGCGACATCACACCAGTAACTCCCATAGGTCGCCTGCTCTCGGCATTCGTCATGCTGCTTGGCTATACCATTATCGCCGTGCCAACAGGTATCGTCACAGCTAACATTATCGACGACACGAAAGCTGCTGAAAATATGAATGGCGAGGAAGGGCATTGCCCGCAATGTGATGCCAAGGTGCGTGAGACCGATCATTTCTGCCCTAATTGTGGAACAAAGCTGTCGTAAAACTGATACGCATAAGATATGAATACCAAGAAGTTCTTTTTACTGACGTTTGCCCTTGTGGCAATGACTATTGACTCCTTCGCTGACGTAACTGCTGATAAACATTCTGAAGCCTATATCCGCCAGCGTATTGCCACCATCTACCAGACCGTGGGAAAGACGACTTACAATCGCGACAGCGCCTACTGCTCCCAGCGTTACTATGACTTGATGATGCAGGCTATGGACATCTGTGACGAGACGGGTGATATCCTGTACGACTACGACCACTGGGTGTGCGGACAGGACTTCTCTGACGATTGGAACTGTAAGGTAGAGAAGGTCTATCATTTGACCGATTCCACAGCCCTCGTAGACCTGATGATCCACAATTTCAGCGATACACAGACAACCATAGCCCTGCGCTTTGAGCGTGACGACTGGTATATCGACGACTTCACCCCCTCCGATGACGGCCACGATGACAAGGCTTCGCTGCGTCTTATGATCCAGCAGGGAAAGGAGGCTCATGAGAAAGCTAAGACCATCGCCGGCGACTGGGGCTGGGTAGATAAGGACTGCCCAGAGCTGTTGCTGGACCTGGAGATGACCGAAAAGGGCCTGAAGGCCGTCCAGTGCGATGTCTACCGTATGTATGGCTTCGACAAGACGAAGGTCACCTTCGACGGTGAGCACTTGACGGTGTATGAGGATGACTATGAAGGTCCGACCCTAAAGAATCAGATCCTGTTATTCCTCCATCTTGATGAAAATGGAGACCTCATCGGCGATTGTACCATCAACCACCGCTTAGCCAGTAAGGGGTATCAAGGCCCCATCAGGTTACGCAAGGGGTATTTCTTCTATCGCGACTAAGATTATTAATCCTCTTTTACAATCGGATAGAGTTCGATGAACTCGCCCTGATGATTCTGGCCGTCATTGATCAGCTCGGCAAACTTCTGGCCTACGGTCTCAATGTCGTGGAAACCGGGAAGCGACATATTGCCGTTCAAGTCGGTCGTTGTGGGACCTGGGTGGACGGAGAATATCTCCACTGGCGTGTTGCTCTGCTGGAATTCAATGGCCATCACGCCCATCATCGCATTCTGAGCCGCCTTGCTGGCAACATAGGCCAGCGGATGCCAATAGGGACTGATCTCTGAGGGAACGGTCACGTTGGCGATACGGCCTTCGTTCTTGGCAATCAGCGGTATCAGGGCCTTGGTGAGGGCAAAGGTGCCGATGAAGTTAACGTCAAGTGTCTCGCGGATGACACTGATCTCCGTATGCTCGCTATCCACACTCATATCGCCAGGAATGCCGGCATTATTAACCAGAAGCGTCAATTCAGGATAATTCTCGTTGATTTCCTTGGCAGCCTGCTCGACATTGGAGAGGTCTTTCAGTTCGATGTTCACCCAGCCTAACACGTCGATGCCTGCGGCCTTCAGTTCGCCGATAGCTTTCGTGGCACGCTGCTCATCGCGGGCACCGATAATCACTTTCCAGCCACTGAGGCCGAGATACTTTGCAATTCCGAATCCGATGCCCTTATTGGCACCTGTTACCAATACAATCTTTTGTTTCATAAATCTAATATGTTTTTGTTGATGTAGTTATGCTATTTCAATTATCATTTCCATGTTACAAGCCTGATATTCTCCTTCGCCGTTACTGGTTGCATCGCGATCTCGATGGGTAAGCCAGGAGGATTGATGCAGGCGACACGTTCGAAACCTGCATCAAGAAGTTGTTGTTCGTCGGCTATGCGACCTGCTATCAGCATGACGGGAACGTGATGTTTTTTGGCGCGTTGAAGGATGCCAAAGGGTAACTTGCCCATCAGGGTTTGACGATCAGCAGAGCCTTCGCCAGTAATGACGAGGTCAGTGTCTTGTAACAGGTCGTCGAAATGGATGGTATCCAGCAGGAGGTCGATACCAGAACGGCACTCCGCATTCATGTATTGCAGGAAAGCATAGCCCAAACCGCCTGCAGCACCTGCCCCAGACATGTTTTGACAGTCACGCCCCAGATGCTTTGCAGAAGCCTCCGCAAAACGTTTTGCGCGAGCATCGAGATCAAGGACGTCATCGTGCGAAGCCCCTTTTTGCGGAGCGAAGACAAACGCTGCCCCATTCTCGCCACAGAGCGGATTGGTGACATCGGTAGCTATCGTGAATCGTACATCGTCCAGTTCAGACACATCATCCCAAGAACCGCCTTTCGCAAAAGCGTCGATAATAGCCCGTAGCATCCCTATTCCGCAGTCGCTGGTGCCACTACCGCCAAGCCCTACGATGATGCGCTTGCACCCTCTTCGCACGGCATCCACCACCAACTGTCCTGTACCGTAGCTTGTGGCCACCATCGGATTGCGCTCCTCTGGCGAGAGCAGCGTCAGTCCGCTGGCCTTGGCTATTTCTATCACTGCCGTATCGTCTTGCACCAGATATTGCGCTGAGATTGTTCGCATCAGCGGGTCTTTCACATTGACTTCCACAATCTCACCGCCCATCGCCGCCAGAAACGCCTCAAGGAATCCCTCGCCGCCATCGCTGACAGGCATCTGCAGAACCTTTGCATCAGGCATCCTCGAAAGAATACCCTCACTTGCCGCCTGATTAGCCTCAGCCGATGTCAGACAACCCTTGAACGAGTCAATCGCCACGATTATTTTCTTCATATACGACACATTTTCATTCCTGATTATCTCAAATCACATCACAATGTCATCGACGGCTCCCAAAGATGACGACCCATATCTACGTGGCCATTGGCTTTGAAGCGGACGTCCTCTTCCTCAAGCAGCGTTCGCTGGCGACTCCAGCCAGGAGCTGTGCGGCCTTCTTTGTTGACCACACGATGACAAGGCAATTCTGAAGCCCCAGACGTATATCTCAGCGTACGACCCACCATCCGTGAATGGCTCGGCCAGCCTGCCAAAGTCGCGATATGCCCATAAGTGGTCACTCGTCCGCGAGGTATCTGACTGACGATATTCAGCACAGCATCGCGAAACGCCCGTGCCTGCTCAGGCGACATTCTGTCAGGATAGTCCTTCATTTACACCAGGCTGTCAGCCAACTGCTCCAGCAGAGCCTCGTCGCCTGACTTCATACGAGAGCGGATGGTGATGACGGGTTCCACAATCTCGCAGTCCTTCATGCCCTCTATCATCGAGCGCATCACTTTACCTGCGGAGGGAGCCCAACTGCCGTTTTCGATGATGGCGAAACGACGCTTCTGGTAGTTCTTGATCTGCAGATGGTAGAGGAAGTCGTGCATCACAGGGAACACGCCGCCGTCGTAGCTCGATGCAGCCACCACGACCGTAGGATAACGGAAAGCATCCTCGATGACCTCTGCCATATCTTCGCGACTCAAATCGCTGACCACTACTTTAGGAGCACCTTTTTCGCGAAGGATCTCACCCAGACGTTCTGCCACCTTTGCCGTACCGCCGTGAATGCTGGCGAAGGCAATGAGCACGCCCTCGCTCTCGGGCTCATACTTACTCCAGGTGTCATAGAGTCTGACAGCCTCAGCCAGTGCCTCACCCTTGAGCACGGGACCATGCAGCGGACAGATGGTCTGAATATCGATAGCAGCCGCCTTTTTCAAGACGCTCTGAACCTGTATGCCATACTTGCCGCAGATGTTGAAATAATAGCGGCGTGCCTCACAAGCCCAATCATCAGTCTCGTTGACCAATGCACCAAATTTTCCAAAGCCATCAGCAGAGAACAGCACCTTGTCCAGACTGTCGTAACTCATAATCACCTCTGGCCAATGCACCATTGCTGCCGTGATGAAATGCAGGGTATGATGCCCCAGTTCGAGCGTATCGCCCTCCTTGACGGTGAGGACACGCCCCTCAAAGTTGAAGCCTTCAAAGAAATTGGGCAGCATCCTCACGGCCTGGGCACTGCATACGAGCTGCAAACCAGGATAAGTCCCCAACATCTCTGCTATGAGTGCAGCGTGATCGGGCTCCATGTGGTGGGCCACCAGATAATCCGGCTGGCGACCATTCAATGCCTTCTTCAGGTTTGCTTTCCACGCTTCGCCTTTGCGACGGTCGGC
>Ga0310786_10012725_pt1 | contig 10401 bp, 3 predicted proteins | sample AusTroGonzalo_MG_FD_203881 | JGI IMG/M metagenome (GOLD analysis project Ga0310786, IMG submission 203881) | Bovine rumen microbial communities from tropical cattle in Woodstock, Queensland, Australia - Gonzalo_03 (v2) (version 2) | ecosystem: Host-associated > Mammals > Digestive system >... | reverse complement strand
ACAAGATTGGTGATGTCTTCGGTATCATGAAGGCCTACTGCACACGCGTCGGTGCCGGACCATTCCCCACGGAACTGTTCGATGAAACGGGTAAGACCATTCGCGACCTTGGTCACGAGTATGGAGCTGTTACAGGCCGTGAGCGTCGTTGCGGATGGATCGACCTCGTGGCCCTGCGCTACTCCATTATGGTCAATGGCGTCACTCAGCTCATCATGATGAAGAGCGATGTCCTTGATGGATTCGACACCATCAAGGCCTGCGTGGCATATAAGCAGAATGGCGTTGAAATCGACTATTTCCCCTACAACATCGAGGAGGGTATCGAGCCTGTTTACAAGGAACTCCCTGGTTGGAAGACCGATATGACCAAGTTCACCTCCGAGGACCAGTTCCCGAAGGCATTCGAGGATTATATTACATTTTTGGAGAAGGAGTTAGAGACGCCGATAAAAATCATTTCTATTGGTCCTGATCGCGACCAGACAATTGTAAGAAAGTAAAAAAAGGTAAGTAAAATAGTTAAATGAGATATGGCACAAAAGCCAAGTATTCCTAAAGGAACGCGCGACTTCTCCCCGATGGAGATGGCTAAGCGCAATTACATCTTTGACACCATTCGCAGCGTATACCAGCTTTATGGCTTCCAGCAGATAGAGACACCAGCGATGGAAACACTCGGAACGCTCATGGGTAAGTATGGTGAGGAAGGCGACAAACTACTCTTCAAGGTGCTTAACTCTGGCGATTTCCTTAATAAGGTCAGTGACGAGGAGTTGAAGGAGCGTAACGCCCTTCATCTGGCGGCCAGACTCTGTGAGAAGGGGCTCCGCTATGATCTCACTGTACCCTTCGCCCGTTATGTGGTGATGCACCGTGAGGAACTGCAGCTGCCATTCAAGCGCTATCAGATGCAGCCCGTCTGGCGTGCCGACCGTCCGCAGAAAGGTCGTTACCGTGAGTTCTGGCAGTTCGACGGTGACATCGTGGGCTCTGATTCTCTTCTCAATGAGGTGGAGCTCATGCAGATTGTCGATACCGTGTTCTCTCGTTTTGGTGTCCGCGTACAGATCAAGATTAACAACCGCAAGATTCTGACGGGAATTGCCGAAGTCATCGGTGCTGCAGATAAGATTGTCGATATTACGGTGGCCATAGATAAACTCGATAAAATCGGCCTTGAAAACGTAAATGCCGAACTCCGTGAAGATGGTCTTAGCGAAGAGCAGATAGAGAAGTTGCAGCCCATCATCACCCTTGAGGGTACCAACGATGAGAAACTCAATACTATCGCCGATGTTCTTAAGGATAGCGAGATAGGCCTGAAGGGCGTGGAGGAGATTAGGTTTATTTTGAGTGTTCTGAATACTCAGAACACTCTGAAAAACGATCTTCAACTCGATCTCACTCTGGCCCGTGGACTGAACTATTACACTGGTGCCATCTTCGAGGTCAAGGCCCTTGACGTACAGATAGGTTCCATTACTGGCGGTGGCCGTTACGACAACCTCACTGGTATCTTCGGTATGCCCGGTATCTCCGGTGTGGGCATCTCGTTCGGCGTAGATCGTATATTTGACGTACTCAATGCCCTCGACGCCTATCCGCAGGATGCTGTTGTTGGCACACAACTGCTCTTTATCAATTTCGGTGAACAGGAAACCGCTTATTGTCTGCCTGCTGTGGCCAAGGCTCGTGAGGCTGGCATCCGTACAGAAATATATCCCGATTCATCAAAGATGAAGAAGCAGATGTCATACGCCAACGCCAAGCAGATTCCGTTCGTTGCACTGGCTGGTGAGAATGAGATTGCAGCCGGAAAACTTACATTGAAGAATATGTTGACCGGTGAACAGCAACTTCTTACAGTAGAAGAGCTTATCAACGTTGTTAAGTTGTAGAAGATGGGCTGGTTCAAGCGTTTGTTCCTGATCCTTTTCGTGGTCTGTGGTCTGACGGCTGCTGTGCCTGACAAGACCACAACCATCTTCGTCATTGGCGACTCTACTGCTGCCAACAAGGATATCTCTGGTGGCAAGCAGGAACGTGGTTGGGCAATGGCTTTACAGTGTTACTTCAACGACCATATTGTCGTAGATAATCATGCGGTCAATGGCCGTTCCTCCAAGAGTTTCATCGACGAGGGCCGTTGGGATCAGGTTGTGTCGCTCATAAAGCCAGGTGACTATGTTATCATTCAGTTCGGCCACAACGATGAGAAGGCGCAGCCAAACCGTCACACCGACCCCGGTTCCACATTCGACTACAATCTGGCCCGTTTTGTTCGTGAGACACGCGAACATGGCGGCATCCCTGTGCTGATGAATAGTGTGGTGCGTCGTAATTTTCTTGTGAAGGCTCCCGTTATTGCCGATGACGAGCAGTTGCGTAACACGACTTTCGGTGACGGTGCCAGGACGGTCGAGGGCGACACGCTTATTGATACCCACGGTCTCTATCGCGTTGCTCCCCGTGATGTGGCACAGCGCATGAACTGCCATTTCATCGATGCTAACCGTATCACCCACGACCTGGAACAATTTTTGGGCACTGAGGGTTCCAAGCGTCTTCACATGTGGTTTCTGCCCGGCACCGAACCCTCTGAGCCGAAGGGCAAGCAGGACAATACGCATTATAATGTTTATGGTGCCCATGTGGTGGCTCGTCTTTTGGCCGATGCCCTCTGCGATGAAATCCCATTGCTTAGGGCCTGCCGTACAGATGCTGATTTCACCGTTGACCGTCTTGGCCGTGGCCAGTACCTCACGCTTACTGATGCCATTGCCGCTGCCCAGCTCTCCTCAAAGGCCGAAACCACCATACAGATTCTTGGAGGCGAGTGGGAGAGACCGCGCCTTCCTAAAAACGCCCGTATCCGCTTCATCCTCCGTGAAGGCGCTTCTTGGAAGTGAAGCTGAATAAAAAAGAGCGTCCTATTTACCTTCCGATGAGGATTCTGGCATCTACGGCCACAACATCCTGTTCGTCTGCAAGCAGGGGGTTGAGGTCTATCTCCTTGATCTCTGTGGCAAAGCGGAGGAGTGTGGAGAGGCGAACGATGATTTCGGCGTATTTCTGTTCGTTGAGTGCCTTTTGTCCGCGCGTTCCTTTGATGATCTTATAGCCGCGGAGGGAGTGGATCATGGAGTAGGCCTCGGCATAGGAAAGGGGAGCGAGACCTGAGGATACGTCCTTCAGTACCTCGACGAAGATACCGCCGAGTCCGCAGAGTACCACATGACCGAAACGCTCCTCGTATTTTGCACCGATGAAGAGCTCGGTGCCCTTAAGCATCTTCTGTACCATCACGCCCTTGGCATCGGGAATCTGCATCATACGTTCGAACTCGAGGGCGAGGTGTTCGGCAGTACGGATATTGAGGGCCACGCCGCCGACATCGCTCTTATGGATAGGTCCTACCACCTTTGCTACGACGGGATAGCCCGTCTGTGCGGCGAAGGCAATCAGTTCTTCCTTTGATGACGACACCTTCTCAGGCACCATCGGGATGCCTGCACAGGATAGGATCTCACGGACGGTGTCAGGGGTGAGGTAGCCACTGGTAATGCCTTCAAATTTCAGACGGTTGGTCTCGCGGTAGATGATATCACGGATTCGGGGCACGTCGACACCGTAGAGCTCCAGTTCTGGAGGTGCCGGCTGCGGGGTGCGCATAATCTGTGATAGGGCTGTGGCAAGGGTCACCTCGTCACTGAAGTTCACATGTCCCTTCTTGAGGAATTCTGCCACTTCCGGCCCAGCGGTATGCAGGCTGGGAAGTATGGGGAAGATGGGCTTCTTACACTCGCGAATCTTCTGATCAAGCACGTCGTAGGCCTCATAGAGTTGTGTGAGTCCTGGTGTACCGTAGATAACGGCGATGGCGTCGATCTGGTCGAAGTGGTTCTCGCAGTAGTCGATGACGGTACCCAGTTGCTCGGCAGTGCCTGTGGCGAGGAAGTCGATGGGATTGGCGACGGATGAGCCTGGGAAGAGCTTCGCCTTCAGTTCTTCGGCAGGCGTATTCTGAGTGTTCGGAGTACTCTGATCAATCAGGGATGGAACATTGATTCCTCCCTTTGAGAGGGCATCGGTGAGCATCACGCCAGGGCCTCCGGCATGAGTGACGATGGCGAAGTTCTGAAGGTGGGAGACTGGTGAGGCGAGATGGGCTGTGACCATGAAGATACAGCCGGCAGTGGTGAGCTCCTCACGCGAAAAACAGCGTACGATGCCCGCCTTACGGAACAGGGCCTCGACGGCTGCGTCGGAGGAGGCGAGGGCTCCTGTATGGCTGGATGCCGCACGGCTGCCACTCTCACTGGACCCCGCCTTGATGGCCGCAATACGACAGCCCTTACGGATCAGATTGCTGGCATGGAAGAGCAGTTTGTCGGGGTTGGAAATATTCTCTACGTAGAGCAGTTTTACCTTTGAGTCGGTATCTGGATTGAAGTGCTCGTCCATATACTGCAGCACGTCCTCGATACCTATCTGCTTACCATTTCCGATGCTCCATACCGAATTGAACTGCAAGCCTTTAATGACGGCACTCTCAAGGATAAATACAGCTGTTGCACCAGAGCCGCTGATGAAGTCGGCACCTTTGGAATCGAGGTTGGGAATGGGCAACGTAAAGACGCTGTGGTGGTTGCGGTTGAGCAGTCCGATGCAATTAGGACCAATCAGGGCTGCGCCGTACTTCTCGCAGGTGTCGAGTATGCGCTTTTCGAGTGCAGCTCCCTCCGCCGTCTCCTCTCCGAAGCCGGCGGAGATGATGATGAAGGCCCTAACCCCCTTCTCCGCTACAAGGTAATCGACGTAGTCTGGACAGAAGCGAGCCGCCACTACGAGAATAGCGAGGTCGGTCTGGGGAATATCCTTCACATCGTGAAAGGCCTTGATGCCCTGTATCAGCTCTTCCTTGGGGTTCACTACATGGAGATCTCCCTTGTACCCTCCACTCAACAGGTTACGCACGATGGAACCGCCTGGTTTATGCACATTGTTGGAGCCGCCTACAACGACGATGCTCCCAGGATTGAGTAATTGTTCATTTATCATGATGCAAATTCGTTTTTTATGATGCAAAGATAATATAATAATTCATAAATTCCAAATGAATTTAAAAATATTTCCCTACCTTTGCATAGTTAAACCAAATAACTGGGTTGAAATGAAGAAAAGTTTCACTTTATTAATTGCATTGATGATGCCAATACTGATGTTTGGAGATTCGTATTCTTCCCTTTGGAAGAAAGTGGAGGCGGCAGGGGAGAAAGACCTGCCCAAAACAGAGTATGAACTGTTGCAGAAGATTGTGAAGAAAGCCTCGAAGAACCGTGACTACGGTCAGTTGCTGAAAGCCGGACTTCAGAGTGCACAGGTCATGGCATCCATTGCTCCCGACTCGTTGAAACCTGCCGTTGAGGAGATGAAGAAACAGTATGAGTCGGCCGACGACGAGGTGTTGAGGACAGTGTGGCAAACGGTGCTCTGGCGTATTGATAGAAACAACTATAGCCTGACGCTCGACGTGAAACAGCCCATATTGACAGCCGATCTCTGCGAGAAGCTCGCTCAAGTAAAGGACAAGGACTATGCCCCGTTTGTCATCCCGGGTGTCGACGCATCGATCTTCGACCACGACCTGCTCCATGTTGTGGGCTATGAACTGAACGCGGGCTTTGAGGAGATGTACAATTATTATAAGAAGGTGAGCAACCGCCGTGCTGCGTGTATCGTTGCAGCGAAGGTCTATTGGTATGCCAGCAATGAAAAGCTCGATCCCGTCATCCGGGAATATGAGGATCTGCCCGAAGCCGGAGAGCTGGCCCTCCTGCACTACCACAATATCGCCTATGATGCCAAGGGTGAGAAAATGGCGTATATCGGCGAGGCACTGAACAAGTGGGGCAGCTGGAAACGTCTGGCTACCCTGCGTAACGAACGTGCTACGCTGACGAACCCCCAGTTCCGTGTGGCCTATGACTTTCAGGTGTCGTTGCCTGGACAATCGCAGGAGGTGGCACTGACCGACGTGAGGAACGTCAAATCTGTCACAATGAAAGTATATAAGGTGAAGGCCGGAGGTGACTATACCGAATCGCCCAACTATAAAAAGGGTTATGAGAAGATCAAACCTCTGTTGGATGGAGTGGTCTATGAGCAGACACGTCAGTACGAGGGTAAGAAGTCGTACGAGCTGTTCGACGACACGATGACGCTTGAGGGCCTGCCTGTGGGCTTGTATATGGTGGAGTTTAGTTCAAACCCCTCCACGGAGACCATCCGCTGCCTGTATAATGTGACAGATGTCTTTGTTATTGCCGAGGACCAACCGTCGAGTGAGGGTATGCGCTATGTGGTGGTGAGTGCCTCGACGGGTCAGCCGCTGGCCGGAGCACACCTGCGTATCAGGGAGTATCTGTCCTACGCCGCCTTCGAGGAGTATGCCGGTGTGACCGACGCCAAAGGTGAGTATATCTTCAAGTCGAAGTTCTTCAATCGCAAACAGGAGGTGTATGCCTGGACGGATAGCGACAACGCCTGTCCGCCGATGACCAACGGCAGCTACTACCGTTTTTACGGTAACAAACAGTTGGAGACCCGTACTTGTATTTTTACGGACCGTGCCATCTACCGTCCTGGTCAGAAGGTCTGTGTCTCGGCATTGCTCTATCAGGTGAAAAACGGTATGGAGCAAAGCGTTCGCGACCATGTGAGTGTTACGTTCCGTCTGCGCGATGCCAACGGCAAGGTCGTTTCGGAGCAGAAGGCCACCACTGATGACTATGGCACTTGTGCCACTGAGTTCACGCTGCCGTCGTCGGGACTGACGGGCAGGTTCTCCATACAGGTAAACACGGAGTATCATTATTTCCGGGTTGAGGAATACAAGCGTCCCACCTTCCACGTAGACTTCCCGGAGGTGAAGCAGTCGTATGCCGCTGGTGACACGCTGACGGTGAAGGCTACGGCCATGACATATGCCGGTGTGCCTGTGCAGGATGCGAAGGTGAAGTACACTGTGACGCGTCGCAGGGCATATTGGTGGTGGTCATACAGCCGCTATTGGGATACTTCCGTGCTTGGTCACACGAGTGAGGGCGACGAGGTGTATAGTGGCGAGGCGGTCACCGATGCCAACGGACAGTTTGATGTGACGATGCCACTGACGATGCCCGAGACGAGTTATCCGATGTTCTATCAGTTTGTGGTGAAAGCCGATGTGACAGACGTTGCTGGTGAGACGCACGACGGACAGTTGTCACTGCCCTTGGGTAACCGCAAGCAAGCCCTGAGCGTTGACCTGGCAGAGAAGATGCTCCTCGACGATCAGCCCACGGCTACCTTCCACCTGCTGAACGCCGCAGGCAAGGATATCGATGCCGAGGTGCGCTATCGCATCGACGGTGGTAAGTGGCAGAAAGTCATGACGACTGTCAACTGTTCGCTGTCATCTCTCAAGATAGTCAGCGGTGAGCACACGCTGGAGGCCGTCTGCGAGGGAGACACCATCGAGCGCCGCTTCGTAGTGTTCTCGCTCGACGATGAGCGTCCTGCCACAAAGACCGACGACTGGTTCTGGCAGTCTGCCGCACAGTTCCCCAACGATGGGACGCCTGTTACCGTTCAGGTGGGCTCCTCTGATGCCGACGTGCATATCGTCTACAGCATTTTTGCTGATGACAAGGTCATCAAGCGTGGAGCCGTTGACAAGAGCGACCAGCTCCTGAACCTCAAGCTGACGTATGAGGAAGCCTACGGTAACGGCTTGCTGCTGACCTTCGCCTGGGTGAAGAACGGCCAGTGCCACACTCATACCGCCAAAATACAGCGTCCGCTGCCTGATAAGAAACTCCATTTGGAGTGGTCCACCTTCCGCAACCGTCTGACACCGGGTCAGCAGGAGGAATGGACGCTGACGGTGAAAGATTGTGAGGGCCGTCCTGTTGATGCCCAGCTGATGGCTACACTCTACGACAAGAGCCTTGACATGCTGACGAGACATCAGTGGTCATTTGTTCCTTATCTCTATCTGCCGCTTCCGACGATATCATGGACTTGCCCTTCCCGCCACAAGATGAGTGCTTCGGCCTCCAGGTTCTGGAGAGCGGAAGATGTGAATGATCTTGTGTTTAGCTCGTTCGACGACAGTGTCTATCCCACCTCCTACGGCTATCGTTTCCGTCGCTATTCGCGTGGCGCTATGCTCGAGGATGCGGATGGTGCTGCCGTGATGGCTGAGCCGATGGTGATGAAGTCCGCCGCAAGAATGGGGAGTAACACATTCGATGTGAGGGCCAATGATATGTCTGATGGTGAGGTGCTAAAGGCCAAGGAAGTCATAGTAGAAGAGGAAGCTGAGAGCACAGAAGAGATGTCCACCGAGGAGGTACAGGTGCGCGAGAACCTCAACGAGACCGCCTTCTTCTATCCCCAGCTGACTACCGATGAGACCGGCTGTGTGGCGTTGAAATTCACGCTCCCCGAGAGTCTGACTACTTGGCGCTTCATGGGTATGGCCCATACCAGGGATCTTTTCTACGGACTGATCGATGCGGAGGCCATCGCCCAGAAGGATGTGATGATACAGCCCAACGTGCCGCGCTTCCTGCGTGAGGGCGACGAGGCCACCATCTCTGCCCGTATCTTTAATACCAGCGAGAAAGACCTCTCTGGTAAGGCTGTGCTGAAGTTCATCAACCCGGAGACCGATGCCGTCGTCAGTGAGTTGTCGCAGACTGTGAAGCTGAAAGCAGGTGAGACAACCCCCGTCACCTTCAACTGTCCGATGTCTGCTGTTGACTGTCAACTCCTCATCTGTCAGATGAGTATCAGCGGCAAAGGCTTCTCCGACGGAGAGCAACACTATCTGCCCATCCTGCCGGCCAAGGAGCGCGTAACCATCACGCTGCCCATCACACAGCATCATGCCGGAACGGAGACCGTCGACCTCGCTAGTCTGATTCCAGCCGATGGCCAGAATGCCAAACTCACGTTCGAATATACTAATAACCCCGCGTGGCTGCTGATACAGGCCCTGCCTTCCCTGAGCACGCCTTCCGACGATAACGCCATCTCTCAGGCGGCATCCTTCTATGCCAACGCCATCGGCCGTCTGATCATTTCCCGCAATCCACAGGCGAAGACCGCCTTCGAACTCTGGAAGCATGAAGACGGTGAGACCACAACCCTCCACTCCCAATTAGAGAAGAATGAGGAGTTAAAGGATCTCCTGCTCAATGAGACCCCGTGGGTGCTCGATGCTGAACGTGAGACCGAGCAGCGTCAGCGCCTGGCCGATTTCTTCGATGACAACCTCATGCAGAACCGCCTTAGTTCTGCCGTCACGAAACTGGATCGTCTGCAGTTGTCCAACGGTGCCTGGACGTGGTGGAAGGATATGCCGGGCTCGTTCTATATAACGGTAGCTGTCAGCGAGATGCTCGTTCGCCTCAACGCCATCGCCGGCGTACAGCCAGAGACCTCTCAGATGCTCAACAGCGCCTTTAGATTCATGGGGCAGGTGATCATTGAGGAAGTGGAGGAGATGAAGAAGTGGGAGCGTGAGGGCCATAGTGTCTCCTTCCCCAGTTTCAAGGCCCTGCAGTGGCTCTATCTCGCCACCCTCGATGGCCGTATGCTGCCCGATGACGTGCAGTCGGCCAATAACTATCTTCTGAAACTCCTGAAGAAGGACATCAAGTCGCAGTCGATCTATGAAAAGGCTTTGACGTCAGTCATCCTTTCCAAGAGTGATTCCAAGCGTGCGGCAGAGTACGCACAGTCGTTGAAGGAGTACACTGTGTTCCGTGAGGATATGGGCCGTTACTACGATACGCCGCGTGCCGGCTACTCTTGGTACGACTACAAGATACCCACACAGACCGTTGCCATCGAGGCCCTACAGCTTCTTACGCCCGACGATCGTCAGACCATTGAGGAGATGCAGCGATGGCTGCTTCAAGAGAAACGCACCCAGGCCTGGGATACGCCCATCAACAGCGTGAATGCCGTGTATGCGTTCCTGGGAGGCAAAGAGGGTGCCGACGACCGTCTGCGCTTGGATGCGGTCCATGCCGACATACAGGTTGACGCGAAGCCTCTGGAGATGCCGAAGGCGACGGTAGCCATTGGATATGTGAAGACGCCCGTACAGCCGGAGAGCAAGACCCTCACCATCGCCAAGAGCACGGAGGGCACGTCGTGGGGCGCTGTCTATGCACAGTTCACTCAGGCTACGCACAATATCGCTGATTCAGGCAGCGGACTCGTCGTGAAGCGTGAGCTGCTGACGGCCGATGGCCAGCAGCCCACGATGCTGAAGGTGGGCGACCGCGTCAGGATGCGTATTACCATCGATGCCGACCGCGACTATGACTTTGTGCAGGTGCT
>Ga0310786_10012724_pt1 | contig 10403 bp, 4 predicted proteins | sample AusTroGonzalo_MG_FD_203881 | JGI IMG/M metagenome (GOLD analysis project Ga0310786, IMG submission 203881) | Bovine rumen microbial communities from tropical cattle in Woodstock, Queensland, Australia - Gonzalo_03 (v2) (version 2) | ecosystem: Host-associated > Mammals > Digestive system >... | reverse complement strand
GCGTCGATAGGGTATCCCGCAAAGTTCGGCGGCAGCTACGCAGCGCAGGAGTACGTCTCGGCGTCGGACTTCGCCAACTGCGAGGCGGCCGGGCTCGCCGACTTCGTGCCCGGCGGGTACAATCCTTCGACCGGCGGGTTCGGCAAGATCGTCGAGAGCGTCGTCACGCTCCCCACCGGGCATTACGAGGGGACCGGCTTCGGCCGCAGGTGGGTCGCCGACACGGAGACCGTCCGCTCCACACAGTACAACCGCAAGTACTACGAGTCCGTCTGCGCCGACTCGGAGGTGTCGTCGCGAGCGTCGACCATAACCCACATCGACGCAATACTCTACAACAACCACGGCATCTTCGGCAAGCTGGGCAAGTGCTCGATAAACGGCTCGCTCGTCTGCCGCAACGAGGGCATTAACTACTCAAGCAACCTCTACCTCAACTGGGACATCCGCCTCTTCTCGGGATCGAGCGAGACGGTCGACAACGACAAGGTAGGGCTCGCCAAGGGCAGCGACAACCCGCCGAGGACCCTCGGCTGGATAGAGCTGCCCCCGGAGAAGGCGGGGTTCAGCGCGGAAAGCGAGGGCGGCTGACGATGGTGGAGGCAGGCGAAGACGCAGCGCTCGTTGTCGAGCGCATGGCGAGGGAGACGAGGAACTTTGCCGCGATGCGCGCGGCGGAGGAGGAGCAGTCGCCACGGCTGGCAGACCGGCCGGGGGACGACGCGGCGATGGAGGCCGTCGTCGAGGTGCCGCAGCCCGTGCAGGCGCCGGCGGCCGCCGACGACACGTCGTTCAGGCGCGCCAGGATGGGCGTTGCCGTGGCGTTTGCGCTGCTGCTGGTGCTCGTCTGGATTGTGCAGCGTCGTTCCGCCGCAGAGAGGCAAGGAGGTGGTAGATGGACGAAATGAACGAGGTCGGCGGAGAGAAGCCCGCGGGCCCGGGCAGGCAGGGCGCCTTTTCGCGCATCCTCAACTCGATTCGCACGCAGTATTCCATTGCGACGGCGTTCTTCCTGCTAGTCGTCCTCGCCGTGTTCTACATCGGCAGCCGCATCGTCCTCGTACACCTCATACGCGACGCCGAGCGCCAGGTCAGGGAGGTCGGGCTCGACATCTCCAGGATGGCGTACCGCAACGCTGACGTGGTGAAGTCCGCAAACCGCCTGCGAGTCGAGCCGCTTGGACGCGAAATGGCCTCCGGGCGCACAGCCGCGGAGGCGCTCGCCTCCGCCGCGGCCGACGGCGTCTCGCTGCTTGCGGGCTATTCGCCCGAAGGCTCGTTCGTCTCCGCCGCGCAGAGGGTCGTAGGGGAGGTCGTAACGCTTTCGGAGGGCGACTTCTCCACGTACGCGGACCGAATCTCCCTTTGGATGGAGCATCTTGGCGACGGAGACGGCGCGCCGTCTGCGGTCGGGATCGTAAAGATCGGTGACGCCTCGCACTACGTCATGCTCGCCCAATGCGCCGGTGGAGGCTTTGTCCTCGTAGGCTCGCCTTTCGTGCTCTCTTCGTTCGCGGCGCAGGTGAACGAGGGCTTCGGCGGCTATTCCGTCCGCATATCCGACGCGTCTCCTGCGATGCTCTCTGCGTCCGTCCGTTCTGCGGGCGACGACTACGTGCCGGCGGAGCGGCGTGACGGCTTCGGCCTCGCCCCCATGATATCCGAGGCCCTGAACTTCTACTCCGGCGGATTCTGGGACATCGGCGGCAGGCCGTTCGAGGCCGTATTCGCCATACACGACATCGCGGGCCGCCCAGTCACCTCGCTCTCCGTATCCCTCCCGAAGACCTTCGCCAGCGTCACGAGGTCGGCACTGGGGCGCCTGACGTTCTTCATCGCAATGGCCGGCATCGTCCTGATTCTGCCGATATTCTGGTTCCAGGGGCGTGTGCTCCTCAACCCGCTGTCGCGCATGACGGAGGACATCCGCAGCCTGGCGCGCAACCACAGGGACGCCGACTGCCCGCGCCTCGAGTGGAAGGGCAAGGACGAGTTCGCGCTTCTGGCAGAGAGCGTAAACACGATGCTCGAGACCATATCCGTCCGCACGGTACAGCTCGGCCAGCTGGAGCGCAGCCAGCGGGCGCTCATCGAGGGCGTGCCCGACGCGTTGTCCGTGTTCGACGCAAAGGGCAGGGTCGTCTCCATAACCAAGCAGCCGGAGGGCGTGCCGCCTCTCCCCGGATTCAAGGCCAACGAGCTGCCGCTAGAGGATGTGTTCGGCCCCGCGGTCGCCGAGAACTTCCTCCCTGCGCTTGAGCGCGTCTTCTCCGGCAGGTCCAGGGCGGAGAAAGTGCAGCTCGCTGACCTCAGGGGCGCGGAGAAGGACCGGCGCAGCTTCGAGATGCGCCTGACCAGGATGGACGACCACTTCGCCCTCGCCGTCGTGCGCGACGTGACGCGTGAGGTCGCGGAGCATGCCATGCGCGTCGCCGCCGAGAAGCGGAACATGGACATGTCCAAGCGCGAGTCGCTCACTCTGTTCGCGGCGGGCATCGCGCACGACGTCAACAACATCCTCTCCGTGATCCTCAACACCGCCGAATCCCGCTGGGCGGGCGCCGGCGGCAAGGGCGCCGGCCTCGACGCCGTCCGCGACGCCGTCAAGCGCGGCGCCGCGATGATGCAGGAACTGAGGGCGTTTGCGGGCGAGACGGAGATATCCCTGGTCAGGGTGCCCGCAGAGTTCGTCCTGAGGGACGTGCAGACGCTGGCGGAAAGCGTCGTCGGCGAGAACGTCGCCATATCCTTCTCGAGCTCCGGCGACGCCCCGGACGTCGACGTGGACCCCCACAGGCTGTGGAAGGTGTTCTTCAACATAGTCAAGAACTCCGGAGAGGCGATAGGCGCACGGCCCGGGCACATAGCGCTTGCCGCGGAGAGGTTCGAGATGACGCGCGCGGAGGCGCCGACGTTCATGTCTGAGCACGGTCTGCAGCCTGGCGTCGGGGCGATCTTCCGCGTCGTGGACGACGGGCCCGGAATCAAGGCGGAGCTCCTGCCGCGCCTCTTCGACCCCTATGTCTCGTCCAAGTCCCTCGGGCGCGGGCTGGGGCTTGCGACGGCCCGCACTGTAGTCGAGGCTCATGGCGGAGGCATCCGCGTCAGGAGCGAGGTGGACAGGGGCACGGTGTTCGAGATATACCTGCCAGAGTCCCGCCTCGCCGCGAAGACCCAGGCTGCGCCCGGCGGAGAGGGGGGCGGGGGGCTGCCGTCGGACGTGCTGGTCGTGGACAACGACGAGGCCATACTGCGCACAACCTCGATACTCCTCAAGTCGATAGGCGTCGCGCCGCACGTCGCGCGGGACCGCCACGAGTCGCTAGCCATACTGCGCCGTCTGCCGACGCGTATCGGCACCGTGCTGCTTGACGCGAATCTCGGCGGGATAGACACCGTCCGCCTGCTGGAGGCGTTCCGGATCGCCGCGCCTAAGGCTAGGATAGTCGTGTCGTCGGGTTCGCGCGAGGAGGATCTGCGGAAGATGTTCGCCGCGCATCCATTCGACGCCTTCCTCGCGAAGCCCTATACCCTCGCCGAGCTCAAGGACTGCCTCTCGTCCGGCTCATGAATATCGTGCCAGTGCCAGGGATCCAGGGATCGACGCGCCTAAAGCCCTCTGAAGCGGGCTGTACGTTGCTTTAATGCGCAGGCCGCATTCCCAGGGCCCCCTTGTGGAAAGTCGGCCAAGATGCTATAATACTATCTAAAATTCCTCTTGTTGCTGAAAGTTGTCCGATGGGTGTCAGCAGGCCCGGTGGCTTGCCCCGTCAGTCTCGCGAAAGAGGGGTTTGCAAATACCTCGGGAAATCGAAGATGAAGATGATCCTTGCCGCCGCAGCCGCGGCGTTTGTGGCTGTGCCGCTTTCGGCGGAGATTACATTCACCGCCGCGAATGCGGAAGTCGCGCTTCCGGTCAATGCGTCCGGCCCTGCCCAGTTCGCCGCCGAGGAGATGACGAACTTCCTTTCGCGCGTCTTGGGGAAGCCGGTCCCTATTGTCCGGAAAGTCAATCCCGCGAAGGCGACAATCGTCCTTGGCACGAACGCCTGGAGCGCGGCGGCAGGCGTCGACGTGTCGTCCCTCCGCCGCGACGGCTATCGGATGAAGACCGCCGGGAACGCGCTGTATATCGCTGGCGTTGACGCCGACATGTCGATCAGGCGCTGCTGCGACGGATACTTCTACGACCGGGGCACGATGATGGGCGCGTATGCGTTCCTGGAAAAATACGCGGGTTGCCGGTTCTATTTTCCGGGCGAGCTTGGCGAGGTCGTGCCGCGTCGCGATTCCATCGCCGTGCCAGACCTCGACTTCGCCGACGCGCCGGCCTTCGCGGAGCGCAAGTACTCCTACCACAATGCGGGGGCATGGTTCGACGAGTCGCTTGACGCGAAGGCGACGGCGCGTCTCAAGACTCTCAACATCTTCCGCCTTCGCCTTGCCGCAAGGGACTACATTACCTGCCATGGGCTGCATTACTTCCGATACGGCTATCGCTTCAAGGAGACGCATCCCGAATACTTCATGCTTCAGAAGGACGGCACGCGCTACCTCTACGACACGGAGCAGCCGCCTTACTCCAAGAACTGCAAGCTCTGCTTCTCCAACAAGGAGCTGCGCGAAATCATATACCAGGACATCAAGGCGTACCTCACCGGACAGCCGCCGCAGTCGCGCGGACTGGACAAGTGGGGGCGGTCGATGTGGGACCGCAAGTATGTCGGGGTCCATCCGGAGGACGGCTGGAGCCCCTGCCAGTGCGAACAGTGCAAGGCGACATACCGCAGCGACCTCGGCTCGTCGTTCGCGACGGATCTCATGTGGGGCTTCACGAAGGAGCTCGCCGAGCGGCTGGCTGCGGAGGGAATCGACGGCGTGCTGATGCAAAGCTCGTATGGGGCGTGGGTTGAGCCGCCGTCTTTCGACATTCCGTCGAACGTGTCGATGAACACTTCGTGCACGGGGCCGTGGGCGTTGCGGAGGCCCGATGCGGCGAAGAACCAGCTGGCGATGCTCGAGAAGTGGACGAAGAAGCTCGGCCATCCGATTTTCAACTGGTCGTATGCAGGCAAGTTCAAGTGCCTTCAGCTTGACTTGCCGGACATACCGCAGATCACGCCGCGCGCGTATGGCGAGTTCTACAAAGCCGCCGCCCCGTACCTTTCCGGCGACTACGCGGGCGCGTATTCCGAGACGTGCACGGACCGGTTCCTTTTCGACGCGCTCAACGTCTATGTGTTCTCGCGCGTTGCGTGGGATCCGTCCGTCGACGTGGGCGCGATCCTCGACGAGCACTACCGGCTGATGTACGGTCCGGCGGCCAGGGACCTCCAGGCGATCTTCGAACGTCTTGAGGACATCTGGCTCGATAGGATCTGCGGCAAGACGATGATGACGAACCTCGGGCCTGTGAACATGACGCCGAGCGAGTTCGAGATATGGACGGACATCTATTCGCCTGCGAAGGTGGATGAGCTTCTCGACATCGCCACCGCCGCTGCGTCGAAAGTCGCCCCCGGCTCTCTGGAGGCGCGGCGCATCGCGCTCGTGCGCACGGAGATTCTGGAGCGTCTTTCCCGGCATGCGCGCGAGTACTGCGAAAACCTTTCCGTGGAGAGCGAGAAGGCGTCGCGCGCGGCACGCAAGCCGGTCAATCTCGTGGAGGGCTTCAAGCCGGTCGCCATAACGGCGGACAACACGATGACGAACGAGCCGTTCCATCGCGTGAAGTACCAGCTTCCACTCAAGCAGGGGCATCGCTACCGCGCGTCAGTCTTCGTGAAGGGCGAGGACGTGCGCCCCTACGCGCGGCGCGGCGGAGTTCAGGGTGTGCTGTGGTGGGACGAGGCGGCGGACGCAGGAAGGTGTTTCCCGCGCGTCGGGGTGACGGGCTCGTTCGACTGGGTGCATTTCGCGGGCGAGTTCTACATCCCCAAGAATGGGGTGAAGGACTTCAAGCCCGAGCTTGACCTTCGACTGTTCTTCGCCACCGGCACCGCCCATTTCGACGGCTTGCTCGTTGAAGAGGTCAAGTGACGCTCCAATTGAAGCCGCACGGAGAACATGACGTGGTAAAAGCGAAGATACGGAAAGCCAGTCTATGACGAACGCAGCTAAACGGAGAGCGGGTTTGGCTTGTGGGGTCCTTGCGGCGTGCGTGGCGTTTGCGGATTGCCCGCATTGGATCTCGGTGATGCCGCTTAACGGCGGCCAGCTTGACGAGCTTGCGCGCGACTGCGCCGATCTTGGAAACACCACGTTCATCGACGGAATCGCCTGGTCCTGCCCGGTGAATCCGGAAGGTGATCCCGTCGCCGACAGGGCGGGCATCTTTGCGGACCGGTTTCGCGTAGTGGCGCCGAAGCTGAAGGCGCTCTCGTCCATCCAGCACGGCATTCTGCTGCAGGCGACGATGGGGCACGGCGGCTTCCCCGGTTCCGTGACGCCGTGGCAGCTTGCCGTGAAGTCCGACGGGACGAGCGTGTACCGGATGTGCCCGCTGGACGAGCGGTTCCTTGATTACGTCGCGCGCACCTGCCGGACATTCTCCGATTTGAAGCCGGACTTCTTCATGATCGACGACGATACGCGCCTCATCTGGGGTAGGACGCCCGGATGTTTCTGTCCGTTGCACATCAAGGCGTTTGCCGAGCGCACGGGCCGCTCCTGGACCCGTGAAGAGGTCGTGGAGATGCTGAACGCCGGCAAGGACGAGAAGTTGGCCGCCGTCTGGGAGGATGTCAAGGTGGCGTCGCTGAAGCGGTTCTTCCGCGTTGTCCGCGAGAACTTCTCGCCAGAGATCCCCGGCATGCTTTGCGTGGTCGGGACGCCCTGCCACCTGAAGCACGCGAAGGAGTTCGCTCAGATTCTTGCCGCGCCCGGACAGAAGCCCGTCGTACGCGGCAGCGGCGCGCCCTACCATGGCGGGGGAAAGGGGCTCTTCCACGTCGTCGGCGCACGGTGTTCCTACGCAGAGCAGCTTGATCTCGTCGGCTCGGACGTGGTGTACATGCAGGAATCCGATACATGCCCGCATACGCTCTGGGCGACGAGTGCGGCCCGCACGCTCGACCATCTGGTGATGCTGGCGCTCGAAGGGTGCAAAGGGGCGAAGATCTGGATCACCCGCACGGCCAACTATCACGAGAAGCGGTCCGCCGAGGCGTACCGGAAGATATTCCGTGAAAACCGTGGCTTGATGGAATGGGCGGCGAAGGTCGATTTCCGCCAGAAGGGCGTGGTGGTGCCGGTCTGTGGCCCGGGCGAATCCAACTTTGGCGACCGCTATCTGGCGCTCACGGGCATCCCGTACCGATTCGGCAAGGCGCGGGCGGGCGAGGTCACGGCGCTAACCGCCGACACGCTCAAGCTGATGGCGCCTGCCGCTATCCGCGAGGCTCTTTCGGGTGCGGTGATTGCGGATGGGGCGGCGGCGCTCTGGTTGGCGCAGAACGGTTTTGCGGACGACACGGGCGTGAAGGCGAAAGTGTGGAACCGGAAGACGATCCAGGTTCATGAGTTTGAGGATGGCTTCCATCAGATGGGAATGCGCACGGGCGGTCTTATGGACCTCTCCGAGTTCGCCGCCGGCGCGAAGGTGCTCACGAAGCTCCTCAACTGTCCGCGGATGGGCGAGGAGCCCGTGTACGAGGCGCCGGGGAGCGTCCTCTACGAGAATCCCCGTGGCGGCAAGGTGCTGACCTTTGCGCAGTCGCTTCCGTCGCAGACGCCGACATACTACGATGCGACGCTCTTCAGCGAATGCTACAAGGCGGAGATCGTGAAGTGGTTGCAGCATCTCTGTGGCGGCCTGCCGGGCGGCGTGTGCTACATAGGAGCGGGACCCGTCACCTGCGAAGCCGGTACGGCGGAGGATGAAAACGTGTTTGTGCTGAACATGCTGGATGTGGATGGCGACGAGGCGCCGGAGATGATGTTCGAAACGGCGCCGTCCGTCATTGAACGTCTTCAGGGTGACGGCAACTGGAAGCCCGTCGCGTTCGTGCGTGCAGAAGGTGGCGTTCTGCGGCTCGCCTCGCCGGTTCTGCCGCAGCGTCCGGCGATCTTCCGCTGGAAGTGAAACGGGACGGCTGCGGTGTCGTGAGCCGTCTGGGCATTGGGGCTATCTGCATTGCGGTTTTCCGCCGCATTTACGCGCAGTTTTTTCGCTTGTCCCTAAATGATGATTGCTCGCCAGTCGGCAATTGTAAGAGCTGCCAGACGTAGAGCGGGAATGGGAAAAGGTTCCCTAAGGAGATCAACTTCCCAGTTGGCAGGGTGACGAGGTTGTGGTAAAATATCTACATAAAAAATCTTGTGGTCGGCTCCATATAAGGACGTATATATGAGGAACGACATGAACCTAATAAGAAACCTTGTGTGTGGAATCGCCTGCGTCGCCGCTTTCGGCGCGTTTGCCGAAGGTGCAATCGATTGCGACTGCGAGCTTGTCGACATCAGCACCAATACCGCCAAGGTCGTCTGGAAGGCGACTGCCACTTCGCCGACGCAGGTGACTGTGCGTTTTGTCAGCGGGTTTGAGTCCGATTTCTTTGACGGCGTCGTCGTTCCGCTCGGCACTTTCGCAAGCGACACCGTCATTACTTCGGTCGTCTCCTTTGCGCGCGCTTCGACGACCTACTGGCGCCTTGAGGGCGAAGATGAGGGTGGTGATGCGTTCGCTTCCTCGGTCGAGACCATTCCTTTTTCGGGCGGCGAAGGTTCGAGCACATACGTGGCCTCGGGGCTGGTCGCGCAATGGGACGGCATCGACAACGCCGGCCGCGGCGTTCATTCGGCGGCTCCGACGGTGTGGAAGGATCTTGTCGGCTCCGGCGACGTGACGATCCCCTACTGGGTGGAGGTGCGCGACAATAGCCTCGTGTCCGTCGGTGACACCGTGACACGGACGGCTCCGACGCTGTCGTCGATATCCGGCATCACTGGCGACGATGTGACGATCGAAGTCGTCGCACGGCGCGTCCGCTGGACAAAGACGGACAATTACCTGAACCTGCAGTCAGTCATCAGCTCGCCGTGGGGGAATTTCGGCTATCGCCTCCAGTATGACAACAGGTTCTTTTCCCTGCTGCCGCCGAACGGCTCGAACGTCACGCAGACAAGACTCTACAACATAATCGACTCCAGCAACCTGGCGACAATGCGCCAGACCATGTCCGCCCGCATCACGCGCAACTCGACGGACGCCGTGAACGACTTCGTCATCAGCGGTGCCAAGGCGACGCTCAACTACGACAACACCTATACGGGCACGCTTCCCAGCGTGTGGACGTTCTTCAACAACACACGGACGGAAGTGGAGTTTTTCGCCATCCGCGTTTACAACCGCCGCCTGACGGATGAGGAACTCGCGGCAAATGCAGCCATTGACCAGAGGCGCTTCGTCGATTTCGGGGAAGGCCCCCTGCAGGTGAAGTATGACGGTCCCGGCGCGTCATGCCGCCGCGAATACAACTGCTGGCCGATTCCAGGAGCGCGGTTCTCCTGTCCCGTTCCCCGCCCCGTCGCGGACGGCTCCGGCGCGTCGGTCTGCGTCGGCTGGACGCTCTTCGCCGAAACCGGCAGCGACGTCTGGACGGAGGAGGTGCATGGCACGAACAGCGAGATGTCGTATCTGGATGACGGCCGGCGCCGCCGCCTCGTCTGGCATACCGCCTCGTCGCGCAACCTGCCGGGCGGATATGTCCGCCTTGAAAACCTCGACGCCCACGGCGAGCAGATAATCGACACGGGCTATTCGCCCAACTACACGACCCACGCCACGCTCGACCTCCAGTTCGACGGGACCTTCGTCCCCAATGTCAATTCGGCCTTTTTCGGGGCGTCCGACAGCGGGACCCCGAACTATTTCATTTTCACCGCCAACTTCTCCGGCGGCACCGCCGCCTCCTCCGGCTGGTCATTGTATTTCTGGACGCAGAAAAGCTACAACCACGGTGGAACCATCAAGAACATGACGGCTTCGCAGGACACTGTCAAGAGCCGCAACATCTTTGACATCGACATGGATACGGGCGTGGCGAAATATGGCGCGTACTCGCTCGCGATATCCAAGCGCACCGCCGACCAGACTCAGTCGGAGACGGTGAAGATATTCGGTCGCGAGGTACCGTTCAACAGCTATCCGACGATGCGGCTTTTCGGTGCCACCTTTGCGGATGGTTCGACGCTGCGGCGCGAACTTGTTCCGGCACGGTCGGTCGAGACTGGCCTGCGCGGGCTCTACGACTACGTGACAGGCAACTTCTACACCAACATCGTCGAGAACGGTGCGGACTTCGACGGCACCACCGCCGGCGGCCTCTATGTCGATGGCGAGCCGGCGCGCCTCGGCGAACCGACAATACCCTACGGCTGCAACTCGCTGGAGAGCGGTGTGG
>Ga0310786_10012723_pt1 | contig 10404 bp, 4 predicted proteins | sample AusTroGonzalo_MG_FD_203881 | JGI IMG/M metagenome (GOLD analysis project Ga0310786, IMG submission 203881) | Bovine rumen microbial communities from tropical cattle in Woodstock, Queensland, Australia - Gonzalo_03 (v2) (version 2) | ecosystem: Host-associated > Mammals > Digestive system >... | reverse complement strand
CTCGCAATAGACTTTCAGTTTTTTATCTGCCTCTTCCATGGCAAGCCGCACCTCAATGAAATCACTTCAACAGAACGCGATGGATTATACCATAAATCAGCCAACTCTGCATAAAGCTCAACCAAACGTTTGTGAACATCCACCATTTGTAGCCCCCTAAAAAATGAGCGCATGCAGACCTCTTCCGTCAGATGGTGCGCAAGATCCAATTCGCGTGAGGCAACCGGTCTGCTCCAGACCCTGCTGCACTCAGCGTGCATAGTAGGGAAGCAGCGAGACGTAGTTGACGCCCAGTTCCTCGCCCGGCGAGGCGGCGGCGTTGTCCAACTTCAGCTCCACTTCCGGCAACCGGGCCGTGAACACGATGTGGTGAAGATTGATCCGCGCAACGCCGTTGTTCATCTCATAACGGCCCTTGATGCGTTCATCCACATGCACCCATGAAAGCGACTTGTCAATCTCCGCCCCTTCCGAAAGCGTGGCGGAAACGGCGAACCGGCGCGGTGCCACGCGGTTGGCCTTCACGTCCTTCACGTCGAACGTCGCGAACTGCAGACAGTACTTCCGCCCCGGCATAAGCCCGCGTGCAGTCTGCGAAAGCGAAGACGCCTCCCCTTCCCGGCGAACCAGAACGGCAAAGGTGTCGCCGATGCCGCCGTTCCCGCCCCAACGGTTCTGGCTCCGTGAGGCAAAGCTCGTGTGCGAATCCGCGCGCACAGCCCCTTTCTCCGTCCACGGCGCCAGTGTTCCGCGAAAGTCGCCGTTGAAGATGTGATCCGGACGATACCGGAAGCCGTACGCCTCGGAAAGCATGTTAGTGTTGCCTTCCACGACATAGTGGCGCGTCAGCGCGAAAGACCAGCGGTGCAGCTCTTCATCCGCATAATAGCTGCCCCAGTAGCCGACCAGTCCGATGTCGCGGCAGACGGAATCGTTCGCCGCGAAGTTCATCTGCATGTCGAGATAGTACTTGTAGTCCACTTCTGGATGATGGGCCTTAGAGAGAATCGGAATCTGGTTGAAGTTGCCCAGGACGAGACCTATGGACGGCATGGCCGCCGGACACAACTTACGATAGCGCAAAAACGTGTCGGCGACGTAGTTCTGAAGCTCCAGCCGAGCCTCTTCCTCCGTCTCCTTCGTGGAGCAGTAGTGTTCGCGGACCAGTTTCCCGCTGCCACCGGAGACGTTGATGCACGCCGAAAGGAAATCGGTTGCGACGGCGGTGGCTTCCGGTTTCCCGTAGGCCCACGTGTACACGGGACGGGACGGACGCCGCGTAAGGTCGTAGGCCCAGAAGCCCTGCGCGTAGGCATCTAACGACGTCACGTCCGCATAGTTCTGCTCGTCGCATGCGACGCCATCCATCCACGGCTTCGACAGACCCGAACAGGCATCGAGCTTCTTCGCCATGAAGTCCGCCTCTCCGCCCGTAAGGTTCATGTTCCCCATCCACTTGTACCCGCGACGGTGGAATTCTTCGAGATGCTCCTTGGGCACGTTTCCGCCAAGTTGCGTCGTCACGGACGGCAACACGTAGCGCTCGTTGAACTCCCAGTCGTACGGCGGATTCTCCTTGACATGGCTGTTCACGCCCGGGCAGTAGTTGAGAATTTCCGCGATCTCGCGCACGACTACGCTCCCGCCCTCCACGCCGGTAACCTCCAGGATATGTTCACCCGCTTTCAGCAGCCTGAAGGTCTCAAGACGAGGCGTCCCGGCCTCCACGACCTCCGCCCCATCGATACGCACCGAAAACCCCGCAGCGGGACGCGCCTTGACGGACGTAAACGTCCATCCGTCACGTGAGAGAACGAACGGAAATCTGTTCGTGGCGTTTGAAGCGAGAGTCTCCGACAATACTTCCGCGCAAAGGTTGTTGAGTCTTTTGTGACGGGAGTGACGGGCTTTGTCCCGTCCAACATGGTGAACCACGCGGAAATTGTACCGGCTTTCGACAATCGCCTTGCCGGTCGCCCGCTCCGCCACGCTTGCCGTCAGCACGCCGTTCGTCGCACCGGCGGGAAGCGGAATCCGCATCCCGTCGCGCTTCAGCGGACGGCGGACGGACGCCTTCGCCCCCTCCGCCGACAGAACGACCTCATACGCCTCATCCGCTTTCTCCAACTTGCCGAAGAAAAGGAAATTCACGTTTGGATCGTCGGACGGAATTTTCGAAAGAAGCGGCTCCGGCATCGGCACCAATCGCGGACGCGCCTCACACTCCACCAGTTTCGACAGCCCCGATTGACTTAACGCAAGTTCGTCTATCGCCTCCAACCTGATGTCGGCGACGTCAAGGTCTCCGCGTTGCCCGAACGTGCGGACCAGCGCCCAATAGCCGTCCGTGGAGGCGAAACACTTGAAGTCGCGGCTCACGCGCACCCACCGTCCCGTCGTGTCCTTCGGCAACGACATGATGCCGGCGGTCGAGCGCCACAATCCGCCGTTGACGACCATCACGCCGCTGGGCGTGCCGGTGGCAAGCCCCTTCGTCCGCACTTGCGCGGAGATGCGGTAGTGTCCGTTGGAGACGAGATTGAGACCATACTGCCGCACCCGCACGTCCGGGGACGTATCCAGCAAGGAGAGGTAAGGGAGACCGTCGGGACCACCGCTTGGATGCCACTTCACATGCGGCAGCGACCGGGAGTTCAGTTTCCAAAACGGCGGGAAGTCCACCTGATCGGCCTCTAACCGCCCGTTCAGCAGCAGATTCTCGCCGGGCTTGACGGCAGCAAAGCCGCATAGCCCCACCAACGCAAGGACAAGCGTCAAAAACCTATTCATTGCCGTCACTGAAGATCATCTAACCACCATCATGAACCCTGGTGCCGGAACGAGCTGTCCATCGGCGGCAACAGCCGCATAATAGTCCGTGCCAGCAAAACGAACACGCCTCAAGACTGTGCGGTACGGCATTCCCGTCACATAAACCTTCAGCGACGAATCCCAACGCGGAATCGTAAGCTGCGCACCAACCGGACAATTGATTGTGCCAATCTTCAACTTGGCACCAGCTGTGGAATTGTTCCCCTCGGCCAAGACGATGGCGTTACCCGTGCCGCAAACAGTGAGAGACGCGAAAGTCTGTTCGAATGCCAAGACCTCACCAGATGCCGCGCCAGGCAAAGCGAGCGTTCCGGAGCCATACGCCGTGCCAAGGGTCAACGCGGCGGTCGGATTGACGGAATTGTTATTGGCCGAAATCGCCGTAGCATCGGCCGATCCGCACTGGAACACAGCGTTCTCGCCCCCCACGACAATCGCCGAAACCTTCTCCGACCCAGTAGTGGCTGTCGTCTGAATCATTCGCCCTTCCCGCACCTCGTAGGTCCCGGCGAACTCCGGCTGCGCAAAGAGACTGAGATTGGCCGCGCCGGTCTTCACAAGCGATCCAGGCGCATTGGCGGATAGTTCCACCGTAATTTTGTCGGTTATGTTCGGATTAGTGGTGTTGACGCGGATGATGTTGACAGTCGGCACGTCGTCTTCTTCGTACCCCTCTCCACGACACGTCACGACGATGTTCGTAAGCCGGTTCCTATTGTAGTCAATCAGTGCGATTGCCGTGGCATTTGAGCCACTGCCGCCGGAAATCTCGATGCGCGGGGGATAGGCACAGTTTTCGAGGCCGCCGCTGCGCATTATGGACACGAAGCCAAAGCCTTTTGGCGAACGCAAAACCGCCGGTTTTGCCTCCGTGCCAAAGTTCACGTCCCTTCCACAATCAACGGTCAGGCCTCCCGAATAGACATTAATTGCGGCGAGATCCAGAAACTGATCGGCGTCGGCGGCATTGGCCGGAATAGAAACCGTTCCGCCGTCTGCGTTGATTTCGCTCACACCCGGGCGCCCAGAGAGTCCACGAAGATAGACCGTACTCAAGCAACCTCCGTTAAGGTTAAGGACGGCCTGTCCATCGCCCATATTTGCGCCAACGCGCATTGTCTGGGACGTCACGACGGCATTTCCATCAATGGTCGCGTGAACCGGCATTGCATCAGTGTCTGTAACTTGTGAACCACCACCCTGTATGAGAAATGCATTGCCGTTCACGAAAGTGCCTGATGAGGCATAGAAGTAAGCATTCGTCATGCCGGTTGAAGACGCTGCGCCGCTTCCGACCCTAAATGCGTAGTCAGATATGTTTGACAGAGTGCTTAACGTATGATTCGTGTTCACGTACACCTCGCCACCAAGCTGCTGAAATGCGCCATAACCTCTCCGCCCCACGATGAACTGCGTCTGACTCAGCCATGGCATCTCCAAAATACCACCCGATATCGTCATCGTGCCACATGCGTTGGCCTCGTAACCGGCGACGAACTTGCCAATCTTCGCAAAGCCACCTTCCTGAAGATAGGACGCGACGAACCATGGTGCAGTTGACGAGCCGCTCGACTTCCCAAGCATCAGGCCAGAATCCGTGGACACGGAGCTGAGGTTAAGCATGAGTCGCCCACCTTCGCGCAGCCTGACCAATCCTGACGCCTGCGTGTTGTCACTGTTGTTCCGGGCCACATGGAAGCCATGCTTTCCTTCGGCAAGAACAGAGCCACCAGAAAGAATGTCCAACACGCAATGCATCTTGCCTTCAGCGGTGGAAGACGTTCCGATACGTGAATAGTTGTCATTCTGGTTCAAGGTCAAAGTGCCGGAAATGCAGTTCGTGCCCGTGCGGAATATCGCCCTCTTCGCGGTTATTGCGCCTGTGAACTCGCGTGCGCACACGTTCTTGGTGTTCACGTCAAGAACAGCAGCCGAACCATCTCCCGTTATGGTCTGCATCCCAGAACTGACATTCCCGAAATTGGCATCCGTCGAATCGGTCGGCGGCGTACTGTTTTTCCAGTTGGCCAATTCTGTCCACGAATACGTCCCCGAAGCGGTCGGCAGCCAGTCTGCGGCAAATAGTGCGAACGGGCAGAGGCAGGATGCCGCAGCCATCGCAAAAATCGTGCATGCACTTGGAGATGTGTTTTTCATCACAATGTTCCTTTCTTGGTTGAGTTCAAACTGGACGAACGGGCGGAAAGCCCATTCGTTGCAAAAGGTTCGCGCCATTGATAGACGTGAACGGCAAAGGGTTCAAAAGCATCTTCAAGGCCATTCGCACCGAACGGCACGGTGCGCTTTTCCCAGAGGACGTCCGCCGCGCCGGATCCCGCGATCCCGAATCGCGCCATGGCAGGAGCGGGTGCCGCGTTGACCGCGATCAGCGTCACGACGCCGCCATGACGTTTGAGCAGACAGGAGACCGCCGGCTGACCAAACGGATCGTGCGCCGCGCCGGACACCATGGAAACCGTAGGCTGTCCCGGCGGCGTCCGTTCGACAAGCGTGGGCGAAAGTTCCTTGAGCCGACCGGCAAGTTCGCAGACGGCTTGCCAACGCTCGGGCGTCGAGGTAACGCCCTCGTTGCCGTCTTTCGACTCCCCGCCGTAGGTGTACCACGTCACACCGTTCGCGCCATGCACCACCGCCGCCCACGTCATCGCGGCCAGCTGCGCACGAGTCGGGAAATGCCCCCAGTTTCCCCAGCCCTTGAAATACTGGATAATCGGCCAGCATCCGCGAGGCCGTCCATCGCCATGGTCGCGCCGGTCGTCGGCCACGGCCCGCATGTCGTAGATCACCTTGGCCACGCACGTCCGATCCGTCTCGTCACCGGCCTTTCCGCGCACGGGATAGAGTTCCGGCATGAACACATCCGTGCCCGTGACGTAGTCCGCATAGCGCGACGCCACGCGCGCAAACTCCTTCGGCCCCACGGGATCCGCCTGGCACGTGATGCGCGTGGGATCGGCAGCGTTCACGGCCGACTGCCGTTCGAGCAGTTCCTCGGGCGTGGTGTTGTCGGAGGTGTCGTCGCCCAGATACCAGGCGAGCACGGCAGGATGGTGGCGCATCACATCCATGAAAAACGCATCCGGTTCGCGCGCGGCGCACCAGAGGCGAATGCCGTGGCGATGCGCCGCATCGAGAAACTCGCGGTCCATCTTGCAGTAGGTGTGCGCAAAGTTGAATCCCCCCGCCGTCAACCCGGCGAACGCACGGTCGAGATCGTTGCCGTTGAACTCACACTTGCGCACGGCATAGAGTCCAATGGGGAAGAACGGCGCGCCGTCTATGAGCGTCACGCCATCGTCGCGCAGCGTCACGTTCGGTGTCGATGGAATCTCGCCTATATAAAGGTATCGCATGGTCGTGGCGGCATTGCCGTGGCAGTCAGCGGCGGAGATGGCGATGCGGTGCAGACCCTCCGCCCATCCCGCTGGCGGCGCGGACAGACGGTAGCGGCAGCCGTCACGGACGAATCGTGCCGTCGCCTCCACCCCATCCACCGTGGCGCGGAACGACTCGGGCAGGAATGCGGAATCGTCCGTGATCTCTACGGCAAACGTTTCGTGGCCGTTCGTCGTGAAGCTGCGTCCGACGACGACGATATGCGGCGGACGCACGTCTGCTCCGGGCCGCCAGGCACGGTCTTCGCGCGTACCGACCGCCACCGCGTCGAGACGCGGAGTCGCCCTGCCGTCCACCGATGCCAGGACCGCCCGGTAGCGTACCCATGCGCCCTCAGCCTCGAAGGGCGCATCAAAGAACGTTCCTTCCGTGCCGTCGGGTCCGCGCATCGGCGCAGACAGCGCGGTGACGGGATCGTCCGCAGACGCATACTGGAAACGCACCGACGTGCCGGGCGGCGTTGCGGACTTCCAGACGATACGTCCGCCGGGACGAACCTCGGACTCGAAAGTGCCCCGCTGCGCCCAATGCGCCTGATCACCGCAAACATCGAGCCGGATATCGCGGAACACAAGCCGCTGGCCTGGTACGAGATTCGGCGTGTCCGTTCCAAGCCGCACCGCGCAGAACGCCGCTCCTGACGGGATCTCGCCCTCGATCTGCGCCCGCGAATCGCCGAGCGTCGCAAATGCGAGGGGCGTATCGGAAATGCGGTTGCCGTTGGCGGCAAACCACGTGATGGCAGAGCGCCACTTCTTGTCACCGCCCTGAAGGCGCGTCCGAATTTTCGATTCGACGGCAAAGGACAAGACGAACGTGCGTCCGCCGCCGACAAGCGGCACGCGAGGCGAACACGCTTCCCACGCGGTGTCGCCCGGCTTTTCGGGACCGTCCAACGCGAGAAAACGACCGGTCGCGTCCACGCCAAAGGAAATCTTCGCACGGCCGGAAAAGCTTTCGGCGCACCATACGTCAGCGGCGAAGTCCGGCAACGGCACTTGCGTCCCTTGCCGGGCAAGCGTCACGGAGGCACCCTCCTCCGAGACGCGGATATCGCGCATCGCGTACATCGATGCCGCACCTGCGGTAGCAAGAGCGGGCAAGAGCGAAACGCAGACCGCAAAAATCTGTGCTTTCCTGAAAGTCATCCTTCTTCGGGTTAATAAATGAGCGTGATTTTACTACTTTCGCCAAAAGCCAAACACCCCCTAAAATTAGGGGGAGGGGCAAGCCATACACCCCCGAATGTCCATCAGAAATGCAGATTCGGGAGAGTATAACGCATTTTAAGGCCTATAGTTGCCCGAATCGTATCCTTGTGATATAATACGGCGCAAAAAGGAAATATTGTCATGATTGGACGCATCGCAGAGGCCAAGGAACTTTCGGAGGCTTTCGCTTCCACCCAATCGGAATTCGTTGCGATATATGGGAGGAGGCGCGTCGGCAAGACGTTTCTCGTCAACGAGACGTTTGGCGGACAATACGCATTCCAGCATGCCGGCGTGGAAAACGTGTGCATGCGTGAACAGCTTGAGTATTTCCGTCAATCCCTGTCGCTTTACGGAGGATATCGATGCCCCCGCCTTGCAAACTGGCGCACGGCGTTTTTCGAGCTTCAGAAACTCCTCATGCGAGCACCCGAAGGAAAGAAGGTCGTGTTCATCGACGAGGTTCCGTGGCTCGACACACCGAAATCTGGATTCGTCCCGGCCTTCGAGCATTTCTGGAACGGATGGGCGTCGCTGCGCAAGGACATTCTGCTGATAATCTGCGGCTCCGCAACCTCATGGATCGTCAACAAGATACTCTATAGCCGGGGCGGTCTGCACAACCGGGTCACAAGGCCCATCCCCGTCGCGCCGTTCTCGCTGAAGGAATGCGAGGAATACGCAAAATGGAAGCAGCTTCCGTTCGACAGACTCCAGATCGCCGAGTCCTACATGGCGCTGGGCGGCGTAGCGTACTACTGGAGCCTCCTGTCGCCCGAACTCAGCGCCGTACAGAACTTCGACCGCCTTTTCTTCAACAAGGGGGCCAAGCTCGCCGATGAATTCCACAAGCTGTTCGCATCCCTTTTCAGGCACGACAGGAAATACGTGGAAATAGTGACCCTTCTGTCAACGCGGCGGCACGGAATGAGCTTGGAGGAGATAAAGGCGAAAACGTCGTCAAACGGCGGCGATGCCTCACGTCGCCTTCGGGAACTTGAAGAGTGCGGTTTCATACGCAGAAGCCCCGTCGTGGGAGCCATAAAGAAAGACGCCCTCTACCAGCTCATGGACAATTTCACGCTCTTCCACTTCAACTTCCTCGCCGAACGGCAACAAGACATGGAGATGTTCTGGCAGCTGTCGCACGACAAGCCCGCCGCAAATGCATGGCGGGGGCTTTCGTTCGAACGTCTCTGCTTCTGGCACATTCCCCAAATAAAGCGGGCGCTCGGAATATCCGGTATGCTGTCCCATGTTTGCGCCTGGAGAGCCAAATGCGATGCCAAAAGCGCAGAGGATGCGCAGATCGACATGCTCATAGACCGCAGCGACAGGATAATAAACGTCTGCGAAATGAAATACACCGCCCAAAAGTTCACGATGACCGAAGCTGAAAGCAGAAAGCTTCGCCGGCGCATCGAACGATTCAAGGCCGCAACCGGCACAAGGAAAGGCATCCTGCCGACGCTCATCAGCAGCGCAGGATTGAAGCGCAACCCGCACAGCGCGATGATCAGCCAGGAGATAACACTTGACGACCTTTTCCAATAACGAATGCGCGCGTCACCGCCTCCGCCAAATGAACCGCCTCGCAGTCCTATTCGCCGTGAGCCTGTTCGCCACAATCGCCACCGCGCCGGCGGAGGCGACCACCAACACCAACCACGCAATTTCGACGGCTGCTGAACTGTCGCAGGCGCTTGCCGCCGGATACGAAAAGACCGGTTTCGCGAAATTCGACCTTGTCGTAACGGTGACGTTCCCTTGCGAAGGAAAATGCCGCACCTTTTCAGCAGAGGACAGCACGGGGCCGATCACAATGCGCGAAGTCTCCATGTGGAAAAACAATGCCTGGGGAAAGCCCATGCCCATTCTCCAGCGAGGGGACAGGATTCGCGCAATAGGACATGTCGTAAGATGGGAGTCAACCGACATAGCGATGGCAGAAGTCCAATCACTGCAAACCCTTTCGCACTCGACCCTTCCACCCATCCCCTCCGTGGCGGCGGAAGAGCTGACTGCGGAAAAATGGGAAAACCGACCGATCATGCTACGCGGCATCGTGAAGGACGCCTTTCTCGATGAAATCGACACCCACTGGAACTATCTCGAAATCCGCTCCGGGCGCGAGACCGTCTATGCGTCATTCACCACGGACGGAACCGACGGCGAGAAGCTGCGGGCCACAATCGGCGCTGAAGTCGAGATAGAGGGGTTGTACATGTCGTTCAACGACAGCAAACGGCGCATGATTGGCTGGCAACTGCACACCCTAGGCTGGAAAACCATCAAAATCGTGACGCCGGCACCAGCCGATCCCTACGCCGTACCGTTCCTTGACGATTCGCCATCGACCGCCACCGCCATAGCCAACGGAATCGGGAGACGACGTGTCTGCGGGCGCGTAATCGCCGTGTGGCACGGCGACAGGTTGCTGCTGCGCACCCTGAATGGCGCGCGAATCGTCCGAGTGGATCTCGCGGGGAAGCCCTCGCCGAAGTATGGGCAATGCATCGAGGCTGCCGGATTGCCGGAAACCGATCTCTACCGTCTCAACCTCTCGCGCGCCATCTGGCGTGAGATCCCGTCCGCCGCCGTACCCGAACCGGCGATTCAGGAAGTCACCATCCGCGACCTGACCGTTTCCGCGTTTGGCATAAGCGGATTCCAGACCGACTACCACGGGAAAGCCGTGCGCATGTGTGGTGTCGTGAGAAGCATGCCTTCGCCCTCGGGAGAGGGACGGCTCGGCCTTGAATGCGACGGGCGGATTGTTCCCGTCGATGCAAGCGCAAGCCCAGCGTCGTTCAAAGACGTCGAGATCGGCTGCACGCTCGCGGTTTCAGGCACCTGTCTCATGGAATCGGAGAACTGGCATCCCAATGCGCCCTTCCCGCATGTTGAGGGGTTCGCCATCGTCGTGCGGACGCCGGACGACATC
>Ga0310786_10012722_pt1 | contig 10404 bp, 9 predicted proteins | sample AusTroGonzalo_MG_FD_203881 | JGI IMG/M metagenome (GOLD analysis project Ga0310786, IMG submission 203881) | Bovine rumen microbial communities from tropical cattle in Woodstock, Queensland, Australia - Gonzalo_03 (v2) (version 2) | ecosystem: Host-associated > Mammals > Digestive system >... | reverse complement strand
ACATAAATCTTTCCATCCTTCCTATTTTGACGCTTAATTATAAACTTTGAACCCTGATAACTCAATTATCGGCGCTCCCGATATAGGGACACTTCTTTGTCATCAGGATGTTCCTGTCCTACATCCTCAAGTTCTCTTAACGGCACTGTTACGAACGATCTCAAATACCATCTCGGGTGAGGTATCGTGAGTTCAGGTTTCATGATCACCCGGTCTCCGTAAAATATGATGTCTATATCAATTGTTCTGGGGCCCCAGTGGATCTCTCTTTTTCTGTGGAGGTCATTCTCGATCACATGGATCTTGTCGAGCAGCTCGAAAGGTTCGATATCCGTATAGAAACCGACACATGTATTAAGGAAATACGGCTGGTCTTCAAGTCCTACGGGTTCAGTCTCATAAATGGACGCGAATCTGAAATCTTCCGTACCGGGCAGAGCCTGTAAAGCTTCCTCAGCTGCGAGGATATTTGCTTCCCTGTCACCTAAATTGCTTCCAAGTGAGAGGATGACGAATTCCTTTCTCCTTCTCTCGATCGAGACTTCCATGGTCTCAAATATTCCCTTTACCGGAGCCTGCGGTTTGGATACCGTAACGTTAACTTTCTCAATTCTGTTATCTGCTTTAAGAACGTTATCTGCGATCTTCTGCGCAAGTGCTTCAATGAGGTTTCCGCTGTCAGAAGTAACCGTTTCCTTTGTCACTTCGAATATCATCGCGTAGTCAATGGTATCGGACAGTTCATCGGTGTAGCATCCCCTGATCCTGTCTACGAAAAGATCCAGTGAAACGATGAACATCTGACCGTCTTTTTTCTCAAAATCGAGACAGCCGGTATGTCCTTCAAATTCCATTCTTGAGAGCGTTATCTTATCCAAGTTTCCGTATCCTTTCGATGGGTTCAGAGGTTGCTGAATGCGTAGAATGAAGTGTCGAATACATCGAGTATCTGTCTGGAGGCAGCAACGTTATGAACTCTTACCATAGCAGCGCCGAGTGAAGCGGCGGTCATGGAGAGTCCTGCTGTAGCATTGTCGAGCATTGCCTCAGTTGCCATGTCTCCGCCTGCAAAAACTCTTGCATAACGTTTTCTTGAAGCGGCATATAAAACAGGATACTTACCCATAAGTCCCATTGATAATGTTGCGGCTGTAAGCTCAGCATCTTCGGCCCTGTTGGTACCGAATCCGATTCCGGGATCTGTCATGATCATGTTATCCGGAATACCGGCTTTCTTGGCAATCTCAACGCTGTCAGTAAGTTCTCTTACTGCACGTCTGCTGATCGGCTCATAAGCGATGGGATTCTCGCCGTGCGTTCTCTTGTTGAACATGAGGATAACACCGACGCCATTGTCTGCTACAACCTGCGCCATATCCTCATCTCCCTGAAGACCTGTAATGTCATTAACGATGTCACAGCCTGCTGTGATTGCTTCCTTTGCAGTCTGTGATTTGAATGTATCTACAGAGAGCGGAACATCGAATCTGCTTCTGATTGCTTCGAGTGCAGGAATAAGCCTCTCAAGTTCTTCTTCGGATGAGATCGGAACAGATTTGGGACCTGTTGCTTCTGCACCCAGATCGATGCAGTCAGCACCTTCGCGGATCATGACAGCACATCTGTCAACTGCGGCTTCGACATCGTTGTATCTTCCTCCGTCGGAGAAAGAATCAGGAGTAAGGTTGAGAATACCCATGATAAGAGTCTTCTTGCCAATCTCCAACTGTCTGTTTCCGCATTTATAGATTCCGCAAAATCTGCCGTCAGTTGCGTTCATTTCCAATTATCTCCTTTTATACGGAACGCTGTCTGTTGATCAGAGCGAGCGCTTCGTTTCTGGTTCTGATATCAGATCTGCATCCGCCGCGCATTGCTGACGTAACAGTCTTTGAACCGGGTTTTCTGATTCCTCTCATTGTCATGCAGAGGTGCTCAGCTTCAAGTACGACACAGACTGATCTTGCATCAACAGCCTGCTCGATCGCATCTGCGATCTCGGATGTGAGTTTCTCCTGAAGCTGGGGTTTTCTTGAGAGAGTATCTACAATCCTTGCAACCTTGGACAGGCCGAAGATCTTGCCGTCTCTCGGAATATAAACAACGTGTGCCTTACCGTGGAAAGGCAGTAAGTGGTGTTCACACATTGAATAGAACGGGATATCACCAATAAGGATCATCTCGTCATTTCCTTCACCGTGGAATGTTTTGATATCCTTGCTGATATCTCTGTGAAGTCCTGCGAAGACTTCTGCATACATTCTTGCAACTCTTTGAGGTGTTTCCTGAAGACCTTCTCTGTCAGGATCTTCACCGATTGCCTCGAGGATCTCCCTTACCGCATGTTCGATCTTCGGAAGATCCATGTTCTGGCGGCTCTCCTCAGGAATTGAGTTGTCATTAGCGTAATCGTACATTTATCCGTTCGTCCCTTCGTTAGAGGTATTTCTTTCGATATTCCATGGGTGTCATGCCCATCTGTTTTCTGAATGCGACATTGAATCTCTGAGGTGAAGAGAAACCTGACTGCAGAGAGATCGCTGAAACCTTGATCTCGTTATTCTGCAGGAGCTTGCATGCCTTCTCGATCCTCTTCTTCATGAGATAATTCATCGGGCTGATTCCCATCTCGTCTCTGAACGCACGGGTGAAATAACCCTGGCTCAGGTAAACATAAGTTGCTGCTTCAGAAACCGTGATTCCCTGATCGAAATTCTCGTCCATGAACTGCTTTGCAATTGCAACGAGTTCCTTTGCCTTACCGTTCTTAACACTGAGGCTCTCTTCCCATTCGCTTCTCAAAGCACGTGAGAGGATGATCATGAGTTCAACTGTAAGCGTATGTACCATGAGGTCTTTTGCATAACGGCTCTCGGACTGTTCGGTGATAATGCGCTCAGCGAGTTCGTTGATCTCCTTTTTCTCATGACCCTTGATCACGAAGAAAGGAAGTCTAGTCATCTCGTTATCTTCTGTGATACCGAGATCCGCGAACTTCAAAAAGCTCTCGAGAGTGATCTTTGCAAGTGAACCGGGAATTGAAACACTCGGACCTGCGTTGTTGATCTTGGTTTCTTTGCTCTTTGCAGTGCTGCCGGATTCTCTGGTCAGCTTCAGATCAGATGTATCGTGAACGAAACCGAAATACAGATTCAGCATGTCGGCCTTCTCACTCTTGATTATCAGCTTATGTCTTACAAGGGGTCTTATTACAACGACTGAACCCTTTGTAAGCAGAATCGTCTCTCCGCCGATAACTGCTTCGATCTTACCTTCACGAAGACAGAGCAGCTCGTGTGAGTTATGCATGCTCTCGTCAGGAAGTGAATCCTTTGTATCGTATGAATGCTCAAGACCTTCGATAACTATCGGCACTGAGCCTTCAGATAAGAAAACGTCATCTTCAATAGCAGAAAGTAGTTTGTTTGCCATTTACTGATCCTCTTTTCAGATAAAGTTGATGGAGTCGATATAGATCTCTCCGTTACGTTCCTTGTCCTCGATGTAGATCCTGAGGCTCTTGAGGCTGATGGGGCCGTCCTCAGAATAGTCCAGAGTAATTGTCTGCCATGTAAGCTGCTGCTTGATCTCTGCTTCGCCAAAATCCTCAACGATGAGCTTTTTCTTCTTCTGGTCAGGATTGAATACTGACAGCTGGATCTTTGTCCTGCCGTAGATCTCGATGGGAGCAAAGAGCGAAGCATACTCGAGGCATGGTTCGAATCCGTACAGAGACTTGTCTGTCTCGTATCTGATCCTCAATGAAGCACTGCCCGTAAGCTTATGGATATTGTCCTGGGAAATGATTCCCTTACCCTTGAATGTTCTGTAGATATCAAGTGTCTCGAACTCTGAATCAGGTGTTCTCTTACCTACGAATTCAAGGCAGTCGCAATGTGTGAAACTCAGGTCAGGTGCAAAATATGCGGGATCTCTGTCGAATCTGAAAGGCAGAATGGGAAGATCCTCACCGTTCTTGAGTGTTGCATCATGCGGGAAAGGTGTGAAACCGTATGTGATGGATACGGGATCTTCGATATCATCTCTCCAGACCATTACGCACATTCCGTAAAGGCTCTTTGCATGTGCGGGATAGAACACGCGGTCCTCACCTGCTACTGCAAATCCCGTGATCTCACCGGAAGCATCCTGTGCGTTAAGTCCTGAACCGAGATTGTTGAACTTGATGATTCTCTTGTTGCCTGCGATCTCGATGTCATTAGGCTCAGGTGAAGACTTGCTCATCTTAGGTGAGAAATGTGTTCCCAGAGCGATAGTTGCAAGTCTCAAACCGAGGATAAAGCTGATTGTCTTATCCGGCAGGAGCATGTCGTGCATGCTTACGATTCCTGAAGGCATGGACAGAAGCTTTGTAAATGCCGTGAAATTCTCGTTGAATTCAAGAACGCTGTAAGGATTCTCGAAGTCCACATCGTTAGGATGCATCGTAACGAAAAGAATAGAAGGCATTACTGACTCATCGAATACTTCCTTGGGCTCAAATACTTCAGCAAGAGTTGTCATGAGACCCATGAGGAACAGATCGTATCTCTCAAAGAAGAGCTCGCCCTTATCAGGTGAGAAACAGAAACCTCTTACCGCGAGATTCTTCAGAGGAACAAGCTTCGTTCTGTAGAGTATGGACATTCTGTACTTAAGCTTGATAAACATCTTCTCATCTTCTTCGCTGAGCTTGCCGTCATCAACCTTCTTCTCAGGGATCATGTTGAAGTCGAGCTGACTTGCACTGGAGAATGAAATGTTCTCCTTGTGTCCCTTTGTTTCATTGAGAGAGCTGTCGTTAGCTGTCGGGAAATCGATGTCGAGCGGCTTGATGTCGTCAGGATCTTCACCCTGAAGCTGCTTCAACTCATCCTGCATGCCGATATCGATGTCACCGATCTCCTTGGTCTTGTTGAGCTCTTCCTTGAGTTCAACGACCATCTTCTTACGCTTGTCTATCCAGAGAAGCTTCTGATAAGCCTCATCGTCAAGGTACAGACCCATCTCGGATACAACATCCTTCAGCGCTTCTACTCTGTCCATCGCGAAAGGAGCGATCCAGTTAAGGATCGTTGAATCGTTATATGCCAGATCAACGATACCGACAGGATATGAGATCTGGTCGCTAAGACGGTATGCAAAAGCAAATGCGGAAGATGAAACCTCTGCAAGCTTCTTTGTGTCAGTGACCTTGATCCACTCGGCATTCTTGTAATGTGTCTTCTCTGATACGGGATATTCTTCTTCGCCTTCTTCAAGACCGGATCTGACCGGTGAGAAGAATCTCAGATAGTTCATGACCTTACGCTTCAGAGGCGCTTTGGTCGCATTAGCTTCCTTCATCGGAATTGAGAGGAAATCAGAACCAAGGAATACCCATACGTCGCCGCATCTGATATCTGTCAGAACTGTCTGGTCCGTAAGGCACTTAAACGTAAATGTGTAAGCGTCGCCGGATGCTTTGTACGGCGGAATGGTAAAACTGAACTTACCCTTGGAACTCGTAGTAACTTCACGGCTAAGGATGACACCATAATCGGTATCGAGCTTACTGACCTTCCTGCCGTCAGTAGGATCCTTAACGATTTCCAAAGTGACTGTCGCACTGGGTGCGGCAACACCTTCGATCTTGAGCTCTACGCCCTGCTGAAATACGCATTGGCTCTGGAGCCAGCTCGGTAAAATAATCGGATTAATCTGCATCTTTCTACCTCGTCAAAAGATAAATGACTTCATCCGAGTATTATACATTAAAAGAAAAAATAATAGAAATTTTTAATATTTTCGCACTAAATACAAAAATCAGGCCGATTTAGGCTTAAACTTCTCCGATAAGCACTTCGATCCCCTTTGCGCGGCACAGCGCAACGCTCTCGGGAGATGCTCCGGAATCCGTTACGAGATAATCGATCCTGTCTGCAGGAATGAAAGAAGAAGCCGAATCAGCGCCAAGCTTTGTAGAGTCAATGAGCGCAACGATCTTCTTTGCCCTGTCGGCACAGAGTCGTTTCAGTTCGAGTTCGAAGAAATTATCACCTGAAAGGCCGGCTTCAGCTGAAAATCCGTTTCCTGAAACGAAATAAAACTCAGCAGAGAGCCTTCCGATCATCTCCTTGGATGACAGACCTTCAATGGCACCGGAGTGCGGTCTTAACATTCCGCCGAGGATGATGATCGACTTGAAATTGCTGTTTCTCTGCAGTTCCATGGCCGTGTGAATACCGTTTGTGATTACGGTAACGTCCTTCACCTTCTTGAGGTAAGGAATCATATGAAAGGTCGTGGAGCTCGCATCCATGAAAATGGTGTTGCCGCTGCCAACAAGGCTTGCAGCCTTTGCACCGATTGCATTCTTAAGATCAACGTGGGTAACGGCGCGGACCATATAGTTCTCGCCGCTGTATGAAGACATCTTGTGAGGAAGCTTGATTCCGCCGTGGAATCTGATGATCGCGCCCTCTCTCTCAAGGGCTCTGATGTCTGTTCTGATCGTGGCGCCTGTAACGCCTAATCTTGTAGAGAGAACTGTCGTATTGATCTCGCCCTCTTCTGCAAGTATGTCCAGGATTTGTTTTCTTCTGTCAGGATTATTCATGCACAAATATTATCAAGTGAAAATCAGATAGTCAATTATCTTTCATTTGTCACGAGATCTGAAAATGCTGATAATCCTTCGGGCTTGACCAGCTGCCGCCCCATGTCCAGCCGTAATCAGTAAAAAGATCGTATGCACGGTCGGATGTCGTGATCATGTGTTCACCATCATATCGGTCATAAACATATGAAGATGCATTGTCATGTGAATAGTGCGCATCGCCGTCTGAATCGTAAGTTACGTAAGGATTCTGCTGAGGGTTGATATCAATGGCTTTGCCCAATGCATGCTTCGAGAGATTGCCTGAACCTGTTGCCGTACGGTAACAGAAACATGAAGTGTTATTCGCATCGATCGAATACCAGTCAGAATCATCAGGATCGCCTGCCCAGAAATCATCTATCAGATACATCGAATAGATCTCATAGCCTTCTGCGCAAAGGATCTCGAAGATCTCCAGCACATCTCCTGCAACATCTTCATTTACTATCATTTCGCCGACCTGATAATTGCCGTCGAAATTGATATGAAGCATCTTGAGATATCTTAATTCGTCCAGATCGATATTGTCGTTATCGACATAAGACTGACCGTAGATACGGTTGTATACGCTGTCCCCTTCTTCTATCGAACGTGAAGTGAAATACTGCGAAAGATTATCCCTGTCAATCTTATCCGAACTGATTACATCACCAGGATCATAACCTGATAAACTTGTGAGTTTTTCGGGAACCGGGGTCGGAGTAGCCGTAGGCTCGGGAGTTGGTGTCGGTGTTTCAGTAGGTTCCGGTGTCGGAGTAGGAGTATCTGTAGGACCTGCAGTAGTTGTCTCCTCTATAACAGGAAAAGATAACACGTCGCTTTCAACTGAAACGCCTGAAGCTTCGGTCATTCCGGCCATCAACTGTACTTCGTCAGCATCGCCATTAGAATACTTAACAACGAATATGATCGTGCCGCCAACAACGACACACATCCCGGCAATAAGAAGTGCTGTGATCAGGTTCTCTTTGCGCTTTCTTTTGTCTGACACCGGCAGTTACTCCTAACGTAAATTCGCGTTTATTCTAACACACCAACAAATCTTATCACTTCTTTGTTTTAATGCTATAATGTTCTGCGCAATATGCGCCTGTGGTGAAATTGGCAGACACGCCAGATTTAGGTTCTGGTGAGAGATCGTGCAGGTTCGAGCCCTGTCAGGCGCACCATAAAGTAAAAGAGACTGCCTTTTTCAAGACAGTCTCTTTTTTCATTTTCGCAGTGATTGGGCGGAATCACTGCACAAACAATAGAGTATTGGCCGAAGAAACTGTCGGCGTTGATGTCGGCGCCGCTGTCACCGTTGGGTCTGGTACCGGTGACAAAGGAGGAGTGGGCGTCGGCATCTCCGTCGGCGTTGGTGTCTGAGTTAATACAGGTTCACTGGTTGGGGTCGAAACCGGAGTAACTGTCTGAATACTGTTATGCGTATTCTTCAACTTAGTTTCATCTTATCCTGTATACACAGACTCTATCCAAAAGTTCTTTGTTTTTTAAATGTTATTCAAATCAGATTATTCATAGTAGACCTTGTCCGGAACAGCACGGTAATAGAATGTAAAGCATATATAATTATCTTCCGGGACACTCATATTGCGCAGATCCCACCATTGACCGTTGATATAACCCATACAATCGCTACTATCATTGACATTCTGGATTACATAAACATTGTGGCCATAGAATGTGTCCGGCCAATTTAGTCCGGAATACTTTTCATAACCGGCAGGTATGCTGTCAGGCACTCCGCTGTAATCAGGCTCTATAGGATCAAAGTTGAATGCATAGTAATACATATATTCGTCATACATATCGAAAACATCTGCATATTCATCTCCGATTGTTTCGTTATATAACAAGTTCATACCATTCCAGTCACCATTATAGTAACCAACATAATTTCCACTTCTGTCCTGAGCGATATAAACATCGTGGCCATCATACCTTAAGCCCCAATACTCAGTCTTGCTGAATCCGCTCGGAACTGAAGGTCCGGGATTAGCAGTAGGTGTCGGACTATTGGTCGGCGTAGGAGTAGGCGTAGCCGTTGCTGTCGGCTTCGGAGTAGGTGTAGCCGTTGCTGTAGGCTTCGGTGTAGGCGTTGCTGTAGCAGTCGGCTTCGGCGTAGGCGTTGCCGTTGCAGTCGGCTTCGGCGTAGGCGTAGCTGTTGCAGTCGGCTTCGGCGTAGGCGTTGCCGTTGCTGTCGGCTTAGGCGTAGGTGTTGCCGTTGCTGTCGGCTTAGGTGTAGGCGTTGCAGTTGCAGTAGGCCTTACAGTCGGCGTAGCCGTAGGCTTATTAGTAGGTGTCGGTGTCAGAGACATCTTCGGCGTAGGTGTAAGCGTCGGTGTAGCCGTTGGCGCTGATGTCGGATCTGCGGCAGGTGTCGCAGACGGAGTCAACGAAGGAGCCGGCGTCATAGTTACAGTCGGATTCATGGTCGGAGTAAGTGTGGGTTCTTCCGTAGGTGTCGGAGTAACAGTAGGTGTAGGAGTTGCCATACCCTTGATGTCATCCATTGCCTGCTTAAGCTTAGTTTCATCCCAGCCTGTATATGAGCAGACTCTGTCCATGAGTTCTTCGTTTTCGGTAATATTCTCGAGTGCAAAATCAGAGAGATCTGCTTCAGTCACTTCATCAAGATAGAACGCAACGCTGTCTTCAACTCTGTCTGAATACAGATAAACCTTGATCCTCTGACCGCCTTCAACTTTTGCAGTTCTAGTCTCTCCCGTTACAGGGTTTGTAGCTGATACTTCTACTGCACCGTCAGTTACGACGAGCGATTCTCTTCCGCCGTCATCGGTATCAAAATAAACCATTCCTGATGTGCCTCTGATACCAACTGTCATTGTTGAAGTCTTGATCTCGAAAGTCTCATCCGCACCAAGCTTTTCAGTTACATTAAAAAACAGCGCACCCTTCGTAAGCTTTAATTCCAAACGCTTTCCGTTCTTCTCGAACTCGGCACGGCTGTCGTTCTGAAGCGTGATGATCTTTGTATCATCCAAGCCGACTGAAGCGAGGCCGTCAGAGCCTGTTGTAAGTGCATCACCGGACTGGAATCTGATGTTATCCAATACGGGTTTGGTTCCGCCGTTTGAATCTTCAATGCTGACAGTTCCTTCAACTCTAAGAAGGCGCATTGTATTGGCCAGGTATTGGTTACGCCCGATCACAACAGCGATAACAATACCTGCAACAATAGCTGCAGCAATAACGGCAAGTATGATCTTCTTTTGAATGGAAATTGTTTTGAACTTGTCGATCAGAGTCATAGTGGGCTCCCCTTCCCGGTTTGCACTCTGCCAAACCAAATGATAATATCACAACGAATTTGAATTGCAACACCTAATTTTCATTTTTTCGAAATTTCTTTCGATGCCCCGTAAACACTACAAGTCCGCAAAACTGTTGTGATAGAATACGGGCGGAATACATATTGTTTTATGTGAAAGGGATCAGTTATGGAAAACAATAACAACATCAATAATGTTCAGCCTCAGGCGCAGCCCCAACCCGCACCCGGTCCGGTTCAGCAGCCTGTTTACCAGCAGCCGGTTTATCCGCAGCCTGTATATCAGGAACCATATCAGTATCAGGGACCTGCATATAACATACCTCAGCTTCAGGTGGATCCCTTAATACAGAAACCTGTTCCTACTGCAGAAGAAAGAGCCAACAGAAGAGTTGCTAACATTCTCTGCTTTATCTCTATAGCACTGAAGGTCATTCCATATTTCCTTTATGGCACATTAAGCGGTGCC
>Ga0310786_10012721_pt1 | contig 10405 bp, 8 predicted proteins | sample AusTroGonzalo_MG_FD_203881 | JGI IMG/M metagenome (GOLD analysis project Ga0310786, IMG submission 203881) | Bovine rumen microbial communities from tropical cattle in Woodstock, Queensland, Australia - Gonzalo_03 (v2) (version 2) | ecosystem: Host-associated > Mammals > Digestive system >... | reverse complement strand
ACAACGATCTGATTATCAACGACGTCAACTTATTCTGTTTATTCGGTTGGGCGCAGCAGAATGACTTAACGTGGTTCACCGGAATGACACTGGATATCACTTCACCTATCCCGGGTTTAGGCGGGTACATCATTGCGCATAGCGACTTACCGCCGCAGATGCTGCATGGAGGAGACCTTCCGAGTTATATACTCTTAGGTCCGGACGCTACGTGGGGTACGGGAACGAATATGATAGGCGAAGCCTATCGCTCCTTCGGATCCGTGGGAACGGCTATAGCGATGTTCCTTATCGGTGTATGGGTCAAGGAGAGTTACTACCGCGCCAACGGTAGCGTCTATTGGTATCTGATGTATTTTCTGTTAGTCGGTCATGCCCTCATCTATCCGCGTGCTCCGCTGCTCTTCGACCCGCGTTTGGTAACGTGGAGCCTGCTTGCTTTGTGGATTGTGATGGGCGTTTCGCATATCAAAAAAAAGGAGGAAACGACATGAATATTCTCTATTGTATTCCTCATCTGTATAATGCCGGAGGCATGGAGCGCGTCGTAACGCAGAAGATCAATTGGTTCGTATCCCATACCGACCATACGGTTACCGTCGTTACCACGGAACCCACGCCCAACGGAATGCCCGATGTCTATTTCCCGCTCGACCCGCGCGTGGAGGTGATACATCTGAATATTGATTTTAATGCCGACTACGCAAAGCCTTTGTTCCGCAAATGGGCAGGGCACATGCGGCGCATGCGCCTATACAGGCGCGCATTGGAGATGATTATCATCACGCATACGATTGATCTATGTATATCGACCGGAGGCAAAGAGATCGCTTTCTTGCATCAAATGCCTTGCCGCAGCATAGCCGAGATGCATTTTGCCAAAGAGCAACGCCTCCAACTGCTCATGGCGAACCACCGAGGATGGTTATGGTCCATGTTAGGACGTATCCGGACCGCACAACTGGTACGCGCCGTCCAACCGCTCGAGCAGCTGGTGGTTCTGACCGAACAAGACAAGCACGCATGGGAACAGGCCGGGTGTACGAACGTCATCTGTATCCCGAATAGTTGCAGTTTGGACGGACAGCAGATACCAAAGGCACCAAAGACCAAGACCGTTCTGGCCGTCGGGCGCCTGCATGAACAGAAAGGGTTTGACCTGTTGCTGCAAGCATGGAGACGGATAGAAACGGATCACCCGGAGTGGACATTGCGTATCGTAGGCGAAGGGGGAAAACGTGCCGAATTGGAGCAACAAATAACGGATCTGCACTTGCAGCATGCGGTATTGGCCGGACACTCTGAGGATATTAAGAAGGAATATGCGGAGGCCTCCCTCTTTGTTCTCTCATCGCGGTATGAAGGGCTGCCGTTGGCACTGATTGAAGCGATGTGGAGCGGAATGGCATGTGTGGCTTTCGATTGCATGTACGGACCGGCTGAACTGATAGCCGACGGACGGGGATGGTTAGTGCCCGACGGAGACATAGAGGCACTATCCGCACAATTGGAATACGCGATGACCCATCCGCAGGAGGCCGCGCAGCGCGCAAGCAAAGCCCAAGCGTATGCGCAGGAGGCCTATAGCGAAAAAAATATCATGCCTCAGTGGCTAGGGATCATAAACCATAAATTTGAAATTTGAAATAATCGTTCCTTTGGGATAAGAAATTTGAAATTGGATATTATCTTTGATAATATTATTTATACCCTGCAGCGGTATGGCGGCATATCGGTGGTATGGAATGAATTACTCTCGCGAGCGAGAGAGGATACGGATTTGCAGGTGACTGAACTGGACTATGTAGAAAAATTGTCACCTCGGTTCATGGAGCGCTATCGCATACCGGCTTACCAAGCATCTACACCCACGATCTTCCATTCGTCATACTTCCGCGTGTTACCGCAGCAAGGCGTACACAATGTGACGACCGTGCATGACCTGACCTATCATTTCTACCGGCAGGGCTTGGCAAAGGCGGTACATCTATGGGAAGAAGAGCGGGCGATACGGCATAGCGAAGCGGTGATATGCGTGAGCGAGAACACCAAGCGGGATCTGCTGCGGCTCTATCCGGGAGTGCAGGAAGAGAACGTACAGGTGATTTACAACGGGGTGAGTGATGTATTTTGCCCGATTCCATCGGTAGAAAAAAAAGGTTTCCTACTCTATGTAGGTAATACACAGGCGGCATACAAACGCTACGATGTGGCGCAACGCGTAGCACAGTTGACGGGATTGGAGTTGGTCACGGCAGCCGATGTGACGCAGGCCCAACTGAACAGGATGTATAACGAGGCCTTGTGTCTGTTATACCCATCGGACTACGAGGGATTCGGTCTTCCTATTATCGAAGCACAACGGGCAGGATGTCCGGTGATCGCACAACGCGCTTCTTCTATTCCGGAAATAATCGGTGCGGAAGGTCTGACGGTCAAACATGATACGCCGGAACGGATGGCGCAGGAGATGGCGGATATCGTGCGACAACTCCAAAGCCGCTCAACGCAAGCGATCATAGCGGCAGGCATGAAGAACGCCGAACGCTTCTCATGGGATACAATGTATAAACACGTAAAACAAGTATATGAAAATATCTATCATAACAATCACTTATAACAGCGCCAAAACTTTGCAGCGGGCACTGGAGAGTGTGCTGAGCCAGAACTATCCGGATATCGAGCACGTCCTTGTGGACGGTGCTTCCACAGACGGTACGCGCGAACTGATCGAAGCCTATGCGGCGAAGCATCCGAACGTACGTTGGATATCCGAACCCGATGAAGGCATTTATAACGCGATCAACAAAGGTATCCGCATGGCAAGCGGGGATGTGATCGGTTTTCTGCATTCGGATGATGTGCTCTATTCTGCCGATTCCATCGGACAAATCGCAGCGGCGATGACTGCCTCGCAGGCGGATGTGATTTATGGTGATTTGCAGTATTGCAAAGGCGATAAGGTAGTGCGTCGCTGGAAGAGTAATGATTTTCATCCGTCGGCACTGAAATTCGGATGGATGCCTCCACACCCGACCGTCTATGTACGGCGCGAGGTGTATGAACAGGTAGGACCGTACGATGAATGGTTCCGTATCTCGGCAGACTATGATATGATCCTGCGCATCTTCACCGCCGGATATAAAACGCATTATATCCCGGAAGTGCTGGTGAAGATGAACACCGGCGGCACCAGTAATAAAAACTCCAAAGCACGGCTGTCCAAGACCCAAGAGGACTTCATCGTGCTTCGTAAGAACAATATAGGTGCAGGTCTTCTGACCGTGGCATGCAAACAAATCCGCAAAATCCGTCAATTTTTACGCTGATGCTGAATATATCTATCGTACTATATCACCCAAAATGGGAAGAAGAGGTGATGCCTCTTGTCGAAGAATTGCTGCGCGTGACGAACCTGCGCAAGATCTATCTGCTTGATAACAGCGAGAAAGAATGGCTTAGAGAGCACGTCAGTTCTTCACAATCCCCGTTTGCATCAAAGAAAGTGCGGTACATGGCGATGCCGGAGAACTTGGGTTATGGCAAAGCGCATAATATCGCGTTGCGGGAGAGTGCGTACTACAAGACGGATTTTCATCTGGTGATGAACAGCGATATCCGCGTCAAAGCAGAAGATATAGATGCGATGCACGATTGGATGGTAGCTAATCCCGAGGTAGGTCAACTGATGCCGAGAGTAGTCGGTCTGGACGGCGCGCAGCAGTACCTTGCCAAACGCTTACCGAGTCCGATCGATGTATTCGGACGCCGTTTCTTGCCGGCATGGCTGATGGCGCGGCGTAACAAACGCTATGAGCTGCGTGACCTGGATCTCACTCGACCGGTCAATGCGCCGTACTTGAGCGGCTGCTTCATGATGCTGCGCACGAAAGCGGCGGTAGAGGCAGGACTGTTTGACGAGCGCTATTTCATGTACCCCGAAGATATCGACCTGACCCGCACGATTCATCGCAATTACCTGACGCTCTATTATCCGGAGTGGACGATCGTGCATGCGCATGCGCGCGATTCCTATAAGAATAAGCACATGCTCCGGATTCATATCCAAAACATGTGCCGTTATTTCAACAAATGGGGTTGGATTTTCGACCCCGAGCGTCGTCGGTTTAATCGTTCACTTTGATACCTTGTACGTTGTACGTTCTGCCGTTTCGGCGGATATAGAGGACACCATCCCGCAGGAACTTCTGCGATTGCGGTATTTGGATTACCTGCTCTAAGGACTCTTCCGGATCCGGGTCAGGGATGGTAGCCTTCGGTTCAACAATATAAATCGAGTCTGCGGTAATCGTCATCTGACATTTCCAGATGCCGATATTTTTGCAGTATAGTTTCTTCGATCCGCTTAGTTCTCCTACGCGGACGGCTATCTCAATCTCATAATTGCCCTCCGGATAGTCGGTGCGGTCCGTAAAATTGGCACTATAGGTCATTTTAGGACGAGTCGAACCAACCTTCAAGGGATCGCGATCCTTTCCCGTACGCGACTTATACTTGGCACCATCCTTGTAAATGAGCAGTGCGAAATTACCCGTCCATTCGGTGAAACTTCCATTATAGAACGAATCCACTTGAAACCGTAGCAACGAGTCGCGGTGATAAGCCGGCTGCGTGAAATGAATACTATCGCAGGAGAACGAGTAGTAATAGTCTTTATCTTCGTTCGGCCGGATATCCGTGAACAATTTGATATTATGCGTGTAGGCTTTGTTGGTAGCAGAACCGCCTGTGCCCTGTTGCTGCGGAGCGAGAGCCGAAAGCCGGTAATAGCCGTTGCTCTTACCACCCCATCCCCAGTTAATATGCAGCAAACCGTCAGCATCCATACCATCGCATACGAACGCGTGACCGGCACCTTCTTCTGTCTTGGCGCTAATATAAATCGGTTGATTATACTTCAAGTTATACACAATCTCTTTCATGATGATCGAGTCCGGTTGGTATCCTTTGCGATACGTCCGTACACTCTTGTCGTAGCCGAAGTGCTCAATCATATTTTGCACCATGCGTTGCGAGTTACCACCTGTGTTGGAGGCCGTATAGCTGAGTTCGTTCGCTACGCCGCAGTGATAGATCAAGGTAGAAACAGCATTGTTCTGCGCATCCGTGGCGGTGTTGTCGTATTGGTCGAGCATGTTATTCCAATCATAGGTCGTGCTCGCAAAATCAGCACTCAGCACAATCGAGTCTCCGTTCTCGTTTGCCCACTTATAACTGTTGCTGCCGATACCATGTTGGGGGTAGTTATACCTCTTCATGATCTGCGAAGCAGCAATAGCCGTACAGCCTGCTACGCAATGCTTCCCTTCCCAGGTAGGACATTGATTATTATACGGACTCTTCTGGCTCCATTCGGTGGTGCAGATGGGTGCCACCGGTGTATAGGTCTGCTCTTCTGACGATAGCATATCCGTGCGGATATTCTGCAATTCTTCGGTAAGCATGTCGAGCCATGCACGCGTGTTGGAAGGAAGTTCGTTCACATCCCAACGCCCTTTGTCGGTATAAGCCAACACCGTATATGCACGGTCGTCCGCCGAGATGATTTGATATCCTCCCTCGTTCGGGCGATTGAAAACATAATAGGCAGGCTGTCCGTTCGGCTGCATCGCCGTATAGACATGCTGCATTCCGGGGGCTGCCATACGCGCTTGTTGAAGACTACGGGGGGATGCCCATAACATGGTACTCATCAGAGCACTCAACGTGAGTAGTGTAATTTTTTTCATATGTTTAGTAGTCTGTAAGTCAGATATCCGCCATAGATAAGCAGGAGCAAGGCGCCTGCCCATCGTTGGACTTTGCGTTCATGGTTGGTTTTGACTGCCATCCATACGACAATACTGCCTAATGCCGCCATGCAGGCATCGAGTTCGATACCGTCATACGCGGGAAGCGGTTGTACCGTGGCGCTGGTGGCAAGCACAAAGAACACATTGAATATATTCGAACCAAACACATTGCCCAGCGCAATGTCGCTGTTATGCTTGGCTGCTGCGATGACGGATGTTGCCAACTCGGGCAGCGAAGTGCCCAATGCCACTACGGTCAGACCGATAATGGCTTCACTTACGCCCATCCGTGTGGCGATGTCCACCGCACTCTTCACGATCAGCTCCCCGCCTACTACCAATCCGACAAAACCGCCTAACATCAAGGCAATCGCACGACGGATCGTAATTTCCTTTGTACTTTGTACCTCGTCACTTTGCATCTCGTTCGGATGGTCTTTGGCATGACGGAATGTATTATAGAGGAAATAGCAGAATAAAATCAACAAGATGATTCCTCCGATTCGTCCGATACCTCGTTCCGTTTCTCCGAAAGGCAGTTGAATCGCCACAAAAATCAATACCAGCACTCCGGCAATGATAGACATAGGGATGTCAAAATCCCTACTCCGTTTCTGCGACACAATCGGATAAACGAGCGCCGTAAGACCGAGAATGACGAAGGTATTGATGATGTTGGAACCCAGTATATTGGTAATAGCGAGGTCTGTGGAGCCTTCCACCACGGAGACCATATTCACCACAAACTCCGGCATGGACGTGCCGAATGCCACCACGGTAAGTCCGATGACCAGGTCACTGATACCAAAGCGCTTGGCAATAGCGGAGGCTCCGTCCACCAGAAAATCTGCTCCCTTAACGAGGGCGATGAATCCGACAATAATTAGAATTATTGCCACCCAGATTCCATATGCAAGAAAGTTTTCAATCATTTTTTACACATTGAAAAGGAAATGCATAATATCTCCGTCTTGGACGAGGTAATCCTTGCCTTCGGTGGCCAATTTACCTGCTGCACGGCATTGCGCTTCACCGCCGAGAGCGATGAAATCTTCGTATTTGATGACCTCCGCGCGGATGAAACCACGTTCAAAATCCGTATGGATAACACCGGCACATTGCGGGGCTTTATATCCCGCCTTGAACGTCCAAGCGCGCACTTCGTCCGAACCAGCGGTGAGGAAGGTACGGAGGTTGAGCAGCGCGTATGCCGCTTTGATAAGCCGGTTGACACCGGACTCTTGAAGTCCGATTTCTTCAAGGAACATCTGCCGTTCTTCGTAGGTCTCCAGTTCGGCTATCTCGCTCTCTATTTTCGCTGCGAGGACGAGCACCTGTGCATCTTCATCTTTGACAGCCTCGCGCACCTGCTCGACGTACGCATTGCCGGTAACAGCCGCAGCCTCATCAACATTGCAGACGTACATGACGGGTTTGTTGGTCAGCAGGAACAGATCTTTTGCTGCCGCTTCCTGATCTTTGTTATCAAGTTCAACCGTACGGGCATTCTTGCCTTGCGACAAAGCTTCGCGATATTTGACAAGCACCTCGAGTTGCAGTTTGGCATTCTTGTCACCTCCGGCTTTGGCTGCTTTCTCACACTTGGCTATACGGGCTTCAACCGTCTCCAGATCTTTGAGTTGCAACTCCGCATCGATGATTTCTTTATCCCGAACAGGGTTAACCGAACCATCTACGTGTACAACGTTCTCATCGTCGAAACAACGGAGCACATGGATGATGGCATCCGTCTCACGGATGTTGGCGAGGAATTTATTACCAAGCCCTTCTCCTTTGCTGGCACCCTTCACGAGACCGGCAATATCCACAATCTCCACCGTAGTCGGTATGACACCGCGTTCGGGTTTGCATAGTTCCCCTAATTTGATGAGCCGCTCGTCGGGCACCGTGATGACCCCCACATTGGGTTCTATCGTACAGAAAGGAAAATTGGCGCTCTGCGCCTTCGCGTTACTCAAGCAGTTGAAAAGGGTTGATTTACCGACATTCGGCAGCCCTACTATTCCACATTGCAAAGACATGTTATTCTATTTGTAATTTGTAATTGGTAATTGGTAATTTATGATTTACTCGTGCATGATCTCCGGTGCTACCATTTTCAGGAAAGGATCGGGTAGAGGCAGACGGTTCGGCCCGCAACTATTGCCGTACTTATTGCGTTTGAACTGCCCGTTCTCTTCTTTGCGTTCCTGGCCGTCCAAGAACTTGGTAAAGAGGTATATACCCAGTTGTTGCCATGCGACCACAAGGTTCTCCGCCTGCGAGCATGAGTAGTTGGTGAGGAACGCCCGTGCATCTTCTTCGCTCAGCTCTGCTGCCTTGCTATCCACCCCTTCAACCTGGGTGTTGAACTTATCATCCCAAGCCTGTTGTTGCTCGCGGATATGCGGGTACATGCGGCTGTACTTGGTGTATGCCCAGTTGGCGACAATATTGAACGTCCACCACGCGCTTGTAGGTGAGAACGTATAACTATCCCCATTCCCTTCGGCAAAGCACTCAGGCACATGGTTGATGCAGCAATACATCGGCGTATAACACGAGCACGCGGCATCATCCACGCCAAACCAGAAGATTCCTTTCTTACCGTTTCTCATCTGCGCCACATAGGACCACGCTGTTTGTTGAGTAGCTGTAGGACGCTCATACCAGTACTGGAGGGTATCCGTACCGTTTTCCGCCATCTTGAAGCCTAAGCCACCGTAACGCAACTTACTCTCCCAAGGACCGGCATCGGTGCCTTTGGTTATATCCAGCGGTGTACCTTTATACTCATCGCGCATGCATTCCTTCATATCCTGCACCGACACTTTACGCTCGGGTATGATCCACAGCGGCATGTGTTCGCCTTCATTTTTACCATTACTCTCTTTGAACGTTTTTCCGGTAGCATAGTCATAATAGCGATCCATGCCGGAAGAGAAATGGCGGAAGAACGACCACACACGCGCCTCGCACACGTACAAACCGCTGAAATCAAACGGATTGTAAGCAGCTTGGAATGAGAACTCTTTATCTGCTCCGTTGAAATATCCTTTCTCTTTTGCGAACGCGATAACGTCTTTATCCCACATCCAATCACCGCGGCATACGCAGTTCAGTCTTTTCTCAAGCGCTTTCTCTTCTTTGGTCAGTTTATGTTTGACATCCAACGGCAGCGTCGTGATACGGGACTGATTGGCGTGCCCGCTGATGGCGTTGTCCGGAATGCGCACCGCTACCCAGTTGGCGCCTTTGCGTCCGGGACCCTTTCCGATCAAATCCATCATCCATACCTCGTTCGGGTCTCCGATAGAGAACGTCTCACCTTCGGATGCGTAACCGTATGTATTGACGAGCGTGATAAACCATTCGATGGCTTCGCGTGCCGTCTTGCTGCGCTCCAATGCGATGTAGATAAGGCTGCCGTAGTCAACACCTACCGTATCCCACAATGCTTCGCGTCCGCCCCATGTGGTCTCACCGATAGTGACCTGATGCTCGTTCATGTTTCCAACCACCGAATACGTATGCGCCACTTGCGGAATGCTTAATTGTGGACGACCGGTATCCCAGTCTTTCACTTCACGCATCGCTCCCGCGGGATAGTCAGCAGCGGGGGAGAAATGCAGGTAACCGAACATACCATACGAATCGGCAGCATAGGAGATCATCGTGCTACCGTCCGCAGACGCATCTTTGCCGACGATGAAATTCGTACACGCACTAATAACTGATACCTGATAACTGATAGCTGTAAGCAGCACTGCTGCTAAGATATATTTTTTCATAATAATCGGGGGTTTTGGAGTTCGTCCATTCGTATTTTTGCTTTCTTTAACGCGATATCATAAGCCTGACGGTAGTACTTGAAGAAATGCTTCCAGTCGGCTTTTTTGGCAATTCTTGCGGCTGCTTTGCGCACCTCTTCTTTCTCTTCTCCTGTCAATCGGTCATAACGCAGCAGTGCCTCAGATACTTCTTCTGTTACCTCGTCAAAATTAGAGTCATTACGCTCAACCACAACGATGCCGAGCGGCTCTTTCTGCTGGTCTGCCCACACGCCGAAACCGGCTAAGGAAGTAGTTATCGTCGGCACATGGAATGCACAGGACTCCAACGGCGTGTAGCCCCACGGTTCGTAATAACTCGGGAAGACCGTCACATCCATGCCAATGAGCAGATCATAATAGGTCTTGCCGAACAGCGGATCATGCCCGTCCAGGTAATAAGGTACAAAGACCGCACTCACTTTGCCTTTCCGTGCGGGTGCCCGATCCAAATAAGGGATCATCACAAATGCTATCACCTCGCGTTCGGGTTGATCACTGTGGTATATCTTCTGCGCCAACTTATCGAGTGCAGAGGCAAATACATCGATACCTTTATTCTTCCATTCCTGCCTTCCGGAGATAGCGACTAACAAGGCATTCTTCGGTACCACACCGCCCAGCAAACGGCCTGCCACTTCGCGTAACAATTCCCGAGCCTCCGCCCGTTTATCGTCGAAGGAAGTTCCTTTGGGTACGTAGGTGGGCTCAAAACCATTCGGCGTCACGATATCCACCGGCTTGTCCAAAAGCTGCTTGCAT
>Ga0310786_10012719_pt1 | contig 10405 bp, 6 predicted proteins | sample AusTroGonzalo_MG_FD_203881 | JGI IMG/M metagenome (GOLD analysis project Ga0310786, IMG submission 203881) | Bovine rumen microbial communities from tropical cattle in Woodstock, Queensland, Australia - Gonzalo_03 (v2) (version 2) | ecosystem: Host-associated > Mammals > Digestive system >... | reverse complement strand
TCGCTGCAAACTGCGTCATGAGCCAGTTGTTGCTCCGCGACGCCACGAAGGCTCCGGAACTCTTCGGCAATAGCATGAAGGTGTACCTGAACCTTGCTGAAGCTGAAGTCGCCAAGCACTACAACTTTGTGAAGAGCCTCCGCGTGGAATCGCTCGAAAGCTACAAGCAGGCTTAAGCCTCCGATAGAATCCATAAAAAATTAAAGACCTCGGCAAGAATGCCGGGGTCTTTTTGTTGCTAGAACTATTTTAATAACGTTCTTGTAGTTTTAGGACATCAAATCACTCTTTAACAATTTCCTCATAAGTCTCTCTTAAATTGTCTTTTTCAAAAGAAACAAACCCATACCTGTAAGATTGCTTTTTTATTTTCACTAGTTTCTCTTGATGGTCTTGGTAGGTCGCATTAGAAGTATTAAACAGAACTAAATTAATTCCTGTTGAAACAGAGCTGTTAAACATCAACCCATCAGCGCCACATCTCTTCGCGATATCAGTTATGAATTGGGATTTATAATATCTATTACTTTTATCTGGCGTTAGAGGAGTCTCAAATTCACTACGAAAAATGTCATACAACACATAATCATCGTAATCACTTTCTTGAGATACATAATCAAGAATATTTGTATGACATAAATTCAGAATTTTCAAGCCTTCGTCAACCTTAAAAGTCCCAATTGAAACATAATGACCGGGAGCTGGGCGAACTTCTGCTATGGCGGTATCAATAGTTGTTGCTAAATATAAATGAGAAATGCCTGTTCTATTAGCTCTGCATTCAACCGCTTTTGATGGCGGAGGTGCCGAAATATCTTTCCCCAAAAAAGGGCTTTTTATAGGACATTCATATCCATATTCATCTAGTTTCATCTTTTTTTCTTCATTACCTATTCTAGCTCTAAACCAATAATCATTAGAATAATCTGACGTCAAATTCTTCCGGATCAAAGTTTCTAGTTTATTTAAATATTTTGATTCAACATCATCATAGTTTTGCTGTTCAAGATCGCTAAGTATATTTTTCCACCTTTTGCTACCAAGTTCTTTTAGAGGCCAGCTTATCGGAGGTTCAAAAAACAACGCAATTGGTTGGTCTTCTGTTAAATATTCTACGACATCCGTATCACACCCATCAGGAATTGAAATGATAGGATTGTCTTTGCTTAATAGTTCTGTAAATTCATTCAGGCCATGATTATCATATTCAAGACAAGAATAATAATGCCGAATTAAGAATGAAAAAATCGTTCTTAATCCTTTGTCTTCTACAGCATTCACACACAAGGCTTCTTTATGACATAGGCAACAACTGTGATTTATTCCTTTTTCTTTTATATAAATTTTTATATCGGGGTGTAGAAAGCATTCTTCACACACATAGTAATTTTCATCTTCAGTATCAGCATAGTTTTGGGGCAAAACTTTGTCAACCATTTTTTACTCCTACCAAACTAAAACACATTGTAGTCCTCCTAATAATAACGTTCAATATATTTGCAAACCATAGTGGATTTGTATTTTTTTGAGTTAAAGGATGGCCGTATTCATTTACTGTTGTCCCCCCCTCCCCCCGTAATTCACAATTCAGGATAAAATGATACGCCATTTTGAGATTCATCCATTTATACAACTCTAAAAAATGTAGCTCGCATCATTTCCTTGAGTTTCTTCACCAGACACATCAAAGACACCATCAGTATTCTCACATCTTTCTTCAATAAACAAATCAAAGAAACTTTCAATATTTTCTTTAATCTCCTTCGTAAACAACTCCAACAATTCCCTTTTCTTCACAAGACAGAACTTTCTAGTAATAGAATTAAAATCACGAAGAAGTTCTTCATTGGAAAAACTTGAATCCCTCGACCTTATCTTAGACATTAAACGTTGACCTTCTGGCTGCGATTCTATATAGTCAAAATAAAGCCTAATATTATCTTCAAACTGCTTAATTAGCTTTTCTATTTCCAATTCTTTTTCATTCAACCTGCGGATTTTTTCAATAATCGCTTGTCTATTCGAACCTTTTCCAAATCTACCACCACCACTATTTTCACTAGCAGATCTAGGTTTATCAGCATCCTCCTCACCATCAGTCTCAAGCATACCAATTGTATTGTCAAAATAGATGTTAATATCTTCTGGTTCAGGATTATCAACCTTTGTTACTTCATGATACAATCTTCCATAGTTATCCCAATAATCTGCGAAAGTTCTATTCTTATATTGAGCATTAATTTCAAGAACATACTGCAACAAAGCAAGATTCCTAAAGAAGCTACAAGCTACTTTATAAATCTGAGTTGCTTTTTCATTTTCAAGATTTTCACAAATCCATTCTTTTACTTTTGTTTCATATTCTGCTATTGGTTCAAAACGAGCTTCATGATGAATTTCATTGAATGTATTTTTGAATTGCTTATATACTTCACTTTTACACATCTCATTGTAAGCATTTTTCATAACCTTTTCAGATTCAAAAGGATTGAACTCACTTACAACCATATCAGCATATTTTGCAAAAGCTTTTCTAATATTTGCAACATTACAATTCAAATGCGAAAAATCAATAATTTTGCAATCTGTCTTGTTTTTACAGGTTCTGTTCACACGACAAATTGTCTGAATAGCATTAATTCCCCTAATTTCTTTGTCAAGGAAAAGGGTATGAAGCTTCGCTTCATCAAATCCTGTTTGAAGCTTATCAACTACAATAATCAATCCATTTTTTTCAGACTTAAAGTTCTTAATTACATTCTGTTCATCAATTCCGCCATTGAGTTTATCAGGATTAGCAACATCCTGACGTTCCGAATAAACAATATAAATCGGAGCATCCTTAAAACGCTCATAATTCTTATACTTTGGGCCTTCCGTTTTCATCAACTTTGTAATTTTCTGATGATAAGTAATTGCATTGGGAATGCTCGAAACAGCTAGCATAGCCTTTGCTTCGCCCTTAATTTGCGGATAAACATTTTCTAACAAGCGACGTATTATAAACTTGCTAATAGCTTCTATTCTTTCAGGATTAGAATAAATCTTTTCTTTACGAATTCGGTAAAGTTGTTCAAGTTCCTGGGGCGTTAATTGATCGTAAGTTTTTCCATTGAATAACAAACTATCATCGTCAGGTTCTTCAAAAAACATTTTTGCCGCTACAGGAATAATTCCTTTTGTAGGGTCAAGAATGAATCCATCTTGAATTGCTTCTCTCATAGAGTAGGAATCAAAAGGGACCCACTTAATTTCACTTTCCTGATATTTCGCAAACTCACCGAATCTTGCAAGAGTATTATCGCTTGGCGTGGCAGTAAAACCTATAATTAAATTTTTCTTAGTTCGGTTTGTTGTGTATTCTTCGCTATTATCAAAAGCTGATTGCAATTCATCAAAGACACTGAGCATATCGTCATGCAAATCGCCTGTGTTCGTACGATGAATTTCATCAATAAGGAATACAACTCTCATTTCTGCAAGTTTCTTTAACGCTTCTTTATCCAAGAAGGCTGATTCGCTGTCAGCCGCCCCAAACTTTTGAATATTTACAATTACAATGCGTTTGTCGCTTTTTAACGCATTTTTGAAAGTTTTTGCATTGGTGGCTTCTACGAACATTCCCTTTTGAATATTCATATTTCGTAGTGTTGTATCAAGCTGATCTCGGAGTTGCAAACGATCAACTACAACCATAATCTTGTCATAAACAAATTTATGATTGTCATCTCTCATATCCTTAAGTTGCAAAGCAGTCCATCCAATAATATTTGATTTTCCAAAGCCTGCTGCATATTGGAGCAAGAGCGAATAAACATTCTTGTTGTTCTGGTATTTTTTTCGTTTCTCGATTGCTTCTTGAATCTGAATTTCATTTACACCGTCGTCACGGAGCCTATTTTCAAGTTTCTTGTAAAAATATTCCGGATCGCGTTCATACTTTAAGAACTCAGGAATTTTAGCAACAATCTTGTCTGTTCCAAATTTCTGTTTTGGGCGTGGAGAAATAAGCCAACCGTTTTTATCCCCTACAATAACTTTATTGCCCTTGGAATCTTTTTCCATTTTATGCATAATAAAGTTGTAGTACAGGATTTCTTTTTCAATATTCTTCTTTGAGTAAAGAGCCGTCATTATCTCTTCAAATCTTGCAATAGGATTGTAACTTCCCCTGTTACTCAAAAGAGGGTACGGCTTAAAACTGTTTTCAATTGATTTTTGAATTTCAGCTAATTCTGGATTAAATTTATTTTCGTTATATTTTATTCTTATTTCACCAGAATATTGCATTATATTCCGCATTACATACGTTTCATATAAATCTGTGGTTGTAATATGAATTGACTTTACAAAAGGGAAAAGCATTTTTCGTTCAAGCGACTTTTCCTTGTCATTATCCGCGGCTTTTTCACTATATAGCCCCACTGAATTGCAAAAATCCTTAATTACTTTTTTTCGACCATTTGTTTTTGCATATTGATTGCTGAGATTACTTTTGAGTTCGCTATAACCAATAAAAATTCCGTTCAAGAAAAAACATAAATCAGGTCTAAAGTTTATTTCTTTAAAGGTGTATTCTTCTACAACAGAAAAGATATTCTGATCAAACCAGTCATCTTTATGGAGTTCAGATCCACTTGGTGCAAAAAGGACAAAAGTCAGTCCTTTAAATTCGTAATTCTTATGCTTGTTAAAAAAGATTGCTGCATTCTGATACTTTGCATAATCTTTCGAAATATCTTCAGAAAAATCCTGAATAAGTTTCTGTTCGTCGCCTTTGTATTTGCGAAGGAGGATAGAATAAGCTTCTTTATTGAATGTTGCGTTGCTTAAGAACTCCTTTAATTCGCTTTCAATTATGTGAGTTTCTGGATTTACCTGGTTTGCAGTAATCCAGTTATAGTTTAATCCATCTGAGCGAATCGAAAGAAAGTCTTTTACATAAGTTTCTTGAATTTGAAGTTCCGTCATACCAAAATCCTTATCCTATATTGAGTTTCCCTGTTACGGTCTCATTGATCAAAGCTCGGCGATAAATTTTAAGAGCATCTATTTCCTTTGTGATTTTTTCAACAATTGTATCAATGGCAGATGTTTTTTTATCAAGATAGTTTGCTATTTTATCTTGTTCTTTTATATTAGGCAAGTTTATTTTCATCGTATAAATTGTATCTAATTTTATAGTTTCTTGAGCTGTAGTCATATTATTCAGCCTGAACCAAAAATCTCCATTTGAAAGAATAAAATAAAACAAAAATTTGTTATTACACTTTTTATTAGATTGAATTCGATAAACATGTTCATTTAGAAGCATTTTTTCAAAGGGCATATCACTTACATACATACATTTACCAATTGTCGCACCATCTTTTACAACTAAAATGTCGCCTATCTCTATTTTACCTTTGCTTTTTTTAAATGTTGAAAAGGAAACATATTTTAGATTCTCCAAATAAAACTTTTCATTTTGTATATGTTCACCACCAATACTAACAACATCTTCTTCAATTTCAACAGGTCTCTTTCCTGACTCTACTAAGTTAAAAACTAAATCTTTTAATCTACATGGCATCCAATCTTTTTCATCACCATTTACAACTTCATTAATAATAGCCTTACGCAAAATAATATAACGCTCTTTTTTCTTTTGCAACAACTCAATTCGTCTATCTATATTCTGCGTTTTTGAATCAAGAAAAGCTGCAATTTTTCGCTGTATTTCGAGTGTTGGCAGAATTATACTTAAAGCCTCTAATTTCAAAGCATTAATAGCAGGATAACTCGTTCCGACACTATTTTTTATAACATCATCAATAAAGTAATCTGACTCAACCGCATATGACAAAAATTTTGGATTTATTTTTTTTTGGGGAGTCATAACGGCAAAACCAGTTGAGGCAATCATATCTTTTGGTTCAAAATCAATATACGTAATCGCCTTTAAATATGTTCTTACGGTAGAAACAAGAACATCATTTTTTCTTACAATTCTTCTCGCCCTTGAAGGAGCATCAAGAAAAGTTGTTGTTTCTGTTTCTGCAATTTTAAATAGATTTATGCTCCCAATATCTATATATTTGAATTCATAATTTTGATCTGTTGATTCAGATAAAGTTAATTCATTAACCTTTACTACATCCTTAATTCTTTTAGTTTCCCAAGCCATAGTTACTCCGCATCCAAGTTGAACTGCGTTTCTAATTCTTTTAGCTCACTGTCCAATTCCTTTATTTTTGCAAGTAAACCAGCAACTTTAGGTAATTTTTCTGGTTTATAGAAAATCTTATTAAAGTTAATTTCAACACCAGTTACAGAATTCTTCTTTACATAAGGCCGAAAAACATATTTCTTCAAAAATCTATCGATAAGTTTTGTATTTTCTTCTTCATCAGGACTGTAAGGAGTAATTTCATAATCGTTTACGCAATCTGGAGCAAGATTAACAGATACCTCAAAACGCGGGGGAATTTTTTTCGTCGCCTTTTTGGATGATAATTTTGCTTCAATTATTCCGCAACCAAGCTCTTCCTCACCCTTTAAAATTGTTTCTTTTTCTGAATTCCATGTATATTTATTTCCTTCACTATCAGCAACAAAGCAATTAGTATTTTTATAATCAAAAGATTCAACAATCTCGGTTACTTTTTCTCCATCAGAAAGAGCAACTGTTTTCCCTTCTATTTTATTCTTACCAACATTAATTACGCCTAATTCAATTTTCATTTTATCATTAATGTATTTGCCATTTTCATCAACATTAAAAAGAACAAGTTTCTGTTTATTGTAATAGAAACTGTATTTACTCAAAACCTTGCAATACTCATTCTCTTTGCCGTCAACAAAGGCCCTAACAATTTTTGCGCGATTTTCTTCATTCATTTCGCGGCGTTTATCGCCACGGCTTTTTTTCAGCGGCACCCAGAAATTTGATCCATCAATCACCAGGACTTTGTCTTTTCTTTCAGTAGCCTTATTCTTATTCAAAACCCACAGATAAGTATAGATTCCTGTATTAAAGAATTCTTGAGTAGGCATTTGAATAACGGCTTCCACCCAGTCCTTTTCAAAGAAATATTTACGTATATTACTTTCGCCACCACCTGCTTCGCCGCTAAAAAGAGAAGAACCATTGTTTACAACAACTGCAATTCCATCTTTTTCATCCAAGTGCCAAACAATGTGCTGGTCAAACAAAAGTTGCCCATCAGTTACAGAAGGTTTATCGATAAAACGACCCGTTTTATCATTATCAATTTCTTTTTTATAACCTTTCCAATCAACTCCATAAGGAGGATTTGCAACAATTACATTGAAACGGGTATTGATAAACGGAATATTTGTAAGCGTATTTCCGTATCTAATATCACTGTCTTTTCTAAAACGACTTTCAATCTTAGAAAGCGCATAAAGGCCAGATTCCCATTCCATACCAAATGTCTTGATAGGTCTTTTCGTTTGAAGTTGCAGACGATCTTCCATTCCAAACAAAAGGTTTCCGCCGCCACAAGTAGGGTCATAAATGCTTAAAAAATCTCTTTTTTTTATATCTACACGCGTGGCAACAATTTCAGAAATCAATGAAATAATATCTTGCGGGGTATACTGCTCACCAGAAGTTTCTGCCGACATATCAGCCCATTCTCGCTTGATATGCTCTTCAAGAGTAGTAATATCAGAGTTGTCAAAAGGAACAAGATCAATTTCAGACCATATTTTTACAACATCGAAGAAAATATCTTTGCTTTTTAGAGTTCCCTCTACAGATGAAATATCCAAAAACTTATCTTTAGTTTTATCTTTTTCAAGCTGTCCAGAAACACCAAGAAGACGTTTTGTTTCAGCATCAAAACTATTAAGATAAGCCTCGAAATCACTTTCCATAGTTTTGTCATTCATACAAATTGCACGAAGATCTTTGTGCTTTCGGATCACATAATCATTGTAACCCATCGTCTTTGTTTTAAAGTACTCAACAAATTCCTTGCGGTTTTCATCTGTAACTCCGCCAATTTCTTCTTCAAGTTTGTCCCGTTCGCGAATAAGGCGGCTTTCAACAAGGCGGAGAGTAAAGAACGGCATCATCATCTTGGGCCATTCAGACTGTTTGATTCCAGCCCCTCTATAAAACTCCGCAACTGAAAATACTTTCGTCTTGTATTGTAGAATGTCCATATAAAAAACCTTTATTCGCCTTATAAAAAAGGGTCTATTTCAAGATAATGCTATTGGGGAATATAGATTATTCCGCTGCCAAACGATGCCCCTAGAACTGATCCGGAGAAGCAATAAGAGTAAAAAAATGCGCTTTTTTGCCAGCGTTCGGGCAGGTGGGCGGGGCAAGCCAGGCGTTACAGAAACCCCTGCGGCTCGGCCATAGCCATGCGAGCATGGCTGCGGCACTCGCCTTGCATGGTTTTGCGGGGCGGCGTCTGAGCCCCGCAGTGGGGTGCGCGGAAGCCCCTTCGAGGCTGGAGCCAGGGGGATTCCTCCCCCCTTCTTGTGTATTAAAGACTCTTACCCTACAATTACTAAAATTTTGTATATTGTAGGGTAATGAGTATCGTGAGCGGGATATTGAAAGAAGAACTCGATCGACTGGAAAGACTTCAGGCGAAGTATTTTGCCATGCTCGAAGCCCTCCCCAAAGGGGCTCTGCGGAAAAAGAAAATCGGACAGAAGATTTACTTCTATCTGGTTTCAAGAAAAGGCGACCAAGTAGTAACGGAATACCTATGCCAAGGCGACAGCCCCGAAGCCAAGTCGTTCGAAGAGCAAGACGCCAAGAGAAGGGATATCAAATCCAAGGTCAAAAGCGTAAAAGAGGACATTGCCGAAATAAGGAAGGCTATTGGAAAGTTCGCCAGAAAATAACTTTATAGAAAAGGATCTTTGCTAAAGATTATTTTTCCTTGGCAACCGCTTTCTCCGCCCAATCTTCAGGGAACGAGATATGTTTCAACTGAATGGCCGACGAATACTTTTCAAACAAGGCCTTAATTGACGGGAGAAATTCTTCGTTCCACTTTTGGGGATTCGGATACAAATTTCGCACAGCAAGGAACGCCGCCCAAAGAGAGCGTTCATCTTTTTCCTCAACTTCCTCAATATTTGCAGGAATTGCGGAGAAAATTCTATAATAGAGCCGTCCGTAATGGGCACAGATATTGCGCAAGTCTGTTGCGCACCTTAGCCAACTTTTTAGATTCTTCGGAACGGTCTTATAATACTCGCTAGCAAAGTGCTTTTGGTCAGCAAGGACAAGGTCGGCATAAAAATAAGACAACATCCCAAACGAGAACAATTCTACAGCCACCCAAATAGGAAAGACTCCATTATAACAGTCTTGATGGTGCTTCACAAAAGGAACATTTGAACTATGCTCAACTTCCCTATTGAACATGTCCAGGAATTTCTGATGCTTATGCGAGCGTGAATAAATTGATGCATCCAAGTACCCATCGGGACCGTATTTATGAGCATGGAAATAAGCTAGCCTCGCCCTCATTGAAATTTCTATTTCTTCAAGCGCCGAAAAAAGCGATCTTCTTAGCAATCGGTCAAATTCATATATCTGTACAATTCTCGAAAAACTCGTTCCCGCATTATAGGAACCATCAGCTTTTCTAAACGGCAAGAAATATGCAGACAACCTATAATAATTTATGGATTCAAGGCAGCGAACAGCATCATCAACATTCTCGATACAACAGCCGCGTTGTTCGATTTTTTCTACTTGCTCCCTATAAGATGTCGCCTTTTTTACTTCCATAAAAAAATGTCCCCCCTGGGACACATCAATGAGAGGTGCGGGGGGTCCTGTTACTCTAAATATACAATCTTTTTCAGAGAAAAACAAGCACCCTTTCACTCGTTTAGATAAGAATCGGCCCTCATTTCGAGTAAAAACTGGCAGGTTGAGTCAAGCCCGGGCGTTGCGGGTGCGGCGCCTGAGCACCCGCAGTGGGGGTAGTGCAAGACCCGGCCGGGGCGGGTTTTGTCCGTGTTCCCGAAGGGACGACTATAAGGGCGGGGCCGGGGCTGGATCGAGGGGACACTTCCCCCTTCCATATAACAAAGCAGCGCGTGATGCTCAAGGCCACCTACAGCGAAGCCGACATATACGAAACTTGGCAACTTGTTGCCTTAGTTGAGTTATCCCCTTTGGGGAAGTGCTGGTACCTTGTGAGCCAAAAGCGACTCGTATCAACGAGCCGTGTTGGCGAGAGCGAGGCGATTTCGTATGTTCTTTTATGCGTAAGAGCCGAGCGGCCTTGTTAGGGCGTGAAGCGCTTCATCACGAACGGCGACTCCGACATTCACCTGGTGCTCGCCCGCTCCGAAGAAGGCACGCACGATGGCCGCGGTCTTTCGATGTTCATCTACGACAAGCGTGACGGTGGCGTGA
>Ga0310786_10012718_pt1 | contig 10405 bp, 19 predicted proteins | sample AusTroGonzalo_MG_FD_203881 | JGI IMG/M metagenome (GOLD analysis project Ga0310786, IMG submission 203881) | Bovine rumen microbial communities from tropical cattle in Woodstock, Queensland, Australia - Gonzalo_03 (v2) (version 2) | ecosystem: Host-associated > Mammals > Digestive system >... | reverse complement strand
TGTGAGACAGTTGCTGATTTAATAATGCCTTCTACTCTTCTACTGAACTTGCACTTGATGCGGTTGTCTTTGTCTTTTAGCTTGATGAACTTTGGTATTGAAATCCTGTTCTACTCATAGTCAATCTTCAGGTTGTTCCCCACAATTGGAAAGCAAAATGACTTCTTTGACTTGTGTTTTGACTTGAACTTAGGGAATCCAAATCCACTTCTGAAGAAGTTAAGATATGACTTGTCAAGATTTATGACAGCTTGTTGCAATGCTTGGCTGTTGACTTCTTTAAGCCATAAGTACTTTTCTTGCTTCTTCATCTATGGAAGCTCATTTGCAAGTTGGTTCCATGCAATTGTCTTCTTTGTCTCTTTGTAGACTTTTATCTTCTTCTCTAGAAAATGATTGTATATGAAGCGAACGGCACCAAAATGACTTTGCAAGACCTACTACTAGGACTTATTTGGGTAAAGCCTGAATTTATATGCTTTGTTCATCTTCATATATTTATTTACTCAAGACAATTGCAAAACTAAGCAATTTTGTAAAAATATTTTCAAAAAATCATGCCGATTCATGGCAACCACTGAAGATGGTTGCCTTTTCTCGGCATAGGAGGTATATAAAAAATACTATGACATACACATTTCTAGGGGAACCCCCCCATTGACTAAGTAGTTCATCATTGACAACTACAAACCACAACCTGTTGGAGATGACAGATTATGCTTCACAGCTCAGCAAGCTGGAAGCACAATTGGCTTGACAGCAAATGATCCATAGGAAACTGGAGGACAGCCACCATCTGTCACACTGTTGTATTCAACAGATGGAAATGCCTGGCAAACATTCACAGCTGGCACAACAACTGTCACTTTGGCAAATGCCGGTGACAAGATGTATTTAAAAGCTGGTTCTGGAGGCAATACTACATTTTTTAGCTTTGACACATTTGTAGGCTGGCGCTTTACAATGACAGGATCTATAGCTGCAAGCGGTAATGTTAATCGTTTGTTAAATGATGAAGATCCAGATTCAGCAACACTTACAATGGGCTGCTATATGGGTGTGTTTGCTGGTTGTTCATCTCTTGCCAGTGCTCCAGCTCTACCTGCAACAACACTTGCAATGGGCTGTTATACCGAGATGTTCCAAGGCTGCACTTCTCTTGTCAATGCTCCCGCTTTGCCTGCAACAACACTTGCAGATAATTGTTATGACTATATGTTCTGGGGCTGCACTTCTCTTGTAAATGCTCCAGCACTTCCAGCAACAACACTTGCAGAAGCCTGCTATCATGGCATGTTTGAAAACTGCACTTCTCTTACAACTGCGCCAGTGCTTTCTGCAACAATGCTTGCAGGCTATTGTTATTCCGGCATGTTCTATGGCTGTTCATCTCTCACAGCTGCTCCGGCTCTGCCTGCAACGACACTTGCAGACGCCTGCTATCAAAATATGTTCCGTGAATGTTATTCTCTATCTTCAATAAGTGTAGCATTCACAGCTTGGAATCCATCATCCGCAACTAATACTTGGCTTGCTGAAGTTGCAGCTTCAGGAACATTCACTTGTCCGGCAGCTCTTCCAAACACAAGAGGTGCTTCAAACATTCCATCAGGCTGGACAAAAGTAGACACTTATGACTTTGATGTTTGATTGAAAGCATATAGGCTTTTAATGAAAATATGCCATATGTTCTATGTGATATATGGCATATTTTCTGCCAAGCAAAAAGTAAATAGTAGATGCAAAAAAGTGTAAATAACATTTGAATTTCAATTGAGACACAGACATGAGCTTAGAACAGCAATATCTTCCGCTTGAAGCGGCCAATGAGAATTTAGTCTCTGCCGTGCTTACTGGCAGCACCAAGTACAACATTCGCGATCTTTCAGCTAGAAATGCAATATCTGGGATCATCTCAGCCGTAGACGAGCTAAGTGATGCTATCTAGGACATTCCACAGCTTCTGTCGTCTGTCACATGGGCTGAATTAACAGCGTTGAGAGACACAAGCGCCTTGGTCCCTGGCACAAGCTACAGGATAACTGACTATGTGACGACTGTAGACCAAGATGACTGCCGGTCTGCTGGACATCCATTTGACTTGATCGTGAAAGCTGTTGATGACCACGCACTTGATGAGCATGCCAAAGCAACACTTCCGTCAAATGGCGATGACTACTTTGATGCAAGGCCTTTCCACATTGCTGCGTACCAAGACTATGTTGAATACAAGCGAGTGCCGATTGAAGCTTGGGACATAAAGTACTGCCTTGACAATGACAAGACTAGATTCCAGTGGGCTGATGAGACAAATGGCAAAGGCGTCATATGGTGGATGAAAGATGAGTTTGGCAACGAGGCGCCTTACGACTTCAAAAATGTGCAGTTCAAGAGATACAAGATAGTGAGCTGCGATGTTGAAAGTCTCATTGGCATGTATGGTCTTGACACTGGAAGTGCTAGCAAATCAGTTGATGAAAATGACTATGAATGGTGCTACACGTTCAACGGCATCGACTACGCTGACAAAGGCTTGACTGCCTGCTATGACTTCTCTGGACTGCACATCTCTCCAACAGATGCTGTTGTCAGCCAATTTCCAGGAGCGCATATAAGACGCTTGAACTACTGCGCCGGCAATGTCATAAAAGAAAGAATTGAGGACAGCAACAGTTCTAGCTTGCTGTTGAACACAATACGTCTGCCAAACAATGTGTTCTAGTGCAAGTTAGATGTAACAATTGATGGAATTCCTTCACCTCTTGATCAGATATTGCAGATAGGATATTGTGCAGCAAACAAACTTGGTCTCAACTGCTACTCTAACACGTTTGGCTCATATTGCTACATCAACACCTTCGGCAACGGCTGCGACAGCAACACCTTCGGCAACGGCTGCTACATCAACACCTTCGGCAACGGCTGCGACAGCAACACCTTCGGCAACGGCTGCGACAGCAACACCTTCGGCGACGACTGCTACAACAACACCTTCGGCGACGGCTGCTACAACAACACCTTCGGCAACGGCTGCGACAGCAACACCTTCGGCTATGGCTGCTACATCAACACCTTCGGCAATTGCTGCTACATCAACACCTTCGGCATTTACTGCGGCAGCAACACCTTCGGCGATGGCTGCTACAGCAACACCTTCGGCAACGGCTGCGACAGCAACACCTTCGGCAACAGCTGCATATACATAAAATTTGCGTCAGCTAACATAAGCGACCCAAGCCAGGCAAAAAGCTACTACAAGTTCATAACGGTGGACAGCGGCAACCGGTACATCCTCTTAAACTGCACGCGGTCGACATACTCCGGAAACGAGTACAAGAACGTCCGCATACTGCCCGGTGTCAACAATGCAGATGGCACATATCTTATGATAACTGATCCAAACGTCGGCTAGACATTCACAACAACATACCAGCCACCAGACTCACAAGTGATAGTTGTCCAGATGGGAGAGTCATGAGAAAGCGAGATTTGACATGAAACATAATGAAAATTCAAGATTCTATAAAGCAGATGACGGCAAGATGATCTTCCGCAAGTCTGACGGCAAGATCATGGGCGACGGCATCTGCCTCGGCGACAATGACAGCATAGACAACTATGAAGAGCGCGAAGTCATAGAAGAAGTGCGTGAGCAGTTCTTCAATGAGATCGGCATGAAAGACCCGAAGAAAGAGGCTGCTGAGCGCAGAGAGCAGATGAGAAAAGAAGCTGAAGAGCGGCACAAGCAGCTGAAGAAGCAGGCTGAAGAGCGCAGAGGCTTGTTCAAAAAGCAGCTTGCTGTGAAGAAGAGCCAGCAGGAAGCTGAAGTCTTGAAGTCAAGCACTAAAGCTGCAGCGCCGAAGAAGACAAAGGCAAAGAAGAGCAAGAAGAAAGCTGGAGAGTGACATAATGATTGTGTACATGTTCAACTGTGAGCCTGCTGCTGAAGTGAAGCAGTCTATCATTGAGACTTACAAGCCTGTCCCTGCACCAAGAGCTGAGACTAGAGTCTGGTGGTCAAATGATGAGAATGACTACACTGACTACTTGGTTGTAGGAGAGTTTGATTTTGGTAGTTCAATAATGGGCATAAGCAATGCTTATAAAATCTGGTTTGGAAGTTCTATAACAAGATTTAAAAGCATATTTGAGCCAACTATGACTACGGCAAGTCTGATAGTATATGACAACATAGAAACTATTGACAATGGTGCATTTACAGGACTGCAATTAAGCATACAGAGCGTGACAATACTTGCAAATGGCGGCAATGCAGAGAATGTGAAGCAGATGATGATAGCGGCTGGAATTCCAAGCGGCATAACTTGGAACATGCCGAGCTGACGAAGATGACATGAGGAGATGACAAGATGTTTGTGCACATGTTCAACGGTAAATGCCAAGACAGCGTGAAGCAAGCTTTCATTGACGCTTACAGCCCAAAGCCTGCAAATGTCAACACGGTGTTCCATCTAAACAATGGGACGACTGAAGAGTATGACATTGTCGGGATATTGGATAATCAATGGATGACAGACCATGGATATTGGATTAGTGCTGGAAAAGAATCTGGCTGGGGAAAAAGTGCATCATCAGTAGAAATTGGCACACATGTGACAGCAATAACAGCTGGACCATTTTCATCTGCGTTATCTTAGTGTCCTACAAACTATATTACAATGCCAAGTAGTGTTGTTTCAATAGAAGCTAGAGCATTTGAATGGTCTGATTTGCAATATGCACCAGGAAATACAATTATATTCTATGGAAGAACACTTGCTGAAGTGCAGGCAATGGCAAACTATCCATGGGGAATCTATGACACATCAAAGATAAGTGTGGCATGACAACAGACAATCTATCATAGGAAGACAACCAATGAATCTAAATCTAGGATCAAATGAGCATCTAAGTGCAACAGTTGCAGACAGCTTTGCTGGCGTGTTTGTGAACGGTGTGTCGCTTAGCTCAGTGCTGAGCGCAAAAGCTGACACATCAGTGCTGACAAGCTACTACCCCAAGTCAGAGACAAGCAGCTCTTCACAGCTGACAGCGAAGTTTGCGACTAAGCTTGAAGCGGCTGACGTCAACATGCGCTATGACACAGACACGCGGAAGATTGTCTTGTCAGCCAAGTCTAATGTGACATCAGTTGACTGCAATGACTTCATCAAAGACGGCATGCTGTCTACAGCTGAGCTGTGTGGCACAACACTTGTGCTGAAGTTCAACACAGATGCAGGCTCAGCGCCGATCAGCATTGAGATGTCAAGCTTTGTAGACAACTATGATGACAAGATAGACTTTCTCTCAGATGCAATTGATGACAAGATCTTGTTTGACAACCACATCTCAAGCATCTCAGGCTACAATGACCTCAGTGTTATCAGACTGTCAGTTGACGAATATGCAGAGATGCTTGATGCAGGAACATGCCTCTCAAATGCACTGTACATTGTCGAAGCGCCAAATCTAGATGCATTCAAGCACAAGCTCATCAATCTAGCACCTGGAACAAATCTCTCAGATGCTGTGAACCTGTAGCAGCTGCAGTCTGTCAGCAGCAGCATCAACACTAGCTTGACAAGCTACTACACAAAGTCTGAGACTTCAAGTGCAAGCTAGATCCAAGCGGTGCTCGGTGACATAAGCACTTTGATACACGCAATATGAGGAGACAGACAACATGACAATAGCTGACGAGATATCTGCACTTTCTGGACGCATTGGCGTAGCATATGACCATCTGTCTGCAAAAGGCGCGACAATGCCTGTGCAGAAGAACACATACTCGCTGTCTACAGCAATTGACACTATAACAGCTGCACAAGATGTCATGCCGTATGTCGACGGCACAACACTTGTTGTGTGGCCTGGGATAACTGCAAACATGTCATTGATTGAAAGCTGAGACTAAAGATATCTAATCAGATAGAAGAGCAGATGCTCATCCCCTCAGCAATAGCAGACGACAAGTGAGTCTAAGACAGCTGCAGTCTTCTACAGCAGGCCATGTGTAAATATCTGCTGGAGGACAAGTCATGGATGTCTTAGATGAAGAGTAGCTTGAGCGCTTTGAAGAAGAGGGCTACTTCAAGCGACTGGGGAAGATGCTGAGCGGGCTGAGAAAACCGTACAAGTCAAGAGAGCACAAAGAAGCATTGATTGAGCTTCAGCGGCAGATTGCGCCGGTCACGGCTGTGCTGGTTCCACTGCTGTGTGTCATTGTGCTGTTTGTGGCAACAGCAGTTGACACATCTTCAAGAAGAGAGATCAAAGTTGACATCATCACTGCAGAAGAGCCGCCGGAAGTAGAAGACATCCCAGAGCCCGTTGATGTGAAGCCGCCTGAGCATATTGAAGAAGTAGATGTCAGCATAGACTCGCCGACGGTCGGAGATGTGTCTTAGAGCATAGACACTGCGCCGCCGACAGCAGAGCCGCAGTCAGCAAAAGTGTCGCCGATTGACTCAATGCTGATGGTGAAGAGCCCAGTTGTCTTCAAAAATGCATTCAGCGACCCAAGAGTCAGTGGACGGAAAGGTGTGGCATAGAAGGGCGGCGCACAGCATGGCGATCCAACAACAGAGGGAGCTGTGATGAAGGCACTGCGCTGGCTGAAGTGGAAGCAGAACTCAGATGGATCTTGGCCTGGCGTCAAGCCAGCTGTCACAGGCTTTGCCGTTCTGACATATCTTGCGCATGGAGAGACACCCACTTCAAGAGAGTTCGGCACAACGGTGCGCCTTGGCCTTGACTTCTTAGTCAGATCATTGCATGAAGCTAATGGAAAGATGACTATAGACGGCTCTGACGGCAATGAGTACTCTTTCTTGATAGCAACTTATGCACTGTGTGAAGCTTATGGCATGACGAAGAATGTTGACCTCAGAGAGCCTGCTGAGAAATGTCTTGCTAGAATAATTTCAGGCTAGAATGCAACTGGCGGCTGGGACTACAAGATGGCGCGCACTTCTAGAGATGACCTCTCTTTCGGCGGCTGGGCTATGCAGGCACTCAAAGCCGGCAAGATGGCAGGAATCCATCCGCCGGGCCTAGATGAAGCTTTGAAGAAGGCTGTGAAGTGCCTGAAGACAAGAAGCTATGACAAGAAAGCGGGCTTTGTGTATGTCCCAGGCTCACATGGCGGTGGACTGGGAGGTGTCGGATGCCTCTGTCTGCAGCTGCTGGGCCAGGCAAAAGACAGCACAGTTGCAAATGCACTTGAAGTGATGCGCGACTGGACGCCGACATTTGAGAAGAAGCATATGAGCGGCGGCAGCTGCTCGCAGTACTACAGCTACTATGCAGCCTAGTGCAAGTACTAGGCAGGAATGGCGCCCAATGCCGCTCCAGCAAACTTCACATTGTGGAAGAAGTGGAATGTTGCCATGAAAGCACTGTATCCAAAGGCAATGATAGACGACAAGAGAGCTGACGGCTCATTTGTGACAGTCAAAGATCCTGCAGGAAGAGACTAGCAGGTGGGCCACTGGGAGAACAATGATGTGCACACATCAAGGCCAGTGATGGACACATGCCTCACAGCGCTTCAGCTGATGGTGTACTACAGATATCTTCCTACAACTTCGCTCAAAGCATCTGGCATTGAAGAAGACCTGCTGCTGTCAAAAGACCCTGAGAATGAAGTCAAAGTGCGGATTGACCTCTGACTTTGCATTCATATATTTCGCCGGACTTCATGCTAGACACTTGGTCGCAAGTCTTTGCACCGCCCTAGATGAACACACCAGCAAGTGATCCACGTCCGTGCATGACGTCAACTATCTAGCTTATCACAGCGACAAGCTTCATCTCATCGTCTTCATTCCAAGAGAGCTTGTCTAAGATGCCGACGATCTTCTAGTACGGCAGATTGGTGTCAGAGTCACATATGGTCCAGCGAGAAGGCACGTCGTCATCAAACTCATGCACATCAGTGTCATAAGTGCTCATCTGCTTGTCAATGAAAGAGCCGCACGCATTCATGAAGACTTTCTGCATGACATTTGTGTCATAGTGGCCCAGCCCTATGCTGCGGCAGTGCTTCTCAAGCTCTCTCATGAACTCGCTTCTCTTGAATATCTCTTGCTGTTTGAAGCTCTGTGCCCACAGCATTGACAAGTCATAGCAGATCTTGTTGATGCACTCATGGAGAGTCTTCAAAGAGACACCACGAGACATCTTGCCCTCATGCGATGCTAAGCTTCTTGACACAACTGCCTTGTAGGTCTAGTCTGGAATCAAGTCCCACCAGCTCTCTCGGTCAACTAGACGTCCAAGATTGAACTCATCAAACAGCTCATATGCAGCATCTTCAGGGTCATCGAAGCTGTCAATGAAGTCAGCAACATCCTGGCATAGCACATCATAGTCGCCGAAGACTTCACTCACTCTGCTGTCTAGCTTCTTGCTGATGCTGTCAATGACATCATTCATTGAGTTCCCAGAGACAGACTGCCACTGCTTGAAGTATGAGCCGCTAGTTGTCTCAGACTGCTTAGAAGCAGGCTTTGCCATCTTCTCAACAAGTGCCTTTATCGGTGCATAGTCAGTGCTGGCAAACTGGTACCACAGCACAACATCTTTGCGAGTAGTGAGCTTTGGTGCATCAGCTAGAGTGCGGTCTTCAAAGCATTTCACATGTCTGGACACAAAGTTGTCATCAAACAATGTAGCCATCATTGAACAGCAAGCATTTGCATCCCACTCAATGTCATCAAATGTGCTGCCTTGAAGCCCATCTTTTGAAGAAAGCACCCAGATCTTGTACTTTGCATTGAGTGCTTTGAAAGCATCATAGAGCTGGTGCACTGATGTTGAGCTAGATATGTCTTTGAAGTTTGAGAAGCTCAGCAGCTTCCATTTGCTGTCTTCTCTCTTGTACACATTGATGATGCAGAGATAGTCTTTCTGTGGATAGTCTGCCCAAGCTGCAGCAAGAAACTCAGCAGCATTGCTTGAGCTCTTGCCAGCCACTTCAAAGAGGTCACAGCTTCTCATCTTTGATGGCAGTCCATCTTTGAAAGCTTGGGTCTACTCTCTGCCGAATAGCTCTTTGAATCTGTCTTCAGCTTCACTGCAGAACGCTTCATTGAGCATTCTATTCCATCTGTCTGCCAGCTATGTGATAATGTCCATTATGGATGATATTTACTTGGCAGACACGCCACAGATGTAAATAACATTTACTATGACATACACATTCCTGCATGAACCCCCCCCCATTGGTCAAGCAGTCAATTATTGACACTTATGGACCAAAGCCAGCAAATGACAAGCTTCGGCTTGTCGTCGAGACAACATCTGACTACAAGAAGACAGGCATCTACTCAGCGCAAAGAGATGACACAAGCAAGCCAGTTGTCATTGACTGGGGTGACGGAACTGTTGAGCAAGTGAATGGAGACGTGAGCCAGAAAGTCCATACATATGCTTCAGTCGGCACATTCAATGTAGTTGTCGAGAACATCAAAAGCTATGCTGCGTCTACTAACGATTACACTTGGTCTTACACAACAAGTCAAAACAACTATACGTTAAAAGAAGTTATTGCTATTTCTGACAGTATTACAAGCATCGTGGATTCTGCATTCTATTATTGCAATGGACTTACGAGCGTGACGATACCGGACAGCGTGACGAGCATAGGAGAGTATGCGTTTGCCAGTTGCAATGGACTTACGAGCGTGACGATACTGGACAGCGTGACGAGCATAGGAGAGTATGCGTTTGCTTGGGGCAGTTTTACGAGTGTGATGATTGGAAGTGGAATAATAAGTATTGGACAATCTGCATTTTATACAACTTATTATTAGACATTACAAAACTTTATTATTAATAAACCTATGGCATATGTAAATGCTATGTCACCTGCGCCATCAAGGTGGTTTTATACTGTAGCTGGAATTTCAGGTTCAAGAACAATAACATGTACAGATGGAAGTTTTATAGTTACATGGTCTTGCCTTCTCAAAGGCACCAATATTCTTCTCGCTGACAATATCACAAAGAAGATTGAAGATCTCACATATGACGATGTTCTCAAGGTATGGGACTTTGACGAAGGACAATTGGGTTCTGCAAAAGTATGTTGGCTGACGAGATCTGGACTTACAAGCAATCACTACTACCAGCTCACATTTGACAATGGAACTGTCTTAAAGACTACTGGTATCAACTCAAACCACAGGATCTTCAGTGTAGACCAAAGCAAATTCACAAATGTCTGCGATACAAAAGCTGGAGACAAGGTGTTCTCAATAGATGGAACATTGACTATAACAGATGTCTAGCTTATCCAAGAAGAATGCGAGTACTACAATGTCATGACAACTGGCAAGATCAACTGCTTTGCAAATGGCATCTTGACATCTGACAGATATGGTAACCTCTATCCAATATC